>Ga0129299_1003535_pt1 | contig 10188 bp, 6 predicted proteins | sample ConPoolayeCmetaG_FD_94477 | JGI IMG/M metagenome (GOLD analysis project Ga0129299, IMG submission 94477) | Hot spring microbial mat communities from California, USA to study Microbial Dark Matter (Phase II) - Cone Pool mat layer C metaG ... | reverse complement strand
GTGCGAGATGCGTGGCGCAAATGATCGGGAGCGATCCCTTTGTGCTCGTGACTTCGGCTGTGCACATGCCGCGCGCTATGCGTGAATTTACCGCTATCGGCCTGCGCCCCGTGCCCGCACCCTGCGACTATCTCGCGCTTTCCCGTGCCGTCTGGTCGCCGGCGGATTTTCAGCCGCGCGCCGCGCGCGCTTATCTGCTTGAATGCGCTGCCTATGAATACATAGGGCTGCTCTGGTGTTATATCAATAACCATTGAACCGCTGTATCGCTCGTAGTTCCTGAGAAAAAGGCTGTTTGAGCCTTTTTATTGGACGTTTTTGGCTAAGAGGTATGCAAACAGCTTTTTGGCGACGAAGAAGATATGCCCGCCTTTGTAGCTGCCGATACACCGAACGGCCCAGCCAGCATTGGCCTACGGACTTTTGGGGGTCCTTCGGCCAATGCAGGATAGGCTGTTCGGTGTATCGACAGCCGCAATGCCAGGCCTCCATCATTTTTAGAAATTCTGCAGCGCAACCGGCTTTCAGGAACCACGAGCAATACACATAAGCGGCTCGGTAAATGCCACAACCAATTGACGAATGTTTAAGCGGCGAGTATAAAGTCGCCATGCAACCACGGCGTCTGTTCAATCTTGCGAACATCCTGACGCTTTCGCGCTTCGCGGCAGCGCCGGCCATGCTCTGGCTGATCCTGGCATTGGCCGAACCGGCAGCGCGACCTTCCGCCAAATGGGTCAGCGCAGCCGCGTTTGGTCTGCTCATCCTCACGCTTCTCACCGATCTCCTCGACGGTTGGGCGGCGCGCGCTTATGAAGTGGTAACAGATTTTGGCAAGATCATGGATCCGGTGGCTGACAGCACTTTTTTTCTCACATTGCTCTTTGGCTTGTCAGCCAGTCCGCGCTTTCGCGACGCTTTTTCGGTATGGCTGCCCATCATCGTGCTTTTCCGCGAGGTGGCCATGCAGGTGCTCAGGCGCTATGCTGCCTTGCGCCGCCGTATCCTTGCCGCCAAGTTCAGCGGTAAAGCGAAGATGGTGATCCAGAGCATCGCTGCCGTTGTTTTTTTCGGACTCCTCTGCTTAAGCGACTTGCAATACTGGCCCCAACAAGAATCCTTCCTTTGCCAGTGGCTCTTTTGGACCGGCGTGCTGATGGTGGCGGTTAACCTCCTGAGCATGGTTGAGTATCTGCGCGAGGTGCCTGGCCTAGTAAAAGAATGGCATGGCGAACCCGATGTGGCGGCAGAGGCGCCACAATAATAAGCGATATCTATGCCGCCGATTGTTGTCTTCGCCCGTCAGCGCGATTATGACTATCAGGCCGTAAAGGCGGCAGTGACAAAGGCGCTGACGCCATTAGGCGGCATGGCAGCTTTTGTCCGGCCTGGCGTCAAAGTGCTGCTCAAGCCTAATCTGGTGTTAGGTTACCCGCCCGAACGCGCCGCCACCACCCATCCAGCGATGGTGCGGGCAGTGGCGGAGATGGCATTGGAGTGTGGCGGCTTGGTGGCGATAGGAGATTCACCCGGCATTGGCTCATGCCGCGCTGTGGCAGAAAAGGCTGGTTTAGGGCCAATTTGCGCTGAATTAGGGATAGATTGCGTCGAGTTCACGCCTGTTGAAGTGCGCGATGATCAACGGCTTTTCCGCCGTCTAACCGTGGCGCGCGAATTGCTCGCGGCAGATGTGGTGATAAATCTTCCCAAGCTCAAAACGCATTGCCAGATGCTCATGACCATGGCAGTAAAGAATCTCTTTGGCGCAGTGGTTGGTTTGCAAAAATTTCAATGGCATTATCGCGCTGGTTCAGATAAGGCGCTCTTTGGCCATATGCTCTATGAAATCTGTTCCGCCATACGGCCGAAGATCAATATCCTTGACGCCATTATCTCCATGGATGGGAATGGCCCCACGCACGGCAATCCAAATCCCACAGGCTTTATTGCCGCCAGCATAGACCCTTCTGCCCTCGATGCTGCGGTCATGCGGGTTTTGGGATTGAATCCGACTGAGCTATATACCCTACAGGCCGCAGCTGCTGCCGGCGATACTGCCTGGCAAGAGGCGAAGATAATAGGCGAAGATCCAATCACCCTCAGACCAGAGCGCTGGCAAATGCCCATGACTCGGACACTGGCCATGGAAGGGCCGAATGTGCTGCGCCATCTGTCGTTTATCAACCGCTGGCTCCGGCGCCAGGTGACCGCCATCCCCTGCCCAAATGCGCAATGCCGCCGCTGCGGCATGTGCGCGGACGTCTGTCCAGCTCATGCTATCGCCTTAACGCCTGACGGTATTGCAGTTGATGGCCGCGCTTGCATACGCTGCTATTGCTGCCACGAGCTTTGCCCAAGCGATGGCATAACCTTGAAAATCGGCTGGCTGGGAAGAATACTGGGATTGGGGAGGAAATGACGGTGAACACCGCATCGCAGCCGCTCGACACATCATGCGAAGCGTTAACGCTAGTAAACGAGGCAGGCGATACCATTGGATCAGCCATGCGGGCTGTTTGCCATGGCAACCCTCTCCTGCTGCATGCGGTGGTGCATTGCTTGTTGCGCAATCGTCAAGGTGCGATCTTGCTGCAACGCCGCGGCCCGCACAAGGATGTGCAGCCGGGGAAATGGGATACTTCGGTCGGAGGCCACGTAATAGCCGGCGAGAGCATAGAGGCTGCATTGCGGCGCGAATTGTCTGAGGAGATAGGCATAGAGGTGGGGGCGGCGGCGCCGCGCTTTCTCTATCGCTATGCGCATCGCAACGACTACGAGAGCGAGATGGTTTGGACATTTCTCTGCGAAAGCGAAGGGCCTTTTGCCGTGCAGAACGGCGAAATTGATGAGCTGCGCTTTTGGGCGCCTGACGAAATAGAGGAATGCCTGGGGAGCGGTGCTTTTACTCCCAACTTTGAAGATGAATATCGGCGCTATCGACAGCATATGGCAGCGGCGCTGTCCGGATTTTGAGGCAAGGCGATGGATTTGTTTTTTGTCTTTGGCGCGCTTTTTCTGACAGGATTGCTGCTCACTCTCGGCCTTACTCCGCTGGCGCGGCGACTGGCATTGCGCTATGGCTTGATGGACATGCCAGGCGAGCGCAAGATTCATAGCCATCCTATGCCTTACGGCGGAGGCATTGCGATCTATCTCACGATCTTGCTCGCAATCAGCGGGTTTTACGCGCTGGGCCGGCTCACGGCAGCAGCCGAGGTCTGCCCGTCTTTGCTTCAGCCACTATATCCCTATCTGGGCGGCCTGAGCTTATCGCCCACCATATGGAAATTGGCGGCCATACTCGCAGGAGGCACTATAGTTTTTATTCTTGGTTGGGTAGATGATATTTTGCGCCTCAGGCCGGCGGTAAAGTTGCTGGGCCAAATAGCAGCCGCTGTTGTGACCGTGGCCGGGGGGGTACATGCCACCTGTTTTCTGACCACACCATTTCTCAGCGCAATTGTCACCATTGTCTGGATCGTTACCATTACCAACGCCTTCAATTTTCTCGACAACATGGACGGCCTCTGCGCGGGCGTGGCGGCCATTGCCAGCGGCCTGTTCTTGGCAGTGGCGCTGGAGGGGGGGCAGATTTTCGTCGCCGCCTTTCTCGCGGTCTTCGCCGGCGCGCTCACAGGCTTTCTGTGCCACAATTTGCCGCCGGCGCGCATCTTTCTTGGCGACGCAGGCAGCCTCTTCATCGGCTTTCTGCTCAGCACACTCACCGTAGCCTGCACCTATTATGAACGCGGCAGCAGCGCTGCGGCAGTGTGCATGCCTCTTCTCATCCTTGGAGTGCCGCTTTTCGATATGCTCTCGGTCATCTGCGTTCGCTGGCATCGCGGCGCGCCGCTGTGGCAGGGAGACAACAATCACTTCTCCCATCGCCTGGTGCGTTTGGGGATGAGCCGCCGGGAGGCAGTGTTTGCCATCTATCTCCTCAGCCTGATCATGGGCGCAAATGCGCTTCTGCTGGGCCGGCTCAACAATGCGGGCGCAATTATCATTTTCAGCGTGGCAGCCGGCGTATTTGTTTTCATCGGCATGTTGGAGTTCGCAACAGCGCGCGGCAAGGGCGAATAAGGCGCAAAAAAATGAGCAGCGCCCCAGCAAGCAGGGTAGACGAGCGAAGCGGCGATGGAGGTGAAACCATCGTCGCTGGCCTTGCCAACAGTCTGGAAATGGCTGCGACCTTTGTGGCAGCGCTAGCCATATCCTTGGCGGCCATTGGCCCTGGACATCCTCCCAGCGATCCAGAGACTGGCTTCAACATTTTTTTGACGTGGTTCGCTGTTGCCCTGTGGAGTCTAAGCCGCTTTTTAAATGGCAAGATGGCATTGCCGCCCTTTAATGTGGTAACGTTTATCGCCCTTTTTGCATTCTTTACCGGCCTGGCAGTGAGCAAGGCAGCATGGGAACCTTATAGCGGAAGCCAATTGGTGCCAGACTTGTCGCCGCTCGCTGATGGCGATGGACAAATAGCGCTCGATCTCGGCACAGCGTGGCTTAGCCACCTCTTGCTCTTTTTTGTCATCTTTGACTTAAGCCGCGACGAGCGGCGAATGCGCCTATTCCTCTCCGCGCTTTTTGCCAGCGCTGCCGCAGTCGCGCTTTACGGCCTTTATCAGCGCGGCTGGGGATTGCCGTATTTCCGGCGTTTTTTCCAGGAAAATCCTCTCGCAGCCCAGCGCACTGCTGGCGGCGATCCTGCAACCCAGCGCGCGCTTAGCCTGCGCATTGCCTCAGATCGCGTCTACGGGCCTTTTGGCTATCAGAACGCGCTCGCCGGCTATTTGTTGATTTTCCTGCCAGGGTGGTTTGGCTTTTGGCGGCGCGGCGCCTCCCGGCGGGCGCTGTTGACGCTCTCCTCCGCCATTTGCCTTATCTGCCTGGTATTTAGCGGCAGCAAAGCCGCCATATTGACAGCCAAGGTCATAGAAACAGCGATGTTCATCTGGCTCATGCCTGCGCGCTCGCTTAAATGCATGGTTGCGGCTTTGGCAGGAGTGACGCTGGCGACCTTGGCAGCTTCTGGCTGCGCGCTGGCAGCATGGCAGGCGAGCGCGTTTTTGCTAGAAGGCCATTGGCGCCGCACCCTTGCCGAGACCGCCTTTGCGCTGGCATGGGCATTTGAAGTGTGGTGGCTGGGCGAGCGCGCCAGAGAGGGGATGCGCCTCCAACGGTGGGTTATGGCCTTGGGGTTGGGAGTTGTGTTGCTGATTATTGTGGGCTGCGGCATGCTCCTCTGCAAGCCAGCGCTGCCCGAAAACTCTTCGTTGGGGGCGCTGCGTCGTCTCCAGAGCGAGATCAAGTTGATGACAGCGGTGCGCAGCCAATACTGGATTGCCGCCTGCCGTATGATTGCGGCGCACCCGCTGCGCGGGGTAGGCCTGGATAATTTTGGTTGCCGTTATCCTGAATATAAAAATCCCCAAGGCTGGCCAGTGCGCCGGGCGCACAACCATTATCTGCAGCTCGCGGCCGATGGCGGCCTGCTGCTGTTGGCGGCATTTCTGGCCGCCATGTTTGCCATTTTGCGCGGCAATGTCCTGCGGCTTGCCTCCATGACAGCGCCGGACATGCAGACGGAAAATCAGCATCGTCTCTTGGGCATAATTTCTGGCCTTGCCGCCTTTGCCATCACCTACTACCTTTTCAGCCGCGGCATATTTCTCGGGCTTTCTCTCGAATTTTGTCTGCGCGAAATGCGGCCAGATGGCGGCGAATGGCTGGCCGCGCTTGGGCATGGCAGCATGCATCTTTTGGCGCTTCCCCTTATATGGGCATCTGTCTTCTCCGCCTCCTGGCAGGCTTTGACAAGGGTAGAGATATTGCCTTGGCTGCGCTGGGGATTGCTGGCAACCCTCCTGCATGCGGCAGCGGATTTTCATCTCTCCTTCGCTTCGATCAGCATGATCTTTTGGACAGCAGCCGCGCTGGCGTGCGGTATGCCGGCGCGCCCTTTCCGCTTATCCAAAGCAGCGCGGCTTGCGCTGCTGCCGGTTTTGCTGCTTGCCGTTATGGTTTGGGGGATGGTAGCCACTGCCACTCTGCAAGGAGCCGTGGCCGCGCGCCTGGCAGAGAACAGCCGCGAGCTATTGGCGACAGCGTCAGCAGCAGAGTACGCCGCCCGCTTGTCCGAAGCCATGGAAAAACACGAGGATGCCATGGCAGCGAGACCGCGCGACGCAGAGTTGCGCCGACATTATGCGGATCTGTTTTTGTTACAGATACACCGCAAAGTTGAGTCGCTTCTCCCCAAGTACTCCCCCGCCGAAGCGTCGCAGCGAGCGATTGTCGTCCTACGCAGCATGGCGCCGGAGGAAAAGGATAAGGTGATGAGGGGGTGGCGAGAAACCGTCGAGCGCTCTCCTTATTTTGCCGACGCCTATGCGCAGACCAGCCGTCGATTGCTTTTTTTATACCCTGGCGAGGAAAGAGCCATAGAGCAGGCCAGGAAATGGCTGGAGGCCGCGATTGCGCTGGCGCCCACCCGCGCCTTATACCGCCTGGAACTGGCGCGTTTGCTTCGCGGCCGGGGCGATGAAAAGGCCGCGGCCAAAGCAGCATCCATGGCCCTGGCGCTCGATTGCCTCATGACCGACACGCAGGCGCGTTTGTCTGCCGCAGACGCGGCAGAGGCAGAGGACCTTGCAGCGCGCGGCGATAAAAAATGAGGGAATTTTCAGCGTGTCAGGACGCGGCAGGACAATGCGATGCCTGGCGCTCAGCTGGCAGCCTGCGTTGCAGCGCACATAGTACAGTTCCCCATAGGGGCAAAAGATGGCCTAGTACAGATCCCCGCAAATAAGGTGGCAAATGGCCGCTGTCTTGGCTCGCAATTCAAGTGGAAAAATTATGGGCTTTCTGTTTGAGCTATCTTGGGCGCGTTGGCAACGCGCCCCTACATGGCCCACCATCAGGGATGGGCGCGCCCATCCCGCCGTCGCCGCCCGGTTGCCAGGCGAAGGGTGAGCGTCGGGCGGCTCCGCCTGCCTGCGCCGCGCAACGCCGCGGCATGCAGGCACGCATGGCATGCGGCTTGGGCCTTGCGGCCCAGCCGCGCGATGGCCGAGATTTACCTCGCATTCGCGCGTTGCGCGCGAGCGTTGCGCGAATGCAGCACAGGAGAGCAGAGAGGCACAGAGGCCGTTGGTATTTCAAGTGCCGATATGCCGAACAGCATAAGCCGGCATTGGCCGGAGAGCCCATAAAAAGCTCGCAGGCCAATGCCGGCGGCGAAATGCCATTCGCGCATTACGCAGGAAATACACGCCAGCATTTTTGTGAATTTGGTATCCTGCCCTGCTCGCCTTTGGCGGCTGCTCACCCTTACGTTGGCAGCCGCCAAAGGCGAACAGGGCATGCTGGTTCAGCGAATGGTTACGATGTTCCTGTTTTCCGCACCCGCAGCCCAGTTAAGATTTTCTGGTCGAAAAATCGCCTTTTTCTGGCTTTTGCCGCGCATTTATGCGGAATGTGAAAGACCGGCTGCGGGGGAAGCTATTCTACGCCCAAACATAACTTCATTGCCCATCAGCAACTTGCGAACAGCGCAGGCAGCTCGCGCCCGATAGAAAATAATTTCCAGACATATGCCATCTCGCTAAAATAAACGGCTAGCATGCCAAACCCGAAGGTTTGGATGCTGCATAAAAAGGAGGAAAAAATGTTCTTTTCCGGTATTGCAGATGAGGCTGGAGCGGATTTGGCCACCCAGATACGCAGCCATCGCGAATTGGGATGGACGCATATCGACCTGCGGCTTATAAACGGGAGGCAATTGACGGAGGTCAACGATGGCGAATTCGAAGACATAGCCGCTGCGGTCAACGCCGCAGGCCTGCAGGTGGTATGCTTTGAATCAGCCATCGCCAATTGGGCGCGCCGCATCTCCGGGCCGTTTGCCAGGGATGTGGAAGATCTGCGCCGATCCATACCGCGCATGCGGAAGTTGAACACGCCATTCATACGCGTCATGAGCTGGCCGAACGACGGCTGGCCCGAAGAGAAATGGCGCGACGAGGCGGTGCGGCGCATGCGCGAGCTCGCCAAAATAGCGGAGGACGGCGGAGTCACATTGCTCCTGGAGAATTGCGACGGCTGGGCATCGACTTCAGCGGCCAATTACAGGCTTTTTTTCGAACTCGTGGGTTCGCCGGCGCTGCGCGCAGTCTATGATACCGGCAATCCTGCGGCGCACGGCCACCGCGACACCTGGGCGTGGTATGAGGCCGCTGCGCCCAATCTTGCCTATGTGCATATCAAGGCGCATACCGGCCCGAGCGCCGATGGCAAGCCCGGCGAGCATGTCTGGCCCGACAGCGGCGCGAGCATGATTCGCGAAACCTTGCAATCTCTCGCAGCCGCGCGCTACGAGGGAGGGCTATGCATCGAACCTCATATGAAAGCCATCATCCATGAAGGACGGCAGATAAGCGACGCGGAGGCCGCCTATCTTACCTACATAGAGTACGGCAGGCGCCTCATGAGGATGGTGGAAGAGTTGTGGCCGAAAAATCGCTGAGGCGGCGGAGATAATATTATGGCAACGCTTCATGTGGTGCGCGGCCCAGGCGAAGGTCGGATATACGCGGTAGGCGACGAGACCACAACTATCGGCCGCGACGCTGCCTGCAGTGTTCGCCTGGAAGACAGCCAGGTCAGCCGCCTTCATGCCGAGATCCGGAAAGAAGGGCCGGATCGCTATCTCATCCACGATCTGGGCTCTTCCAACGGCACACGCCTCAATGATATGCGCATCGCGCAATGGATGAAATTGCGCGATGGCGACGAGATCGCCGTGGGGCAGACGCTCTTGCGCTTTTCCCTCCGCGGCGCAGCGCCGGCCGCGGCCGAGGAGGAAGGTATCTCGCCGGAGACCGTGATCCAGACGCTCGAGACGCAGGAGCTGCCGTATCTGCGCGAGGACGCTGACGAGACGTTAAAACACGAGCATCTGGAACGCTTGCGTTTTCTCCTGCGCCTGGGGCGCGCGGCAGTGGAGGCTGACGACGTGCAAAAACTAGCCGCAGTCCTCGCCGATGGCCTGAGCAAGGCGATGGCGGCGGATCGAGTGTTTTTGCTCGTGGGCCGCGATGAGAACATGGTGCCGGTCGAGCGCGATCTTCCGGCACATCTGCGGAATATCTACAAAATGCCCTATTCGCGCACTGTCGTGCGGCAGGTGGCAAGGCAGCGTATTTCAGTCCTGTCGAGCCTGTTGCAGGACGACCGTTTTCGCGAGGCCAAAAGCATCCAAGAGGGCCGCATCGCCAGCGCCATATGCGTGCCTCTGCTGGCGGGCAAAGAATTGCTCGGCGCCATCTATCTCGATCGTTTGCAAGAAGGCGAGGCATTTCGCGCTGAAGATCTGGAGCTTGCCACCGCCGCCGGCGTGCACTGCGCCATGGCGCTTCTCAACCTCCAGCGGCTGCAAGAGCTGCGCGCCACGCGCGATGGCCTCGAGGCCGAGCTTGCTGGTCCGGCGGGCTTTATCGGCGAGGCGCCGAGCCTCCGGCCGGTATACGATTTTATCCAGCGCGTGGCGCCCACCGACGCAGGGGTGCTGATTTTAGGCGAAAGCGGCACAGGCAAGGAGCTGGTGGCGCGCGCCATACATATAGCGTCGCGCCGCAGCGACCGCCCATTCGTCATCGTCAACTGTGCGGCGCTTGCCGAGAGCCTGGCCGAAGCCGAGCTCTTCGGCCATGAGCGCGGCGCTTTCACCGGCGCCGATCGCTCGCGGCCAGGGCGTTTTCTCGCGGCGGATGGCGGCACCATTTTCCTCGATGAAATCGGCGAGCTTTCCGAGGCGATTCAGGCCAAATTGCTGCGGGTGCTGGAGAGCGGCGAAATTGCGCCTGTGGGGGAAGCCGGCGTGCGGCATGTGGATGTGCGCGTGATCGCCGCCACCAATCGCGATCTGGCGGCAGAGGTGGAGAAGGGAAGGTTTCGGCGCGATCTCTACTATCGCCTCAACATCCTCCGGGTAGAGCTGCCTCCCCTGCGCAAGCGCCTCGAGGATGTGCCGCTTCTCTTGGAGCACTTTGCGCGCTTTTTCGGCCAGCGCTGCGGACGTCCCAATCTGCGAATCGCGCCGGAGGTCATAGATATCTGCTGCCGCTATTCCTGGCCCGGCAACGTGCGCGAGTTGAAAAATGCGGTGGAGCGCATGGTTATTCTGGC
>Ga0129299_1003533_pt1 | contig 10191 bp, 6 predicted proteins | sample ConPoolayeCmetaG_FD_94477 | JGI IMG/M metagenome (GOLD analysis project Ga0129299, IMG submission 94477) | Hot spring microbial mat communities from California, USA to study Microbial Dark Matter (Phase II) - Cone Pool mat layer C metaG ... | reverse complement strand
ATTCCGCGCGCCGCGTTGTTCAAGAGGGTGCCGGAAAGCATGTCCACGATCCTGAATTCAGGCGACTTGACTGTTCCCCGAACAGGCACGTCCACCGTCACAGACGACGGGATAAGGGAAGACGCCTTCGTGCCGCCCTCCCCGCCGTCGGCCTTTCGGTTGAGGCAGAGGGAGATGCGGGAGCCCGCGCAGAAGGCGCCGTCCCTGCAGGAAACGCGGACTCTGGCGTCAACGATATAATGACCCAGCTTGCGGCGGGCCGGAAGGCCGGGCATCTCGGAGAGAGGTATGCTTTCAATCGTGCCTTCGATATCGAAAGAAGGTTTCGCCGGATCCGACAGGGGCGCAAGCGAGCCGCGGAGGTCCGCGGCAGCGGCCCCTGGCCGGTCCTTGATGTGGCCGTTGATCTGAAAAGCGGCCCACGGCCTATTGTCAGCCGTCGTCCTGATGTTTGTGGCTGTCAGGCAAAAGGCATACGAGACCGCATTGGGTTCGCCCGGCGGAAGCGACAGGTCTGAATAAGCCACCACAGCGTCGGCTCTGAGCCGTCCTATCCGCAGTTTATGGGGCTTTGCCGTTGTGGGCGCCTGTCCGGTTGGCATGGCGGCCTGCAGCGCGACCATGTTCAACTCGCCCCTCTCGTTTCGCTCGATTTCCACAACGGCGTTTGTGGCGCTGAGCGAGGAAAGAGAGATTGTTCCCCACAGGAGCGGGAGAAGGTCGGCGTTCAAGCGCGCTTCACCAGCGTACAGGCAGTTGGTTCCGGTGAATCCCGGCGGGTTGCCCACGGATATGTCTGCAAAACGGACCCTTGCGCCCGCGAGGGTGGCTGATGCATGCCCCACGTCGGCTTTCAGGCCCAGTTCGCCGGCCCTTTCCGCCACGATGCGGCGCACCAGCCCGCCGAGTCTGAAACGGAGCAACGCTTCGCAGCCAGCCAGCAGGAGTACCAAGACGGCGGCGGCGATGATGGCGGGCCGGCGGCATGGGGTCCTGCGCTCATCTGTCGAGGTTGGGCCAATCGCAGGATCAGGATTCATTGCTTTGCGCGGTGTCTTGCGCCGGTCTGAGCCTGATTCCGGTCCAGCACCAGAACCATGGCCTTTTCCGGGCAGGTGAGCGGAGAGTTGTACTTGGGACAATTGACGCATCCAATGTATATCTTGTGCATCAGGCGCCGCTTGGATATGCCGCGGAACCCCAGCTTTCTGAAAAATCCCGGCGTGAAAGTCAGAGCTATGATGCGGCTTGGATGGAGCACCCTTATTCTTTCGATGGCAGCGTTCACAAGAAGCCGGCCTATGCCGCGTCTCTTGAGCGAGCGCCTGACCGCGAGAGACTTGATTTCCACATCAGGCTCTCTGGCCAGGGCGATTTCGGGAAGTATCTGCCAGGAAACAGTTCCGACAATTCGCCCGCCCGCCTCGCACACGATGAACCTGTCAATGTTCTCCATGATGTCGCTGAGGGAGCGGCTGACCAGTTCCTGCGGGTAACTCTTGATGAGTTTGAAAATGGCGGGCGCGTCCCGGAACTCCGCCGGTCTTGTTTTTGGCTCAAACTGTTTCACGCTGCGCACGCTATCCAGCGGTTCTGAATGTGACAAGAGTTTTCTGCAAACGCGGCAGATCCGGGTGAACCCGGATTTTTTCTCTTGAGGCGGACGGCGCGCGCTGTCATAGTCCGTCGCCTTTTTGGAGAAAACAGAATGAGCAGAGCAGTTCCATTGCAGAACGTAAGAAATATCGGGATCATGGCCCACATAGACGCCGGCAAAACCACTGTAAGCGAGCGGATTCTTTTCTATTCCGGCAAGATACACAGGATGGGAGAGGTCCATGACGGTGAAGCGACCATGGATTTCATGGACCAGGAACGGGAGCGGGGGATCACAATCACTTCCGCCGCGGCAACCACGATGTGGAGGGATCATCAGATCACCCTGATAGACACTCCCGGCCATGTGGATTTTACCGCCGAAGTGGAGCGGAGCCTGCGCGTCCTGGACGGAGCGGTTGCGCTGTTTTGCGCGGTGGGTGGGGTGCAGCCCCAGTCCGAACAGGTATGGCGTCAAAGCGAGAAATACGGCGTTCCGAAGATCGCTTTCATAAACAAGCTGGACAGGGTCGGCGCCGACTTCTACGCCGTGATCGGGGAAATAAGGGACGAATTCCAGGTTGCGGCGGTTCCAATTGCAATACCCATGGGCCAGGAAGACCGGTTCCAGGGGATGGTGGACCTTGTCAGGATGAAGGCTGTCCGTTACGACGAGACGGGCAAGGGCTCGGTCTCAACCGAAATCGAGATACCGGCTTCCATGCGCGAGGAAGCTGCGAAGTGGCGGCACAGACTCATGGAGGCAAGCGCGGAACAGGATGACATGCTTCTGGAGGCGTTCCTTTCCAGGGGAGAATTGTCACCGGAGGAAATTGTGAGGGGATTGAGGAAGGGGACTCTCGCCCGGAAACTCGTGCCGGTCCTCGGCGGTTCGGCTTTGAAGAACAAGGGCGTGCAGAGCCTGCTGGACGCGGTCGTTGATTTTCTGCCGTCTCCGCTGGAAACGCCCATTCCAGTCGCCGAGGGAGAACTGGCCGGCGGTTCGGCTGGGTCGGATGACGGCCCGTTTGCAGCCCTGGCTTTCAAGATAATTTCCGATCGCCACATAGGAAAGCTCACCCTCCTCAGAATCTACTCCGGCCGTATTGGGAGCGGAACATCAGTCTGGAACAGCACGAGGCGTTCAGAGCAGAGGATTGCCAGAATTGTGAGAATGTACGCAAATCGGCAGGAGGCGCTGGAGGATGCCGGAGCGGGCGACATCGTGGGCGTCATCGGGTTGTCAGACGTTCAGACCGGCGACACGCTGTGCCTGCGGGACAAGCCGATTGTTCTGGAAAGCATGGAATTTCCAGCGCCTGTCGTCTCCATCAGCCTTAAGGCTGGCGAGAGGTCGGAATCCGACAGGCTTTCCGCCGCGCTTCGGCGTCTTGCGGACGAGGACCCCACGTTTGTGGTCGGTTACGACGAAGAGACCGCCGAAACGGTCGTGTCAGGCATGGGCGAACTTCACCTGGAGGTTCTTGTCGAGAGGATGAGGCGCGAATATGGAGTAAATGTCCAAACCGGCAGACCGGAAGTGGCCTACCGCGAGACAGCCACGGTGGTTGCGGAAGGAGAATACAAGCATGTAAAGCAGACCGGCGGACACGGGCAGTACGGGCACGTGCGGCTCATCCTGGAACCCATGCCCCCCGGCGAGAGTTTCGAGTTTGTAAATGAGATCCGGAGCGGACGCATACCTGCCGAATACATTGCGTCGGTTGAAAAGGGTGTCGTCAAGGCGATGAGAAGAGGGCCTCATGCCGGCTATCCGGTTGTGGACGTGCGAGTGAGGCTTGTTGACGGGTCATACCACGAGGTGGATTCAAGCGACATGGCTTTTCAGGAGGCGGCTCTCATGGGCTTCAGACAGGTTTTTCTGAAGACCCAACCCGATCTGCTTGAGCCTGTGATGTCGGTGGAGGTCGTGGTACCGGAGGAGTTCATGGGGGCGGCAGCCGGAAGCATATGCCAGAGGCGGGGCAGGATTGAATCCATGGAACAGGCAGCAGGCGCCAGGGTCCTGTACTGCTTTGTTCCCCTTGCAGAGATGTTCGGCTACGCGGGTGTGATTCGCACGCTCACGCAGGGCCGCGGTTCCTTCACGATGCATTTTGAAAGGTACGAGGCAGTTCCCTTCGAAATAGAGCGCCAGATCGTTGAAAAGAGAATCAGGGAAAAGCGCGTCCCCGGCGCATGACCATTTTGCCGTATCGCATGCCGAGTTCAGTCCGGAGGAGATTCGATTACCCCGCATGAAAGCAGGCTGGGGTATTTTTCAGCCAGAAGCGGCGGCACCCGGACGGACGACCCGCGCCATGCGGCCATTATCTGGAGGGCGTTGACCAGCTCCTTGCCCTGGTAATGGTTGTTGGCGATGATTGTCAGCGACGATGACGCTGCGCGGATGCGGCGCGCGCGGGCGACGATTCCGGCGATCTCCCGCTCATCGTAAAGATAGTTGTATGTGTCGTCTCTGCCCGCGTCGCGGCTGTACCATGCGGATTTGTTCCTGCCATGCAGTCGGAAATATGCCGGCCTTCCGTTTGCGGGCGCGTCGGCTGTGAATGACGAGCGGCCGGCGGGATAGTCGAGCGCCGCAACGGTCGCGCCCATGCCGGCCAATTCGTCAAGGGCGTCGCGCGACTGCCATGACGAGTGCCTGAACTCGAACACGATGTTTGCCATGTCCGAAAAAGCCGCGTGAATTCTGCGAAGATGCTCGCAGGCCTCGGGCGAAACGGAAAAATCATATCTGAATTGGGCAAGCAGATGGCGCAGACGGCCGGCCGTCGCCAATGGTTCCAGCCCCCGTTTCAGGGCGTCAATGATATCCCTGTCAAGCCTTCCGCCGTGCGTGATGTCCTGGTGAAGTTTTGCTGTGAAGAAGAAGCCCGGCAGGTCTCTTGTGCGTTTCTCCCATGAGGCGGCAGTCTGGGCGGATGGGGGACGGTAAAACGACATGTTGATCTCAATCACATCCACGTAGAAGGCCACATACCTGAGCCTGTCCTTGACGCCGGCAGGATATACGAACCCGTTCCAGTCGGGATAGGACCAACCTGCGACTCCGCATGCGACGTCGCCGCCGGACGGCGAAGGGGGTTGCTGCGGGCTGTCTGTCGCAAGGGCCATCTGTTGCTTCTGCACTGGCGGCCGTTCCGAAGCGGGCGTCCGCCGGGACAGGGGGGGCGTCAAATGCCTATCAGCGCCGCTCCGATGACTCCGGCCGAATCTCCGACCTGGTGTTTGACTATTGGAGTTTCGAGACTGTCGCTGAACACAAACCGCCTCACCTGCTCCACGCCTTCGGTGTAAATTGCGTCAAACTTTGACACTCCTCCGCCGAGGACGACTATGTCCGGATCCAGGATATCAATCAGGTTGGCAACCGCCCGGCCGAAATTGCGGAAGAAGACAGCCATGAACTCCTTGGCCCTTGGGTCGCCCGCATAGTATTCCTTTTCTATCACAGGCAGGGGCTTCCGTTCTCCGTATGCTTCGGCATAGCGATTTTCCAGGCCTCCGCCGCTTATGTAAACTTCCACGCACCCCCGCTGGCCGCAATAGCAAACCGGGCCGTCGGGATCTATGGACATGTGGCCCCATTCGCCCGCGATCGCCTGAGGGCCTGTGATTACCTCGCCTTTGTACACGATGCCTCCGCCGCAGCCGGTTCCCATGATGACGCCGAACACCAGATTCTTTCCCTTTCCGGCGCCGAAAAGAGCTTCAGCCATGGCGAAACAATTTGCGTCGTTCTGAATCTCAATCTTCCGCCCCAGCCTTTTCTCAAGGTCTGTTTTGACCGGCCTGCCTATCATGCAGACCGTGTTGGAGTTCTTGAGCAAACCCGTGCGCGGAGAGATGGCGCCTGGAGTGCCCATGCCGAGGGTGTGCGCTTTTCCGCCAATGCTGTTCGAGAGATCGCGGTACAAATCAACGATGTTGTCCAGTATGTGCTCGTAACCCTTCTCCTTCTCGGTCGGGATCCGCTTTCTGAAGACTTCTTTGCCATGCGGATCCATCACAATCCCTTCTATCTTGGTTCCCCCCAGGTCTATCCCTATGCGATGCATCTGCGAACCCTCCGATTCTCCTCCCCCTCCCGGATTTTACGATTGAGAAACGACTCTTTGTTCCATTCCCGGCATCGGCTTTTTTGTGTCTGCCGCTCCGGCCATTTCTCGAACGCAAAATTTGATTGGTCCAGAAGGTAGCGGACAGGAGAATCAATGACAACACTGATTTGCCAGGATTTGAGCCGGGATTTTGCGCCTGGTCTCGAGCGCGGCAATCCGTCGCACCCGGAAAAAGCCCGGGATCACAGAGTTCTGGCTTCAGCAGGCCAGCGTCATTGATGGTATGGCCAGCCTCCGTTGAGAGCGCGGATCAGCAGGGGCATGGGCTCTTCGCGGAGGAGCGATGCGGCGATCAGATTCCGGCTCGTTTTTCAGGAAAAGGAGCGTGGCCGGGATTACCGCGTCGGGACGGTATCGCCGGTTGATTCCTTCGGCGGCAAGCGCCAGACGTCTTATCGCTTCTATGCGTGGCCTGTTCTCGAAAAGATCGAGTTGCTCGTTTTCTGCCGTCTCAAGTTTGCCCAGGACAATCATTGTCGCCCTGTATAGCGCGCCTTCCTGGAAGACGGTGTCGAAGAGGCGACGGATGAGCGGCGCTGCTTCTTCGGCCGAAATCATGGCTCTGTCAATTTTCGCTTCCGCTCCATCGTGGGTAAAATCCTGGCGACGAAGCACAATCCCAATTGTCCGAGGGCGGAGTCTGAGCCTTCGCGCTTTGGCAAAGGCCTCTTCAGCATTGGCGAGAAGTTCGGCATGCACCATGTCGCGGTTCGCGCTCGCCGGCACGAAGGTTCTGGATTTTATTATCGTCGCCTGTTTGCTCTTTGCCTCGATATTTACCTTCCATATGGAGTTTCCACGCAATTCATGCCATATATCCCTGCCTGGTTTGCCGAGAAGCTTTTCCGCCCAGTATTCCGGTCTGTTGGTGAAATCGAAGGCTGTGTTTACTCCGAGTTTTCGCAACAGAGCCGAGGTCTGCGGGCCGAATCCCCAGACTTTCTCCACCGGAGTTTTTTGCAGCAATATATGGATGAATCTGCCCGGCACAGCTGTAAATCCGGAGGGCTTTCTGAATTTGGAACAGAGTTTTGCCAGCGTTTTCGTGAGGCTGAGACCGACTGAGACCGTGATGCCAAGCTGGCGATGAATATCAGACTGCATGCGTTTGGCTATTTCCTCATATGAAGATCTGAACACCCGGCGCATGCCGGTGATGTCGGCGAATCCCTCGTCAATGGAATATTCCTCCACCTCCGGAGTATAAGTGCGCATGATATCGAACATGTGTTTCGAATACAGGGCGTATGTTTCGTAATCGCTGGGCAGGATGACTAGGTTCGGACACATGGCTTTTGCTTTTGTCAGAGGAATGCCGCGTCCGATGCCAATGGCTCTGGCCTCGTAACTGGCGGCTGCGATGATGCCGCGTTCCAGGCCGGTAACGACAGGCCTGCCCCTCAGTGAGGGTGCAAGCGCCTGTTCCACCGAAGCGAAGAAGGCATCGCCGTCCACATGGACGATCGCCCGTGGATAATCGGCAAGCATTATGGGGTTGGAGTTCGTCTCGGATTTTACGTTCGAGTAATTGCCGCTTTGCATAAGCTTAGGACTGTATCGTATGTGAACTACAGTTCCCTTTCAAGCGAAATTTTCCTCTCCGATTGCGCATGTCGCCCGATCCTTTTGAAATCTCTACTCAGGAAACCTGAAGGAGGTACAGACAAAGGCCTGAGAACGCCGCTAGCCTGGCAGACGGTGGAGAAGCCATTTTACCGTATTGACCATCAGGCGTTGCCAGGCAGGGGAGTCCCAGAATGCCCTTTCATTGCGGTCAGCTTCGCCGAAAGGCGTTGCCAGAACACACGCTATGCGGCCGCCGGCAGGCGTGCGGCCGAGAACCAGGATCGGCCGGTCGCCTGCCTTTAGAATCACCTCAGCTCCCTGCCGCGGCGCGCAAAGATGGCTGTAAAACACCCTATCCTGCTTGTCGAAAGCAACTCCATCAGCGACCGGATGCTGGGGCATACAGACAGTCAGATGTGTTCCCCTGTCGAGACGGCGCCAGTTGTAGGGGGAGCCGACGTCCACGGGCAGGAATTCAAGCAGTTCCGTGTTGGAGAAACCGGCCTGTCCGTAGGATTGATCACCTCCGAGCATCAGGACATTTCCTCCGGCGGCAATGTAATCCTTGAGCATCTCCTGACCCACCAGATCGAACGGCGCCGCCGGAACATTGCCCAGCACGATGAGATCGTACGAAAGCAGGGACGGATAGTCAGGGGGGAACCATGTGAAAGTCAGCCCCACCGGGGAAGACTCAAGCCAGCCGATTGACATGGTCGCAGCCGGCAGGCAATTGGAAACGGCCTCCTCGAATCGGAACTGGCTTGCCCATAGTCCACGGAGATGCAGCACTGATGGCGGTTCGTGCGGCTTGTATGAAATCACATCCGGCTTGAGGAACTTCTTCTGTTTCGGCGGACGCGCGAAGGAAAGATAGGGTTTCATTGTGAACGGATCGTTATTCTTGCCCTCTGCCCCGCCGTAATAGTCCCCGTAAACTGCCCGAACTATGCGTCCATTTGCATCTTTTCCCGTCATCGTGACTTCGATGCCGGCGGGCATTGGGCCGATATTCCTTGCCACAACCGTGAATGAGCGTGCGTCGTCTTCGAGCGCCGGTACGCGAACTTTGTCCACCTCCCCGGTCCATGCGGCTTTCAGCCCCCACACGCGCGTTTCGAGCGTTATGTCTTCAACCTTTTCGACACCACGGGCGAGCTGGTGTTCGATGATGAGGGATCCGTTCGTCCGGGCAACTTCCATGTTGGCGACCAGGTATCGGCTTCCATGGCAGAATCCTGTTATTCCAGAGACCGGAATGACGACGATATCCGTTGACCACGCTTTGCCCGCCGGTATTGCGACTCTGTCGTACATCCACTCTGTGGTGACTGCCGCCGCATTGTCGTAGATCCGCCACAGGTCGTTGTAGTCCATGAGGAACATCATTCCGCGCCGCAGGTTGCTGTGGTATCCACCATTCCATCCGGCCGCGGCATCGTCAATGTAATACCAGGCGCCGCCGAACCACGGTTCTCCTTTCTCGTCAATGCCGAGTCTGTCGATTCCTCGCACTGCCGGCCTGGCCCAGGCGAATCCTTCCTTGCGGTTGCCGAACCAGTAGTTGTTCTGACTCCAGTAGCCCGTGACGCGGCCCTCTTCTGTTGGATTCATGATGGAAACGGTCACATACAGGTTGCGGTCCCCATCGCGGACGGTAATGAGCCGCTCGAAGCGCAGTCCCTTCACCGTCTCGCCAGTGCCTGTGGTCCAGAGTTTCACTGACGCTTCCTCGGGTCCTGATTTTACTATCTCCGCTTCATAGCGTCTGTTGAGAAATTCGCCCGGCCATGTTTGCTCCCATACGTGGTCCATGAGGAGCCCTCCCGCCGACTCCGCCGGATATATCACGTTCTCCTGAAACGGCTTGTACTCGAAAACCTTGATTCGCGCTCCCTTGTCAAGCGCGATGGAGACATAGAGAAGCTCGTTGCTTATTGCGACCGCATCGCCGGCGCGCTCTGCGCGCGCCGCGGCTGGCGAGCGCATGGCGGCCGGGCCGGCGAGCGACAGCGCCACGGCGGCAACGCTGATGCAATCCAGGAGCGGGGCGCCCATTCTGCGATGGCGGGGGTTTGCATCCGGTGGGGGCTGCATTTCGAACCTCCTATCTGGCGAGATCCACGACAATGATGTTCCAGATGGACAGATTGCTGATTCCGCTCACCCGAACGTCTCCTGAATCCAGGGGTTCGAGTGTGAGCTTCTCCTTCATGAAAGGTTCCGGGCTGAGCCTGAATGCCCGGACCGGCTTCCAGCCTGCGAGACCCCGGGACTTCAGAACAAACTCGACCTGAGGGATTGGGGCGGGGAGGTCCTCCTTCTTTTTGCCGGCTCCGACGACCGGCTGCGCGGGCGGATTTACGAGGTGGAAAACACGCCGCATTTTCCCGCCGTCAATCGGGCGGTCGAAAATCCACAGTTTCCACCAGACATTTGTGGAAACGTCTGCCAGCGTCTCAGCATCGTGGCGGCGACCCAGTTTTTCGTCCCAGCACAGGCCGCCGTAGCGTGTCATGAACCATCCCCAATGATGATGATAGTAGGGGTGTGCTCCCGCCGCGTACGCGAAAACGTTCTGATAACGGCCGTCGGCGTTGTCCGGAGAACCGAGGATGGGCCCGTAGTATCCGCCCAGCTCCTTCACGGCCTCCACATCGTCGGCGAGGCTGCGCGCAAAATCCTCCCATCTGTGAAGGGGATGCTGAACTCCGTCAGCCTGGTTGATGTACTCGTTCATTATGAGGCCGCCGCCTCGGCACAGTTCCACGGATTCCTTCGGATTTGTCGCCATGCTTTGCTGCCAGTTGCCCTGGGTCCAGTTGTATCCGTAAACGAACCGAGGATGCCGTTTGCTGATGAACTGCTTTGTCCTGGCCATGTT
>Ga0129299_1003531_pt1 | contig 10192 bp, 12 predicted proteins | sample ConPoolayeCmetaG_FD_94477 | JGI IMG/M metagenome (GOLD analysis project Ga0129299, IMG submission 94477) | Hot spring microbial mat communities from California, USA to study Microbial Dark Matter (Phase II) - Cone Pool mat layer C metaG ... | reverse complement strand
GATTACGGCACCGGCCTGCACATGCTGCTCTACGCGCTGATGATCCTCTTCTTCTCGTACTTCTGGGTCGCGACCCAGTTCAATCCCGTGCAGATCGCGGACGACCTCAAGAAGTACGGCGGCTACGTGCCGGGCATCCGGCCGGGCACGCCGACCGCGGAGTTTCTCGACCGCACGATGACGCGGATCACGCTGGCGGGCGCCGTGTTCCTGACCGTTCTGGCCGTCATTCCCACGGTGCTGAACAAGAGCTTCCAGATTCCCTGGCTGGTCTCCTCGTTCTTCGGCGGCACCAGCCTGTTGATCATCGTCGGGGTCATGCTCGACACGATGCGGCAGGTGGAGTCCCATCTGCTGATGCGGCACTACGACGGTTTTCTCAAGAAAGGCAAGTTGCGCTCCCGCCGATGAGGCGAAGGCCGCGCGCGCGTCCGCCATGAAAGCATTGATCCTGTTGGGTGCGCCCGGCGCGGGCAAGGGCACCGTGGCCGCCGGCCTGCTGGAGCACGAGCGCTTCGCCCACGTGTCCACCGGCGATATGCTGCGCGAAGCGGTCAAGGAAGGCCGCCCGGTCGGATTGCAGGCGAAGTCGTACATGGAAAAGGGCGAGCTCGTGCCCGACGACGTGATCCTGGGCATCGTGCGCGAACGGATCGAACGCGACGGCGGACGGGTGGACTACCTCTTCGACGGATTCCCGCGCACGATCGAGCAGGCGCGGCGCCTGGACGCGGTGCTGGGCGAGTTCCAGTCGCGCGTCAACGCGGTGCTGTTGCTCAACGTCGCGGAGGACGTGCTCGTCTCCCGGCTTTCCGGCCGGCGCGTCTGCCGCGCCTGCGGCGCGGTCTATCACGTCGTCAACATCCCGACGAAACGGCCGGGCATCTGCGACCGCTGCGGCGGCGAGGTGTACCAGCGGCCGGACGACAACGAGGCGACGGTCCGGAACCGGCTCGTGGTGTACCGGCGGCAGACGGAAAGCCTCATCGCGTATTACCGCGAGCGGGGCGTGTTGTTTGACATCGAAGCGGGCGGCGCCCCGGAAGCGACGGTTCGCCAGATTCGCGACCGGATCGCGGCGCTCTGACGCATGATCCCGATCAAAACCCCGGCCGAGCTGGAGCGCATGCGCGCCAGCAACCGGATCGCGGCGGAGGTGCTGCGGGCGCTGGTCGAGCGGGTGCGTCCGGGCGTCGCGACGGCGGAACTCGACGCGCTCGCGGCGGAGGAGATGGCGCGGCGGAACGCCCGCAGCGCGTTTCTCGGATACCGCGGCTTCCCCGGACACATCTGCGTGTCGCTGAACGAGGAAGTCGTGCACGGCATCCCGGGGCCGCGGACGATTCGGATCGGCGATCTGGTGAGTCTGGACGTCGGCGTCGTGCACGAGGGTTTCGTGGGCGACACGGCGACCACGGTTCCGGTCGGGGTCTCGGATCCGCGCGCGATTCGCCTGCTGGCGGTGGCGGAAGAGGCGCTGGCGGCGGCGATCGCGCGCGCGCGGGCCGGCGCGCGGCTGACGGACATATCGCACGCCGTCGAAAGCGTCGCGACGGCGGCCGGGTTCGGCGTCGTCCGGGATTTCGTCGGCCATGGGATCGGACGCCGGATGCACGAGGAGCCGCAGATCCCGAATTTCGGGGCGCCGGGGCGCGGTCCCCGGCTGGCGGCGGGCATGACGCTGGCGATCGAGCCGATGCTGACGCTGGGCGATTGGAAGGTACGGGTGAAGGACGACCGATGGACGGTGGTTACGGCCGACGGCCTGCCGTCCGTGCACGTGGAGCATACGGTCGCGGTCGGCGAAAACGGGGCGGAGATTCTGTCGCGCCCCGGGGAATGAACGAGGAAGAAAAAATTGTGCTGGACGCGGAGATCACGGATGTGATATCCCAACGCGCCTTTCGCGCGCGGCTCCGGAACGGACACGGCCTGGTGGCCTTCGTGGCCGGCGCCGACGGCCGCGGGTCGGCCTGGGCGGCGGGGGACCGCGTGCGCGTCGAGTTGTCGCCGTTCGACATGTCGAAAGGGCGCATCGTGGGGCCGGCGTCGGGAGATCGGGAGCCATGAAGGTTAGAAGTTCGGTCCGAAGGATTTGCGAGCGATGCAAAGTGCTGCGGCGCAAAGGGGTCGTGCGGGTCATCTGCACGAATCCGCGCCACAAGCAGCGGCAGGGATAAGGAGCGCGGACGATTATGCCCAGAGTGCTCGGCATTGAGATACCCGGCAACAAGCGCATCGAGTATTCGCTGCGCTACATCTATGGAATCGGCCCCGGCCGCGCGCGGGAGATCGTGGCGAAGGCCGGGATCGATCCGGCGCGCAAGGCGGCCGACCTCAAGGACGAGGAGATCACGAAGATCGCCTCGATTCTGCAGAGCGACTATCGGATCGAGGGCGACCTCCGCCGCGAGATTTCCCAGAACATCCGGCGCTTGATCGCGATCGGCTCCTACCGCGGCACGCGGCATCGCCGCGGTCTTCCGGTCCGCGGGCAGCGGACGAAGACCAACGCGCGCACGCGCAAGGGCCCGCGGAAGACCGTCGGCGCCGTGCGCGGCAAGGAAGCCCGCGCCGCCGTCAAGAAGGACGAATGAGTTTTCAACGCAATCCCGACATGAAGGTGCGAGCGTATGGCCGATAACGAAGAAAAGAAAACGATCCCGGAGGCGGCGCCGGCCGGGGCGCCCGCGCCCGAAACCCCCGCGGCGGCCGCTCCCGAGGCGGCGGCCGCCGGCGCGGCGGGCGAAGCGGCGCCCAAGACCCGCAAGTCCCGCGCGCGGGCGGGCAAGGTATCTCCGACCGGCATCGTGCACATTCGCGCCACGTTCAACAACACGACGGTGACCATCACCGACCCGCGGGGCGCGACGGTGTCCTGGTCGAGTTCCGGGCGCTGCGGGTTCAAGGGCTCGCGCAAGAGCACCGCGTATGCGGCCACGGTGGTCGCCCAGGAGGCGGCGCGCGCCGCGATCGCCAATGCCAACATGCGCGAAGTCGAGATTCGCGTGCAGGGGCCCGGCGCCGGCCGCGAGTCCGCCATTCGCGCCATCCAGGCCGCCGGCATGAACGTGACGTCCATCCGCGACGTGACGCCCGTGCCGCACAACGGTTGCCGGCCGCCGAAGCGGCGGCGGGTGTAACCCCGGAACAGCGAAGGGATTTCCATGGGCAGATATACCGGTCCGGTTTGCAGAATGTGCCGTCGGGAGGGCATGCAGCTCTTCCTGAAGGGCGATCGTTGTTTCATGGCCAAGTGCCCGGTGCAGACGGGGCGGCCCCCGCCCGGCATGCACGGAAAGCTGCGGCGGAAGCTGTCGGACTACGGCGCGCAGTTGCGCGAAAAACAGCGGCTGCGCCGCATGTACGGCATGCAGGAGGGGCAGTTCCGCGGGTTCTTCGACCGCGCGCTGCGGAAGCGCGGCGTGACCGGCGAGGCGTTGCTCCAGATGCTCGAACTGCGGCTGGACACCGTGGTGCACCGGCTCGGTTTCGCCCCCTCGCGGCGCGCCGCGCGCCAGTTCGTGCTGCACGGCCACGTGCGCGTCAACGGGCACAGGGCCGATATTCCCTCGATGATCCTGAAGGCGGGCAGCGTCGTCGAGATTCGAAACAAGGCCGCCAGCCGCGAGTACGCCAAGACCGGCATGGAGAATGCGCTCTCCCGGGGACTGGCGCCGTGGCTCTCGCTGAACAAGGACGTTTTCCGCGGCGAAGTGCTGCACGTGCCGACCCGGGACGAAATCGCGCCGATCGTGAACGAGCAGCGCGTCGTCGAATTGTATTCGAAATAAACCTCGGTTCCGCGCTCCCGGGCGGAGCGCGGCGCCGCGCCATACAGGCCGCGTAACGGGCGGCCTTGGGAGAAGAACGACATGCCCATACGCATCGCGCGTTTCGAAATGCCGAAACGGGTCGTCAAGGACGACTCCGCCGCCGGCGAAAATTACGCCAAGTTCATCGCCGAGCCCTTCGAGGCCGGCTACGGGCGCACCATCGGCAATTCGCTGCGCCGGGTGCTGCTTTCCTCGCTGGAAGGCGCTTCGATCGCCTCGGTCAAGATCGCCGGCGCCATGCACGAGTTCTGCGCCCTGCCCGGCGTCGTCGAGGATGTCACCGACATCGTGCTGAACCTCAAGAAGGTCCTGCTGAAGCTGCATTCGCGCGAGCCGCGCCGCCTGCGACTGCATGCGAAGGGGCCCGCGCAGGTCACGGCCGGCGACATCCAGACCGACAACATGGTCGAGGTGCTCAACAAGGACCTGCCCCTCGCCACGCTGGATACCGACGGCAAGCTCGACATGGAGCTCGAGGTGAAAATCGGCCGCGGTTACGCGCCCGCCGACTGGAACAAGAAGGAGGAGCAGGAAATCGGCGTCATCCCGATCGACTGCCTCTATTCGCCGGTGCGCCGGGTCAAGTACGCCGTGGAGAACACGCGGGTCGGGCGGCTGACCGACTATGACCGCCTGATCCTGGAAATCTGGACCGACGGACGCGTCTCGCCGGAGGATGCGCTGACCACGTCCGCGGCGATCCTGCGGCATCACCTGGACGTCTTCGTCAACTTCAGCGGCGAGCAGGTCGAGTTCGAGGAGACGGCCAAGCAGGTGGACGCGGCCCGCGAGGAGCTGCGCAAGAAGCTCGCCGTCAGCGTCAACGAAATCGAGCTCTCGGTCCGCGCCGCCAACTGTCTCAACAACGCGAACATCACGACCGTGGGCGAGCTGGCCATGAAGACCGAGGCCGAGATGCTCAAATACCGCAACTTCGGAAAGAAATCGCTCAACGAGATCAAGCAGAAGCTGCAGGACATGGGCCTCCAGCTCGGCATGAGCTTCGACGCCGATCTCATCACCTCCAATCCGCTGCGGAAGAACGCGGAACCGGAGCAGTAAAACGCCGCCGCGCGGCGCCGGAAAGGTTCAGCCATGCGACACCGCAATGCCACAGTCAAACTCGGCCGGAAATCCGCCCACCTGCGCGCCTTGTTCGCCGGCCTGGTCTGCAACCTGATCGAGCACGGGCGCATTCGCACGACGCTGCCGAAGGCGCGCGTCGTGCGCTCGTGGGCGGACCGCATGGTCACGCTCGGCAAGCGCGGCACGCTGGCCGACCGCCGTCTGGCCGTGCAGCGCCTGCGCCGTCCGGAGCGCGTGGCGCGCCTGTTCCGCGACATCGCGCCGGCGTTCGCCGACCGCAAGGGCGGCTACACGCGCGTGCTGAAGCTGGGGCGCCGGGGCGGCGACGGCGCGGAAATGGCGCTCGTCGAGTGGACCAATTACACGCCGCCCGAGCCGCGCAAGAAGAAGACGGAAAAGAAGGCGGAAGAAAAAAAGGCCGCGACGTGAGCGGCCCTGCCGCGGGAGCCCAATGACCATGAAGGCGATCATCGCGAAACGAGTCGTTCCGGTGGCCGTGATCGAGCGCGTCGCGGATGCCGTCCCGCTGGCCGGCGCGCTGCGGGAGGGCGGGATCAATGCGATCGAGGTGACGCTGCGCACCGAGGCGGCCTTCGACGCGGTCGAGGCCATCCGCGCCGCGTTTCCCGACATGGCGGTCGGCGTCGGCACGGTACTGGAACCGGCCCAGGTCGAGCGCGCGCGGCGGGTGGGCGCGGCGTTCGGCGTGGCGCCCGGCCTGAACGAGGACGTCGTGCGGGCGGCCCGCGCGGCGGAGCTGCCGTTCATTCCCGGCGTGCTGACGCCCAGCGAGGTCGAGCGGGCGCTCTTCTTCGGGTTGCGTCTGCTGAAGTTCTTCCCGGCGGAGGCCGCCGGCGGGGTCAAGATGCTGGAGGCCCTCGCGGGGCCGTATGCGCATACCGGCGTGAAGTTCATTCCGCTGGGCGGGATCCATCTGGCCAACCTGTCGGCCTACCTGGCGTTGCCGGTCGTGGCCGCGGTCGGCGGCACCTGGTTCGTGAACAAGAAGCAGATCGCCGCCGGCGACTGGGGCGGCATTGCCCGCCAGACCCGGGAAGCCGTGGCGGCCGCCGGCGCCTGACCGGCGTTGCGTATGCGGCGCGGCCGGCAGGACGGCGGGACGCCCGCGGGCCTGCGCCGCGCCTTTGCCGCCCTACGGATTCCCGCTCCGTTGCGCGTTCCGCTCCGCGAGGCGCAGGACCGGCTGCGCGCCGCGGGCGCGCGCGTCGGCTGGACCGAGCCCGAGGACTTCCACGTCACGCTGTTTTTCTTCGGCGACGTTCCCGAAGATCGCGTCGCCGCGCTGCGCGAGGGTTTGGACGGCATCGCCGCCCGGATTCCGCCGTTCCGGTTCGAGATCGCCGGCGTCGGCTTTTTCGGTCCGCCGCGCGCCCCCCGCATCCTGTGGGCCCGCGTTCCGGAGGTTCCGGAGCCGATGGCGGCGCTCGTCGGGGAACTTCGCGATTATGCGCGCGCCGGGGGTTGGCCGGTCGAGGAGCGCCCGTTCCGCGCCCACGTGACGCTGGGGCGCGTGCGCTCGCCCGCGCCCGCCGCCGCCTTGACAGCGGCGGCGCAGTCTCTTACTAGTATCCCGTTCGGATGCGCGACCGCGGAGGCGCTATCGCTCATGGCCGCCGCGTCCTCGCCCGGGTCCAGCGCACGCTACGACGTGATTCGCGAATCGCCGCTGAAAGGATAAACGCCCATGCCGCCCAAGACGCCGCCGGCCGCAGAGAAAGAGACGAAAACCGCCGACGAAAAGAAGATGCCGGCCGCGCTGGCGTCGGTCCTCGCGCAGATACAGAAGGAATACGGCGATGGCGCCATCACGCGGCTCGGCAGCACCGAAAAGCACGAGGTGCCCTGCATTTCCACCGGCGCGCTGACGCTCGACATCGCGCTGGGCATCGGCGGCATTCCGCGCGGCCGCATCATCGAAATCTTCGGCCCGGAATCGTCCGGCAAGACGACGCTCGTCCTGCACATCATTGCGCAGGCGCAGAAGGCCGGGGGCTACGCGGCGTTCATTGACGCCGAACACGCGCTCGACCCGTCCTACGCGCGAAAGATCGGCGTCAATCTCGACGACCTGCTGGTTTCCCAGCCGGATTCCGGCGAAGAGGCCCTGAACATCGCCGATCAGCTCGTCCGCAGCAACACGCTGGATGTCGTCGTGGTGGATTCCGTGGCCGCGCTGGCGCCGCGGGCCGAACTCGAAGGGCAGATGGGCGACAGCCACGTGGGACTGCAGGCGCGATTGATGTCACAGGCCATGCGGAAGCTGGCGGGCGCGCTGTCGAAATCGCGCTGCATCTGCCTTTTCACGAACCAGATTCGCGAGAAGATCGGCGTGATGTTCGGCAATCCCGAGACGACACCCGGGGGGCGGGCGCTGAAGTTCTATGCGTCGGTCCGCCTCGAAGTGCGCCGGATCTCCACGCTCAAGGACGCCGCGGGCGCCGCGGTCGGCAATCGCACGAAGGTCAAGGTGGTCAAAAACAAGGTGGCCCCGCCCTTCACCGAGGCGGAGTTCGACATTCTGTACAGCGAGGGCATCTCGTGGGCGTCCTCCGTCGTTGACGCGGCGACCCAGTTCAACCTGCTCGAGAAGCGCGGTTCGTGGCTGTCGTTCGAGGGACAGCAGATCGGACAGGGGCGCGACGCGGCCATCGTCGAAGTGCGCAACAATCCCGAGCTGCAGAAGAAGATGGTGGAGGCCGTCATGGCCAAGGTGAAGGCCCGCTGACCGTCGCGCCGCGCCGGTTTCGTTTTCAGGAAATCCCGATGAGCACACCTCTTTTTTTCAGCGCCCGAACCGTCCCGATGGCGCGCCGCGCGGCGGCGCTGGCGGCGGCCGTTGCGGTCTGGGCGGGCGCCGATTCCGCGCGCGCGCAATCGTCCGGGGAACCGGCGGCGCCGCGCGAGGACGTGTACCGCGCCGTCGGCGCGCTGCTGGCCCGCAACCTGCCCCGAACGCATCTGTCGCGGCGTCCGCTCGACGAGGCGATGGGCGCGCGGGCGTTCGACCTCTTCCTGAACGCGATGGATCCCGAGCGCGCTTACTTCACGCAGGCCGACATTGACGCGCTGCGGCAGGACGCCGGGCGCTTCGATCGCCGGCTGGTCGCGGGCGATCTGGAATTCGCGCGCCGCGCCTTCAACCGGCTCAAGGAGCGGGCGCGCGACCGGGTCGCGTTCGCGGAACGGTTTCTCTCCGAGCCGCCCGGCGCCGATTCCGACCTGACGTATCGCTGGCGTCGGCGCGACGAGCCGTGGCCGGCCGACGAGGCCGAGCGCGACGAGCTGTGGCGGCGGAAACTGCTCAACGATGTGATCGCCCGCAAGGTGGCCGTGCGGCTGGCCGACGAAGACCGCGCGCGCCGATCCGAGAACGGCGCCGGCGCGGAACCGAACGCCGCCGGGGAAGAGGACGGCGTCAGCGACCGCCATCTTTCGCCGGAGGCCTTCGTCCTGAAACGGTACCGGCAGTTCCTGCAGGTGCTGAACGACAGCGACGACGAGTGGGTGGCCGATCGCTTCTTTTCCGCGTTCACCCAGGCCTACGATCCGCATTCGGAGTATCTATCGGCGGTCCGGTCCGAGGACTTCGACATCAACATGAAGCTTTCGCTCGTCGGCATCGGCGCGGTGTTGAGCACCGAGGACGGCATGGCGCGCATCGTGCGCCTGATCCCCGGCGGACCCGCCGAGCGCGACGGGCGGCTGCGGCCGAACGACCGCATTGCCGCCGTTGCGCAGGGCGACGGCGAGCCGGTGAACGTGATGCACTGGCCGCTCTACAAGGTCGTGCGGCTGATCCGCGGCGAAGCCGGCACGCGCGTCACGCTGACCGTCTGGCCCGCGGCGGACCTCTCCGGCGCCACGGAGCGCCGCATCGAAATCGTGCGCGACGAAGTCAAGCTGGAGGACAAGGCCGCGCGCGGCGCGGTGCGCGAGGTCCCCGTCGGCGAGGGGAAGGCGCGGCGCATGGCGGTCGTGACGCTGCCGGAGTTCTACGCGGATTTCAAGGGCATGAGCAACGGCAACGGCGCGGAGGCCCGCCGCTCCTCCCGCGACGTGCGCAACCTGCTGCAGACGCTGCAGAACGAGAACGGCGGGTTCGACGGCCTGATCCTCGACCTGCGCAACAACGGCGGCGGGTCGCTGCCCGACGCGATCGAACTGGCCGGTCTTTTCATCCGCGCCGGGCCGATCGTCCAGGTGCGCGACACGCGGTCCACCCAGGTGGCCACCGATCCGGATCCGCGCATGGCGTACGGCGGGCCGATGATCGTGCTCGTCAACCGCCTGAGCGCCTCGGCCTCCGAGATTGTCGCCGCCGCCCTGCAGGACTATCGGCGCGCGTTGATCATCGGCGATTCCAAGACGCACGGGAAGGGCACGGTGCAAACCCTGCTGCCGCTCGACCGTTCGGATCCCGCGCTCGGCCAGCTCAAAGTCACGACCGCCGCCTTCTATCGGATTGCCGGCGGTTCGACGCAGCGGCGCGGCGTCGAGCCCGATATCGTGATCCCTTCGTTTCTCGACGTGACGGACGTGGGTGAGGAGTTCCTGCCGCACGCGCTCGAGTGGTCCGCGGTGGATCGCACGTTCTATTCGGTTTTCGCCGATCAGTTTCCCGACGTGGCGGCGTTGCGCGCCGCGTCCGAGGAACGCCGCCGGAACGATCCGCGGTTCGAGACCTGGAATCGCACCCGCGAACAGCTGGCCGAGCGCATGAAGTCCGCGGAGCTGCCGCTGAATCTGGAGGCGCGCGTCCGGCTCGCCCGGGCCGAACGGGAACTGGACCGGCTGCAGGAGGAACTGGACGCGACGGCGGAACGGGAGCGGGAGAAGGACGACGGCAAGGATCTGGTCCTGCAGGAAGCCCTGCGGGTACTGGCGGACATCGTCGCCTGGCGGGAAGCGCGGTCGGCGACGGCCGCCCCACCGCCGGCCGCGGAGCCGGAGGAGCCGGCCCCCGCGGCCCCGGTCGAAGCGTCGCCGGCCGAGGCGGCGCCGTGAACCGGGGGAACGCGCCGCGCGCGGCGGGCGCGCGAACCCCGGCGATCCTCGAGACCGGCGCATGCGCATCCTGATTTCCAACGACGACGGCATCCACGCGCCGGGCATCGGCGTGCTGCACAAGGCCGTGCGGGATCTCGGCGAAGCCTTCGTGGTCGCGCCCGACGCGGAACGCAGCGCCGTCGGCCATGCCATCACGCTGTCGGATCCGATCAAGGCGCGGCGCATTCGCCGCGACGATTTCG
>Ga0129299_1003529_pt1 | contig 10196 bp, 9 predicted proteins | sample ConPoolayeCmetaG_FD_94477 | JGI IMG/M metagenome (GOLD analysis project Ga0129299, IMG submission 94477) | Hot spring microbial mat communities from California, USA to study Microbial Dark Matter (Phase II) - Cone Pool mat layer C metaG ... | reverse complement strand
CCTCCGAACTGTATGAGGAAGCTGGGCACGGCTTTGCCGCGATGGGCATCGGCGTCAAACCGGAACTGGACCTTAAGCGGATGCTCGCCTTCAAGGACGAGGGCGTAAAAGGCAATGTGGACGGCGTGGCCTTTCTCCTGAAGAAGAACAAGATCGATGCCTTCCACGGCATGGGGCGGATCGCTGCGCAAGGCCTGGTCGAGGTGCACCCGGTCAATGGCGGTGAAGCGCAGACGCTTAAGGCAAAAGCCATCGTCATCGCCACCGGCTCGGACGTGGTGCGCCTGCCCGGCATCGAGATCGACGAGACGCGCATCGTCTCCTCCACCGGCGCGCTCGATCTGCCCGAAGTGCCAAAAAAGCTGCTCGTCATCGGCGGCGGGATTATCGGGCTTGAACTCGGCAGTGTCTGGCGCAGGCTGGGCAGCGAGGTGCTCGTCGTCGAATATCTCGACCGCATCCTCCCCGGCATGGATGGGGAAGTGGCCCGGCAGTTCCAGCGCATCCTGGAGAAACAGGGCATGACATTCCGGCTCGGCCACAAAGTGACCGCAGCCGAGAAATCCGCCAAAGGCGTCACGGCTGTCCTTGAGCCTTCCGCCGGCGGCGCGCCGGAGCGCATCGACGCGGATGTGGTTCTCGTTGCGGTCGGCCGCACGCCCTACACCGAGGGGCTCGGCCTGGAGCAGGTGGGCGTGGCGCTCGACAACAAACGCCGCATCATGGTCGATGCACATTATCAAACCAGCGTGCCGGGCATTTACGCCATCGGCGACGTCATCCACGGGCCGATGCTTGCCCACAAGGCGGAGGACGAGGGCGTGGCGCTTGCCGAACTGCTGGCGGGCCAGGCAGGCCATGTGAATTACGACGTGATCCCGAACGTGATCTACACCTACCCGGAAGTGGCCAGCGTCGGCCGCACCGAGGAAGAGCTGAAAGAGGCCGGCATTGATTATGTCAGCGGTAAGTTTCCCTTCACGGCCAATGGCCGCGCCAAGGTGAACCGGCAGACCGAGGGCTTCGTGAAGATCCTCGCCGATGCCCGGACGGACCGCGTGCTCGGCGTGCACATCGTCGGGCCGCAGGCCGGCAATCTGATCGCGGAAGCGGCCGTCCTGATGGAATTCGGCGGTTCGGCGGAGGATCTCGCCCGCACCTGCCACGCCCATCCGACCCTGACCGAGGCGGTGAAGGAAGCCGCCCTCGCCGTCGGTAAGCGCGCCCTGCATATGTAAGCGCCGCAGGTGATGTGGCGCATGACATGTGGCGGATCGGCCTCGATATCGGCGGCACCAAGATCGAGGCGCTTGTCGTTTCCCCCACGGGCGAGGAACTGCACCGGCGTCGCATCAGCAGCCCGCGCGGCGATTACGAGGCAACGCTCGAAGGTATTGCACGGCTTGTTGCATCCCTCAAGGCGGAGTTCGGCATCGGGCCCGATCTCGCCATCGGTGCCGGCATTCCAGGCAGCCTGTCGCCGAAAACCGGCCTGGTGCGCAACGCCAACTCGACCTGGCTCAACAGCCGCCCGTTCGGCACCGACCTCGCCGCTCGTCTTGGTCAGCCGGTGCATATGGAAAACGACGCCAACTGCTTCGCCCTCTCCGAAGCGCTGGACGGAGCCGGCGCTGGCTTCAGGACCGTTTTCGGCATCATCCTCGGCACCGGCGTGGGCGGCGGCATCGTCCATGACGGGCAACTGTTGCACGGGCGCAATGCGATCGGCGGGGAATGGGGGCACAATCCGTTGCCCTGGCCGAGGGATGACGAGCGGGACGCGCCGCCCTGCTTCTGCGGCAGGCGCGGCTGCATCGAGCAGTTCCTCAGCGGTCCCGCGCTCGAACACAACCATGCACGGCTGAGCGGAACCGCGCGCACCGCCGCAGAGATCGCAGAGCTGGCGGAGGCGGGCGAGGCAGCGGCGGGCGCCATCATCGCGCTCTATTGCGACAGGCTCGCCCGGGCGCTCGCCCATGTCGTCAACATACTTGATCCGGATGTCATCGTCTTCGGCGGCGGACTGTCGAATGTGGACAGCATCCGCGAGGGCGCCCGCGTCCGGCTGCCGGCCTGGGTATTTTCAGATGTATGCGAGACGGAGTTCCGGCGCAACCGCTGGGGCGATTCGAGTGGCGTGCGCGGCGCGGCCATGCTGCCGCTCCTGCGCGGCATCGGCACGCAGTGCGGACCGCAAGGTTGAGCATCCATCCGTCACCTGGAGATGGTATGCTTAAAACATGCTGAAACTTGCCATAACGCCGCTGTGCCTGTTCCTGTCCTACTGGTCCTACCTGCTGCCGTCGCCGCTGTGCACGGTGGAGGGCACTTGGGGCTTTCTCTCCAGCATGTGGCTGATGTATCTCGTGATGGCGGCTGCCCATTCCGGCCCATGGTACGACCTGGTGATGCGCCTCCTCGCGCGCGAGCGGCATTGACCGCAGCTCTGCTCTTGCACTAGCTGTTATGCCATGGCTCCACCTCTGCTTTCGCTGCAAGGCATTACACTCAGTTTCGGCGGCGCACCACTGCTTGCTGATGCCGAATTGACGGTTGCGGCCGGCGACCGGGTGTGCCTTGTCGGCCGTAACGGCTCGGGCAAATCGACGCTCATGAAGATTGCCGCGGGACTGATCGCACCGGATGCGGGCACGCGCTTCCTTCAGCCGGGAGCCACCCTGCGCTACCTGGCGCAGGAGCCGGATTTCGGCAGCCATGCCACCGTTCTCGGCTTTGTCGAGGCGGGGCTCGATGCAAGCGGGGATACCTATCGCGCGCGCTACCTGCTCGAACAGTTGGGCGTGGCTCCGGAAGCCGATCCGCGCACGCTGTCGGGCGGGGAGGCGCGCCGCGCCGCGCTGGCGCAGGTGCTCGCCCCTGAACCCGACATTCTGCTGCTCGACGAGCCGACCAACCACCTCGACATCGCCGCCATCGAATGGCTGGAGCGCGAACTGGCGGGGATGCGCGCCGCCATCGTCCTCATCAGCCACGACCGGCGCTTCCTTGAAATCCTGTCGCGCAGCACGGTCTGGCTCGATCGCGGCCGCACGCGGATGCTGAACAGCGGCTTCGGCGCCTTCGAAGCCTGGCGCGACGAGGTGCTGGCGCAGGAGGAGGCGGAACGGCACAAGCTCGACCGCAAGATCGCCGCCGAGGAGGACTGGCTGCGCTATGGCGTTTCGGCGCGCAGAAAGCGCAATGTGAAGCGTCTCGCCGATCTGCAAGCCCTGCGCGAGCGGCGGCGCAGCGAGCGCCGGACAGCAGCAGACGTGAAGCTCGGCGCGGCGGAGGCAGCACTTGGCGGCAAGCTGGTGATCGAAGCGCAGGGGATTTCCAAATCGTTCGCTGGCGTGCCGGTCGTTGCGAATTTCTCCATGCGCATCCACCGCGGCGACCGCGTCGGCGTCGCCGGGCCGAACGGTGCGGGCAAAACGACGCTCGTAAAACTGCTGACGGGCGAGTTGCCGCCCGATGCGGGCACGGTCCGCCTTGGTGCCAACATCGTCATGGCGAGCCTCGAGCAGAAGCGCGACAGCCTTGCTCCCGAGAAGACGCTCGCCGAGGCGCTGACCGGCGGCTCGGGCGACACCGTCTTCATCGGCGGGCAACCGCGGCATGTGGTCTCATATATGAGCGATTTTCTGTTCCAACCGGCGCAGGCGCGCATGCCTTTGAAGGCGCTCTCGGGCGGGGAGCGGGCGCGGCTGATGCTGGCGCGGGCGCTGGCAAAACCCTCCAACCTGCTGGTGCTCGACGAACCGACCAACGATCTCGATCTGGAGACGCTCGACGTTCTGGAAGAGATGTTGGGGGATTATCAGGGCACCGTCATCCTCATCAGCCACGACCGCGATTTCCTCGATCGCATCGTGACATCCATCCTTGTCCCCGACGGCGGCGGACGCTGGATCGAATATGCCGGCGGCTATTCCGACATGCTGGCGCAGCGCAGGGCCGCCCCGGCGGCAGGGAAGGAGCGCAGCGCCGTCCCGCAGGCAACCATAAAGCCCGCGAAAGGCGAGGCGAATCGGGCTGGTGCGGAGAAACGCCGCCTCAGCTTCAAGCAGAAGCACGCACTCGAAACCCTGCCCAAGACGATCGAGGCGCTGCAAGCGAAGATCGCACGGCTGCAGGGCCTGCTCGCCGACCCCGAGCTTTACGCCCGCGACAGGGCGCGCTTCGATGCCGCCACGCGCGAGCTGGCCGAGGCGCAAGCCGCGCTTGAGCGGGCCGAAGAGGAATGGCTCGAACTGGAAATCCTGCGCGAGGAGCTGGCGCAATAGGTCTTGCCGTGCGGGCCGGATTTGCGTAACTCAAACATAGGTGTGGTAGTTCAAAATGGCGGGGTAGTTTCATGTGTCGTTTCGTTCTCGCAGCGATCCTCCTTTCCATCACTCCGGCCCAAGCGGCCGAATGCACCCCGCTTGAAACCGATATCGTCAGCCTTGGCGAGAAGGCAGCACGCTTTTATGCCCAGCGCAGCATCAATGCGAAGATCGAGGACGAAAAGAAACGCCTTGCTTCGCTAGGGCTGCAGGTCGGCAAGGTGCGCGAGCCGAAATTCGACTGCGCCTACTTTCCAAACATCATCGCCATGGACGAATGGCGCTGCACGGCCAAGGCGGCGGTCTGCACGAAATAGGCTTCAGCCGCGCGGTGCGAACAGGATCACCGCCGCGCCGATGAGGCAGATGGCTGCGCCGGCGATATCCCAGCGGTCGGGCAGTCTTGCCTCGACGATCCAGAGCCAAAGCAGCGAGGCCGCGATGTAAATGCCGCCATAGATGGCATAGGCGCGCCCGGCATAATCGACGCTCACCTGCGACAGCGCCAGCGCGAAGACGATGAGGCATCCGACGCCCCAAATGAGATGGTGAGCGGGCCAGCCGAGCCGCAGCACCGCCCAGAACGCGAAGCACCCAGCGATTTCCGTCAACGCGGCGATGGCATAGAGGGCGAGTGTGCGCATGTCATCTCCTGCTTGTCGAAGCGATTTCAGGCCGTCGCACGTTTCGGAACATATCCTGTGAGTCCTGTGAGCAAGTCTGGCTGTCCGGCCGCGCGGACGTTTTCGCTTCCTGCCCGGTCTGCTAGTAGAAGCGTATTGCTAGTCAAGCAAGGGAGACGCTCATGATACATCGCTTTGCAATTGCGAGCCTGATCGCGCTTGGACTGTTCACGGCCACGGCGGAAGCGGCCTGCGTGAAGAAAGCCGGCAGCGGCTGGGGGCTGACCAAGGGCATGGCGCAGTTCCAGTCCTTCGAGATCATTGAGCAGGTGACGGGCAACTGGCCGGTCCGCAAGGATAAAATCTCAAAGCCCGTTTACGAGTGCAAGCAAGGCACGATCGGCTGGACGTGCAAGGCCACCGCTACGGTGTGCAAATCCTGAAGTCTTAAAGCCGCGCCCCATCGCAACGAATACTGCCGTAACGGCATAAGGAAACGGACATGCTGAAAATCTACGGCCGGGCCAATTCCATCAATGTGCGCAAGGTGCTGTGGGCAGTGGAGGAAATCGGCATTCCGTTTACCCGCGAGGATTGGGGCCGCGGCTTCCGCCCGCTCGACGATCCCGAATTCCAGGCGCTGACGCCGCTCGGGCAGATCCCCGTCATCGACGACGATGGCTTTCTCTTAAGCGAGTCGAACGCCATCCTGCGCTATCTGGCCGCCAAGCACGGCCGCACCGACCTGCTGCCCGCCGCCATCAGGCCGCGCGCCGAGGTGGAGCGCTGGATGGATTGGCAGGCGGCCGAGCTGAACGCGGCCTGGCGAGGCATCTTCTTCGCCCTGGTGGTGAAGCAGCCGCTACCGGGCGGCGAGGAGCTGGTCGAGGCTTCGAAGCGCGACTGGACGGCGAAGATGGGCCGCATCGAAGCGCAGCTTCAACGCACCGGCGCGCATATCTGCGGGGCGGATTTCACGCTCGCCGACATCTGCGTCGGCCTTGTGGTGCACCGCTGGTTCGCCACGCCGATGGAAAAGCCAGACCTGCCCGCCGTTGCCACCTATTACGAGCGTCTGAGCCAGCGCCCCGCTTTCCTCGCCCACGGCCGCAACGGCTTGCCCTGATCCGGCTCTCCTGTGCCGCCGGGATGCTCGGGACAATCACTGGCCCGCAAGCGCACACCTTTCCAAGCCGTCGGGCCAATCCAAGCCGTCGGGCCCAGCCTTCAGGCGCGCTCGAAGCGGCGGAAAGTGACGCGGTGCGGGTCGGTGGCGTGCTCGCCCAGCCGCCGGCGCTTGTCCTCCTCATAGGCTTCGAAATTGCCCTCGAACCACTCCACGTGGCTGTTGCCCTCGAAGGCGAGAATGTGCGTTGCAAGCCTGTCCAGGAAGAAGCGGTCGTGGCTGATGACCACGGCACAGCCCGGGAAATCCTCCAGCGCGGCTTCGAGCGATGACAGCGTTTCCACGTCGAGGTCGTTGGTGGGCTCGTCGAGCAGGATGAGATTGGCGCCGCCCTGCAGCATCTTGGCGAGATGGACGCGGTTGCGCTCGCCGCCCGACAAGAGCCCCACCTTCTTCTGCTGATCCGGCCCCTTGAAGTTGAACCAGCCGCAATAGGCTCGGCTCGGCACTTCGCGCCCGCCCAGCTTGATCATGTCGTGGCCGCCGGAGATTTCCTCCCACACGGTTTTCTTCGGGTCGAGAGCGTCGCGCGACTGATCGACATAGCCGAGCTTGACCGTGTCGCCGAGGCGGATGCTGCCGGCATCCGGCTTCTCCTGGCCGACGATCATGCGGAAGAGCGTTGTTTTGCCCGCACCGTTCGGGCCGATGACGCCGACGATGCCGCCGGGTGGCAGCTTGAACGACAGCCCGTCGATGAGCAGCCGGTCGCCATAGGCCTTGGTCAGGCCGTCCGCCTCCAGCACCACGCTGCCCAGACGTGGCCCAGGCGGGATGGTGATCTGGGCGCGGCCCGCCTGTTCCTTGGCGGCCATCTCGGCCAGCTCTTCATAGGCCTTGATACGCGCCTTGGATTTGGCCTGCCGCGCCTTGACGCCGGCGCGGATCCACTCCAGTTCGCGCGCCATGACTTTCTTGCGCCCCTCCTCCTCGCGGGCCTCCTGATCGAGGCGCTTCGCCTTCTGCTCCAGCCAGCTCGAATAATTGCCCTTGTAGGGGATGCCCTGGCCGCGGTCGAGTTCGAGCGTCCACTCGGTGAGGTTGTCGAGGAAATAGCGGTCGTGGGTGACGAGGATGACGCAGCCGGGATAGTCCTTCAGGAAGCGTTCGAGCCAGGCGGTCGTCTCGGCGTCGAGATGGTTGGTCGGCTCGTCGAGCAGCAGGATGTCGGGCTTGGAGAGCAGCAGCTTGCACAGCGCCACGCGCCGCTTCTCGCCGCCGGAGAGCTTGGTCACGTCGGCATCGGGAGGCGGGCAGCGTAGCGCGTCCATCGCCTGTTCGACCTGGGCGTCCAGGTCCCACAGGTTTTGCGCGTCGATGATGTCCTGCAGGCGCGCCATCTCGTCGGCCGTTTCGTCGGAATAGTTCATCGCCAGTTCGTTGTAGCGGTCGAGCAGCGCCTTCTTCTCCGCCACGCCCTCCATGGCATTGCCGAGCGCATCCTTGGTGGGATCGAGTTCAGGCTCCTGCGGCAGATAGCCCACCCGCACGCCCTCAGCCGCCCAGGCCTCGCCGGAGAAATCCGTCTCGATGCCCGCCATGATTTTTAAGAGCGTCGATTTGCCGGAGCCGTTGACACCCACCACGCCGATCTTGGCGCCGGGCAGGAAGGAGAGCGAGATATCCTTCAGCACCTGCTTGCCGCCGGGATATGTCTTCGACAGCTTGTGGAGGACATAGACATATTGCGGTGCGGCCATTGCGGACTTTGCCCTGGTTGTCGGGGAAATTGATTGGATTGTGGTTTTAGCGTAGCAGGTCGCCTGACTCAAGCTGTCTGTGCGCGGGGTGTGTTAGGCCCGATGCTGCGCTGCAAAAAAGTGTTGCAATTGCCGTGCAGATCGAAAAGCATATCTGAGATTATGCGCTGCACTTCGACCAAATGCTAGCTGTTGCATTGCAGCACATGGACTAGAATCTGGTCATGAACAGCAGTGGCGGTTGGCGCTCGACTGATGTGGGCGATCGAATGGTATCTGCACATCTTGAACACTTGGCTGCAATTCTGGCTCGGACACCCGGCCGGACGCGCAGGCGATAACGAAGGAGCAAAGCCGATGTCCGAACCCGCTCTTGCCAATGTGGTGGCTTCGCCTGCGCCCCAGCAAGGCGCAACGCTGAAGGATCTGTATGAAGTCGGCGAAATCCCCCCGCTCGGCCATGTGCCCAAGAACATGTATGCCTGGACCATCCGCCGCGAGCGGCACGGGCCGCCGGATCAGGCGATGCAGGTCGAGGTCGTTCCCACCTGGCAACTCGACAGCCACGATGTGCTCGTGCTCGTCATGGCGGCGGGCGTGAACTACAACGGCGTGTGGGCCGCGCTCGGCCAGCCCATCTCGCCGTTCGACGGTCACAAGGCGCCCTATCACATCGCCGGGTCAGATGCCGCGGGCATCGTCTGGGCGGTCGGCTCGAAGGTGAAGCGCTGGAAGGTCGGGGATGAAGTCGTCGTCCACTGCAACCAGGACGACGGCGACGACGAGGAATGCAACGGCGGCGACCCGATGTTCTCGCCCTCGCAGCGCATCTGGGGCTACGAGACGCCCGACGGCTCCTTCGCGCAATTCACCCGCGTTCAGGACCGCCAGCTTATGGCGCGCCCGCGCCACCTCACCTGGGAGGAGAGCGCCTGCTATACGCTGACACTCGCCACGGCCTACCGCATGCTGTTCGGGCATCGTCCGCACGTGCTGCGGCCCGGGCACAACGTGCTCGTGTGGGGCGCATCCGGCGGCCTCGGCTCGTTCGCGGTGCAGCTCTGCGCCACGTCCGGCGCTAATGCCATCGGTGTTGTCTCCGACGACGAGAAGCGCGATTTCGTCATGCAGCTCGGCGCCAAGGGCGTGATCAACCGCAAGAACTTCAACTGCTGGGGCCAGCTGCCGAAAGTCGGCACACCGGAATATCAGGACTGGTTCAAGGAGGTGCGCAAATTCGGCGCCGCCATCTGGGAAATCACCGGCAAGGGCAACAACGTCGATTTCGTGTTCGAGCATCCGGGCGAAACCACGTTTCCGGTCTCGGTGTTCGTCGTGAAGCGCGGCGGCATGGTGGTGATCTGCGCGGGCACCACGGGCTACAATCTGACCATGGACGCACGCTATCTGTGGATGCACCAGAAGCGCGTGCAGGGCTCTCACTTCGCCAATCTGCTTCAGGCCAGCCAGGCCAATCGCCTCGTGATAGAGCGGCGCATCGATCCGTGCATGTCCGAAGTTTTCCCCTGGACGGACATTCCCAAAGCGCATATCCGCATGTGGAGGAACGAACATCGGCCCGGCAACATGGCCGTTCTCGTCTCCGCTCCCGCGACGGGCCTGCGCACCTTCGAGGACACAGTGGAGATGTCGGCCGCCCGTTTCCGCTGAAATCACCGGCCGGGAGCATCTTTGTCAGCACCAGGAGCACGAAGATGACACCAAAACCCAACGGCCTCGCCTCCGCCATCGGCCAGCTCTCGAGGGAGATAGAAGCGGCCATGCAAGGTAATGGCTACTATCTGGCCTCGAACAAGCTGCGCGAAATGAAAGACCTGCTGTCGCTGCAGGTTAGCCCTTCGGATGGGCCATTCATCGGCCTGAGCACTGCGCTGCAAACCGTGCGCGCCAAGCTGGGCGAAGAGGTGATGGACAACCGCTATTACATCGCATCCCACACGCTTGACGTGATCGCCTATATCGCCGAGCGCGCCGAAATCGCCGGACGCGAGCCTGCCACTGGCGCGGCGGCCGCCGCAGCCTCTGAGCCGGCCACCGCTGAGCCCGCGCATGCGGCGGCCATGCCTGTCAAGTCATTCGACGATCTGGCGCGGGAGGCCAGGGCGCGCGTCGAGGCCGTCACCGCCGCCAGCAGTGACAGCGAAGCACCGGAGCCACGCGCGTCCGAGCCGTGCATGGCTCATACTGCCGAAAAAGCACCTGAAGAGGCGCCAGTGGCCGCGCCTGCCGCCGTATCCGCCCCCTCGCCCGCACCAGCCCCGGCATCCTCCTCTCCCGCCGAGGCGAGGCTCGCAGAGCACGCGCAAGAGCAGCGCCCGAGCCTGCTTGCCGGCTTTAT
>Ga0129299_1003528_pt1 | contig 10198 bp, 6 predicted proteins | sample ConPoolayeCmetaG_FD_94477 | JGI IMG/M metagenome (GOLD analysis project Ga0129299, IMG submission 94477) | Hot spring microbial mat communities from California, USA to study Microbial Dark Matter (Phase II) - Cone Pool mat layer C metaG ... | reverse complement strand
GCAATATCGCCCGGGCCAGGCGCTTCGTCGAATCGCTTCGCGGGGAGGCGGGAAACTGAGTGCTGAGTCCTGAGTGCTGAGTGCTGAGTGGGGGCGACACTTGCGCGAGTCGCGGCGGAACCCGGCGCCGCCGCCGGTGGGCGATGGAGCGCAGACGTCCTGCCGGCCGTTGTCAGTGCGGCTGGGCGCTGGTGTTTCCCTGCCCCTTGACTCCTACCTGTTGCTGACGCTGAAGCGGACGCGCAGCTTGTCCAGGTCGACGACGGTGACGTTCTCCGGCAGGCGGAAGTTGGCCCGCGTCAGTTGTCGCTCCCTGGGACCCAGCGTGGTCAGGTCCTCGAGGGTCAACTCGATGGTGACGCTGACCTCGTTGCGTCCGGCCTCCTCGGCTTTGCGGATGCGGTCGATGGCCTCCAGCGGCCCGGAGATCTGGATGCCGGGCAGTGTCACCTGTTCGACGACGAACCGGAGCTTGTCGTCGCTGAGGGTCTGGGCCGGCAGGCGGATCCATACCGGCACGCTCTGAAGCGTGTAGGTTTCCGACTGACGCACCGTGAGAGTAACGCTGACAGTCGAAGGCTGCACGACGACCTCGGGGCGGTTCTTGAGCCTCACCGGAACGGGCAGGGGGCCGTAGCTGCCCGGCGGGCTGGCGCTGAATCGCGACAGGTCCGCGGTGGCGATCAGCGCTTCGGGAGCAATCGACTCCAGTACCGATCGCGGCCCCTCCAGGACCACGGTGGCCGGCTCGAAGACCGCTTCGCCCAGGGCCGGCTCGCCCTGAACCGGCGCCTCCACGCTGAGCTTCTCATCGACGCGGACGCGGATTTCGCTCGGCCGCACGCCCTCGAGCGACACGCGCCGCTCGGTCAGCAGCGGGCTGCGCCCGATGGCCTCGCGAATGGCGTAGCGGAGGTCGCCGGGGCTGATGTCCGCGGGCAGGGCGATGACCAGAGGCGTGCCGCGGCCTTCCAGCAGGTCGTTGCGGACCTCGTCCAGTCCCTGCCGCGGCCCGCGCAGATCGATCTCGATCACGCGGGGATCGACATCGGTAATGACCTGGTCGGCCCGGCCGGGCAGGACGCGCACGGCGGCCTTGACGTTCTGGGCGGGCACCTGCTGCTCGCGTTCGGCATAGAGCCACACCAGGATGGTGAGCGGCACGACCCAGAGCATGGTCTTGACGGTCTCCAGGGCCCGCGCACGCCACTCGGAGCGGGCGCCGTGCGGGGTTCGGGGCGCCGCCCGGGCCACGCCGAAGCGGTCGCGGCGATCGCGCTCGCTGGCCGGGGGCGCGGCCGCTTCGCCAGCCGGAGGTTTGGGGGATTGTTCGGGCATGTTCGAGCCTATGTCTGCGCGGCGGCCTGTTCCACCGAGTTCTTGCCGCCCAGCAGTTCGGTGAGCATCGACCGCAACGCCTCGGGGGTGAGTTTGCGGATGAGCCGGCCGCGGTCGGCCAGGCTGATGTCGCCGGTCTCCTCGGAGACCACCAGCACGACGGCATCGCTCTCCTGACTCATTCCCACGGCGGCGCGGTGGCGGCTGCCGAGCTCGCGCTCCAGCTCGTCGCTCTCGGCAAGTGGGAACTGCACGCCGGCGTACATGATCCGCCCGCCGCTGACGATGACGCCCAGGTCGTGCAGGGGCGAGTTGGGCCAGAAGATGGAGTTGAGCAGGGGTGCGGTCAGGTCGGCGTTGAGGCGCGTGCCGCTTTCGGCGATTCCGCCCAGCCCCACGTCGCGCTCGATGGCGATCAGGGCACCGATCTTGCGGCGGGAGAGGAAGACGGCCGACTCCACCAGGGCGTCGATGTCGCGGTCGAGCTGGGCGGTCATGCTGCGGAAGAGTCGCGTTTCGCCGAGGCGCATCAGGGCGCGGCGGATTTCCGGCTGAAAAACCACCACCGTGGCAAACGAACCGAAAAGCAGCGCCTTGGTGAACAGGAACTGGAGCCGCTGAAGGTTCAGCTCGTTGCCGATAAGGACAACGATGAGGTACATCATCAGCAGCAGCACCCCGATGCCGCGAAGCATCCGCGCGCCGCGCGTGCCCCGCAGGAACCGCAGGACCAGGTAGATGAACGCCCCGATCAGCAGCAGTTCGATGCAGACCTGGAACCACCCATAGACGCGGACGGCCCTGAAAAACGCTTCCAGATTCAGAAGATCGGTGCTCATCGTGTGCCGGCCGGCTCTGGGCCGCTCGTCCCGGTGCAGCAGCCCAGCCGCCCAGTATATCGGCAGCGCGGCCGCCCGGCCATCCTGCCATTGAGGCGCAGACGATTTCCCTCCCCCACCCCGCCAAGGTCACCGGATCACCGTCGCCAAAAAGGGGAAGGCCACCGTTCGATGGCCTTCACCCTCAATTGCCTCGGGTTATCGGCCGCGGCCTCCATAGCCGCCGCGACCGCCGCCTCCGCCACCGCCGCCACGGCCGCCGCCGTAGCCGCCGCGGCCACCGCCACCGCCGCCGCCGCCGCGATCCTCACGGGGCCGGGCCTCGTTGACGGTCAGCGGGCGACCGCCCTGGTCCTGACCGTTGAGTGCCGCGATGGCCGCCTGCGCCTCGGCCTCGGTTCCCATTTCCACGAATCCAAAGCCCTTGGAACGCCCGGTCTCGCGGTCGGCCACAACTTCCGCGCTCTGAACCTGGCCATGAGCAGAAAAGATCCGCTCCAGTTCCGAGCTGTCCACATTGTAGGGAAGGTTCCCTACGTACAAGCGCTTGCCCATCATAATTCTCCTGAGTAGGGCGAGCTGACCCGCGTTTTGGCTTTCCGGGTCACAATGAAAGCGGCCGACATTCCGGCCCAAAAGGTGGGCGGGCGACTGAGATGGGCTCGTTCGGCGTTCAAGACACACGTTCCGGACCAAACTCTTTCGACGAACCTACCAGCACCTATCTTACCATCGGGCGATGCGGGTGTGCAATAGCAGTGAAAACAGTGAAAATGGAACGTCGGCGGGGGGGCGCGTGACCGTTTCTGCGGGCGGCGGTCCGGGATCGCGCTGGCGCACGACGTAGCACGGCCGTTCTCGCCCGTGCTGGCCATCGGGGCAGAGTCTCCACACTATGAAAATGCCAAACTCCAGGGCACGGGCAGGATGCCCGTGCTACGGAAAGCCCGCCGGCTGGTCGTAGCACGGGCGTCCTCGCCCGTGCCAACGAGGCTCCGCCACGGCCATCCTGAGTCCAACCAACGCAGAAACTGTCACGCGCCCTCGGCGGGGCGCGTCCCGGAGTGGCCGCTGCGTCTGGCCACCCGTGCTCCCGAAGCGCCGCACCCGCACTGGGGGCCGGCTGTGCGGCGCAGCGCCTGGCGCGGGGCATGCCCACCTGACCGCCACGTCTCACGCCGCCAGACACCGCCGGCAGACTTGGCCGGATTGCGAGCTTCCCCAGCGCGCCTCAGCCCTTCAACTGAGCCTCCCATCCGCGGTAGGCCGCCAGCAGCTCGTCGTACACCTTCCGATTCGCCTGCGCCAGGTCGTTGGCTTCAACCGCGTCGACCGCCAGATCGTAAAGCCGCCAGGGTCCGCCATCCACGCGCACGAGCTTCCAGTTGCCCCTGCGGACGGCCGCCTGAGTGCCGATCCGCCAGAAGAGGATTTCGTGCGGGGCCGCGTTGGACTGGCCGCTCAGCAGAGGCAGAAGATTCACTCCGTCGATCGTCCGGCCGGCGGGTGGGGCGGCGCCGGCGACGGCCAGAGACGTGGGCAGGATGTCGAGCATGGTGACCGGATGCGGACAGACGCCCGGGGCGATCCGCCCCTTCCAGTGGGCGATGAAGGGGACGCGGATGCCGCCTTCGAGGAGCTGGCCCTTGCGTCCGGAGAAGGGTGCGTTGCTGCCGACGTCGATGGGGCGCTCCTGGCCGGTGACGCTGCTGGTCAGATGCAGCGGCGCGCCGTTGTCGCTGACGAAGAAAACCAGGGTGTTCTCCTCCAGATCCAGCTCCCTCAGGGCCTTCATCAGCTCGCCGACGCCGTCGTCCAGGGCCGAGACCATCGCGGCGTAGGTCCGCCTGGCCGGGTCGGCGATGTGCGGGAAACGGTCCAGGTACCTGCCGGTCGCCTGAATGGGCGTGTGCGGCGCGCTGTACGACATGAACAGGAACCAGGGCCTGGCCCGATTGCGCCGGATGAACTCGACCCCCTCGCGCGTGAGGGCGTCGGTGAGGTACTCGGCTGTCTCCACGTGAGGTTTGTCGTTGCGATAGATGATTCGGGGGTCCTGCCGCAGGTTCACGTAGTTGTGCCAGGCCTCCAGAAACGCGAAGCACTCGCTGAAACCCCGCCTGAGAGGACCAAATCGCTCCGCGACACCCAGGTGCCACTTGCCCACGATGCCCGTGGCGTAGCCGGCGGACTTCATCTCATCGGCGATGGTGCGCTCGCTGAGGGGCAGGCCGTAAGTCTCGCGGTTGAGATTGCTGACGGCGCCGGGATTCTCCTCCAGGCCGAATCGCTGCTGATAGCGGCCGGTCAGGAAGCCCGCGCGCGAGGGGGCGCAGACAGGGGCGCTGGCATAGCCGTCGGTGAAGCGCAACCCGGCGGCGGCCAGGGCGTCGATGTGCGGCGTGGGAATGTCCCTGCCGCCATAGCAGCCCACGTCGCCGTAGCCCAGGTCGTCGGCGAGGATGAACAGCACGTTGGGCCGGCGGGCGGCGTCCGCCGCGAACAGCGGCGCCAGACGGGCCAGGGCCAGGGTGGCGGCCGCGGCGCCGGTGACGCGCAGGAACTGACGGCGCGAGGGGATTGGCGATTTTCGATTTTCGATTTTCGACTGGTGATTTGGCATGTTCTGGTCCGGAACGTTGTGATAGGATTTCGCCTGATTTCTGATTTCAGATTCCCGATCTCACATCTCGGCCTGGATCGACAGCCACCGTTTGATCGCGCGATACCAGGCCTGACCATCCTCGCGCAGCCACTGCACCGTCGTCGGCCCGGCGCCTTGCGGCGATCGGGCGGCGGCCTGGGCCAGTTCGATCGTACAGGCCACCCTGATGCCCGGCAGGGTTGCCGCGAAGCCGCTGAAGGACATCGTCGCCGGTGCCGAAGCGGTCGCAGGCGCCGCAGCGGTTGCAGGGGCGGGACGCCGGCGGATGTTCAGCACCAGCCCCTCGGCCTGCAGCGCCTTCTCGAACTGCTCCGAAGCCGCCGAGGAACCCAGCATGGTATGCCCGCGCCAGACCCCGCCGGCGTGAAAATCGAAGGCGGCGATGACGCCGGTGCGGCTGGTTTCGCGCTCCAGAAAGCGACGGATGGAGCCGGTCGTCGGATGCGTATCCTCCGCACGCCAGATGCGATTCATGTTCTGATCCCCATCTCGATGCGCGACCAGGTACGAATCCACGTTCACCACCGGCATCACCATCCACCTCGTCCGCTTCAGCAGCTCCGCATCGGCCGCGGCCGACTCGAAGGCGGCCGCAATCGTGTGAAACCCGATGCGCTCGCACATGGAGTGCTGCCCGGCCTGGAAATAGATCAACGGCGCATCGGGGTTGCCGATCTCAATGATGCGAAGCGGCCGACCGTCGGGCGATCGCCCCACCACATGAATCCGAGCTCCCAGCCGCCGGGCGGCCGAGTCGATCCATTCGCCGGCCATGGTCGTGGTCACGATCGGCGTGCCGGCGACGACCGCCTCGTTGCCGGCAAAGCGATGCGTCAGCGCGATATGGCCCTGATATCCGTAGCTGGTGCGGCGGATGGTGCCGTGGCTGGGGCGCATCCAGGTCTTGCCGCCATCCTCGGAAACCACCGGCGTGATCATCATCCCGTTGGCGTCGGGACAGTAGAAGGTCAGAGTCCGTCCGGCCGCCCCGCGCACGCGGAACGCATACCAGTAGTTCTGGCAGTGCGCGTGAAGCGCGGGGGAGAAGGCGATCAGATCGCCGCCGACCGCGAAGGCGCGGCCCAGCGACCCGCCCTCGAAGTCGCCGTCAATGCTGATCCCCGCCGGCAGCGCGCCGCCTCCCAGCGCCGGATAGTCCGCCGGCGTGCGCGAGGCGCGGTGGAAGGCGGCCGAGCCGATGCGCGCCTGGCCGCTCGAATCATCCTTCAGACCCCGGCCCACCGCCAGTGCGGCCGGATCGCGCGGACCCTGGCCGGGCGTGGCGAAGTTCTGCAGCACACCCACGCACGTGGCCAGCGGCCGGCCCGCTTCGGTGAAGTACAGCGCAGCGACAGCATAGTCGGTCACATACGGCTCATTGGTATACGCGCGGTCGAAGAAGACCACGGCCGCGTGATACCACACGCCGGGGCGGATGATGTCGTAGCCGATTTCACCGACGACCTGGTTGCGATAATCCCCCTCCTGCCAGGCGAAAACGAGCGAGCCGACCTCGTCCAGCCGCAGGCTCCACGACCAGCCGCCCCCCGCCGCCTCGGCCAGGATTTGCGGGCGAAACCACCGCACGTCCTCGGGCCAGCGAATCCACGCCTCGAACGTGAAGGTGCGCGTGGCAAACTCGCTGCGCGGCGATTCGACCGCCGCCACCCCCGGCGAGGTGATCGGCTCCCCCGGGCAGCGGCCGTCGCGAGCCTCCCAGGCCCGCACCAGAAACTCGCTGCCGACCGCCCCGCACGAGAGGGGAACCACCGGCATCGGACTCGAGCTGCTCTGCATCAGCATGGGATCACTCCACGCGGCCGGGCACGCACGCGGGTGTTGCGCACAACCAGCCACCAGCACGGCCAGTGCAATCAGCCATCTCATGGTTATACCCCTTCTCCAGTTGGAACGGCCAACGGGCCGCCGTTGGTCTTGCTCATGGGCGCATCGCTCAGCGGGCAAGCCTGCAGCGCGATCTTGGCGCCAGGGTGTCGTGCCCAGCATACGGCCGTTAAGGGGGCGGTCAACGGGCAACGCGGCAGCGTATCGGCAGAGCGTGCCCCCGCGCCCCGGCCCGCAGGCTCCGCGCCGCCGAACGCGAACGGCGCTGCGGCCACATCGCCCGCCGCCATGCCGGCCCCGCGGGCTGCATCCGTCGCCTGTGTGTGGCCTCTGGGGCATCTGGCCGCACCGCGGGCACCATAGTAGAACTTCCAGCATGCACGACACGCTCAGCCTCAACGGTCCCTGGAATCTCAGCTTCGGCCCGCAAACCGCCGTCGCCCCCTCGACGCCCGACGAGCTTGCCTGCTGCGACTGGCCCACCATTCCCGCCACCGTTCCCGGCAATGTCGAGCTCGACCTCATGGCCGCCGGCCGCCTCCCCGACATCTCCCGCGGCAACAACATCCATCTGCTGCGCGAGCTGGAGACCCATCGTTTCTGGTTCCGCCGCAGCTTCGACGCCCCAACCATCCCCCCCGGACATTCGGCCCAGCTTGTCTTCGAGGGCCTCGACACCATCGCCGCCATCTTCCTCAACGGCCTGGAGGTCGGCCGCGCCGACAACATGCTCATCCCTCATCGCTTCGACGTCACCGCTCACCTGCGCCCCGGCCGCAACGACATCGCCGTGCGCATCGACTCGCCTATTCTGGAAGGCCGCCGCCATGAAAACGAGCCCATCGAGTGGGCCGACCGCATGCACTACGAATCCCTCTCCGTCCGCAAAGCGCCCCACATGTACGGCTGGGATATCACCCCGCGGCTCGTCTCGGCCGGCATGTGGCGACCGGTTCACCTGGACATCCTGCCGCCCACGCGCCTGCGCAGCGTCTACTGGGCGACCATCGCCGCCAACCCCGCCCGCCGCACCGCTACCCTCTTCGTCCACTGGGATTTCGTCACCGAACGCCTGGCCATCGACGGCATGCGCGTCCGCATCACCCTCCGCGACGGCCAGCGCATTATCCACCAGTTCACCCAGACCGTCATCGACACCCACGGCCGCGAACGCCTCGACCTCACCGACGTCGACCTCTGGTGGCCGCGCGGCTACGGCGATGCCAAACTCTACGACGGCACGGTCGAACTCCTCGACGAAACCGGCCAGGTCCTCGATTCCCACGCCTGCCGGATTGGCGTGCGCACCGTGGAGCTCCTCCGCAGCGAGATCACCACGCCCGACCAACCCGGCGAGTTCGTCTTCCTCGTCAACGGCCGGAGAATCTTCGTCAAAGGCACCAACTGGGTCCCCCTGGACAGCCTCCACAGCCGCGATCCGCAGCACCTGGTCTGCACCATCGACATGGCCGTCGATCTCAACTGCAACATGATCCGCTGCTGGGGAGGCAACGTCTACGAGGACCACGCCTTCTTCGACCTGTGCGACCGGCACGGCATCATGGTCTGGCAGGACTTTGCTCTGGCCTGCGCCATCTATCCCCAGACCGACGAGTTCGCCGTCGCCCTTCGCCGCGAGGCCGAGGCCATCGTCGCCCGCCTGCGCAACCATCCGAGCCTGGTCCTCTGGGCCGGCGACAACGAGATCGACGTCTTCTACCACCGCCTGCTGCCCGGGGTCGATCCCAACACCGACCGCCATTCCCGCGGCACCCTGCCCCAGGTCGTCCGGCGCCTCGACCCATACCGCGCCTACCTGCCCAGCTCGCCCTACAGCTCGCCCGAGCTGGTCCGCCGCGGCGCCAACATCAACGAGCAGCCCGAACGGCATCTCTGGGGGCCGCGCGACGACTTCAAAGGCCCGTTCTACACCCGCTCTCTGGCCCACTTCGCCAGCGAGATCGGCTACCACGGCTGCCCCCACCGCCAGAGCATCGAGCGGATGCTCGACCCCGACCACCTCTGGCCCTGGCAGGACAACGACCAGTGGCTCACCCACTGCACCCGCCCGCACCCGCACTTCACCGCCTGGAACTACCGCATCCCCCTGATGGCCAGACAGATCGCCGTCCTCTTCGGCTCGGTGCCCGACAACCTCGACGACTACATCCTGGCGTCGCAGATCAGCCAGGCCGAGGCCCTGAAGTTCTTCATCGAGTGGTTCCGCGCTGCCAAGTGGCGGCGAAGCGGCATCGTCTGGTGGAACCTGCGCGACGGCTGGCCCGTCTTCTCCGATGCCGTCGTCGACTACTTCGGAAGAAGAAAACTCGCCTACGAGTACATCAGGCGCGTGCAGAAGGATGTCTGCGCCATCTGCCGCGAACCGGAAGGCGGCCGCCACGAGATCGTCATCGTCAACGACACGCTCCGCCCGGCCGGCGGACATCTGACTGTCACCGACGCCGACGGCGGCACAACCCTGCTGGAGAGCGACTGGGCCGTCGAGCCCAACTGGAAGAGCACGGTCGGGCACGTGCCCGCTTCCTGCCGCCCGGCGATGTACCTGCTGAGCTGGAGCGTCGAAGGCGGCGGCCGGCACGCCAACCACTACCTGGCCGGCCCGCGTCCCTTCGCATTGGCCGACTACCGTCGCTGGCTGGGGAAGATGGGGATACCGGACACGCGCGGGTAACAGGGACTATGCCACCGGCGCATCGGGGAAGCCACCCGGGCGGCACACGCGGACAACGCCGTTTGCACGCCCCGGCCGGGCGGCGCGGGGGCTGGCGCCCCGACGCTCGGATGCAGAAGCGGCACGCCGGGGGCGCGCCTGGGCGTTTCGTCGCCCCGCGGCCGCACATCGGGCATATCCGCCTTGACTTTCGTTTCGTTTACGTTTATGCTGTATACATGAAATGGACCGAGGCTGTAAAGGCCATTGAGCGCTGCGAGGCCGAACTTCGCGATCTCATGGGTCAGGCGGCCGCCGAGCGCGACTACGCCAGCGTCCTGCGCATCGCCGAATGGGCCAGGGCGCTTGCGGCGATGGCCGCCGAAGGCACGGGCGCTGCCCTCGCCCGGAGTCCCGCAGCGGATCGCCCGGCCAATCCATCGCCCCAATTCGGCGCCTCCGGCGCGCGCAGGGCGCCGGGGGCGTATCCACGGTTCTACCGGCGGGACGATGAGCTGGTGAAGGTGGGCTGGTCGAAGAAGGATCGGCGGGAGTACCACCACCGCGCCGCCCGGCGGGCCGTGGACGTCGTGGCCGCCGCCGTCCGCCAGCTCGGCGCCCGGGGCGGAATGTTTACCGGCGACAAGCTCCTGCCGCTCAAGGACCCGGCCGACGGCTCGCGCATCGCCGACTACCAGGTCTACGTCGCCCTTGCCTGGCTGCGGCACCTGGGCATCGTCCGCCAACACGGGCGAAAGTCCGGCTATTCGCTGGTTGCGGACAAGCCCATCGACAGTATCCTGACGGACGCCTGGGCGAAGCTGGAGGAGTGGCGAGGAT
>Ga0129299_1003525_pt1 | contig 10201 bp, 9 predicted proteins | sample ConPoolayeCmetaG_FD_94477 | JGI IMG/M metagenome (GOLD analysis project Ga0129299, IMG submission 94477) | Hot spring microbial mat communities from California, USA to study Microbial Dark Matter (Phase II) - Cone Pool mat layer C metaG ... | reverse complement strand
TCTTGAGATAGCCCTGGATGACCTCGCGGTCATTCATACCGGCAAGGACTTTGCCTGACTTGGCGGCCTCAATGTTGGCGGCAAGGAGCAGCAGTTTCTCGGTCGCCATGTTCTCCAGAAGGAAGAAGGCGTTCTTCCTGAGCTGTTCCTGTATCTCCTTGGGCGCTGCGGTGATCTTTTCGCCCACATCCTTCTCGGCGAGGGTCAGCCCCTCCGACTTCAGAAGCGTTCCCTGGGGCAGGGCCGCCAGCCTGGCGTGCATCAGGGCACCTGACGCGAGGCCGGGATAGGCATCCTTGACCGCAAGGGGAGTTGACGGAGCGGACGCCGCGGGTTTGTCCGCCCCGTAAAGGAAAGACATCCCGAAAGACAGGCCCACAAGGGCCGGAATCACGATGCGGATCGACCTCATGAATTTATCCCTTCTTTCCCGAGTGAGAGGGGGTGCTCGCGGTAGAGCTCTTCCCTGCTCATCCGCCCATGAAGGAAAAAGAGCGATCCCGGAAACCGTCCGGGCCGCAGATGAACGTTGTAAAAGTGCCAGATCACGATGGCCAGAAACGCCAGCAGCGCTTCATGGGCGTGGGCTTCTTTGAAGGCGTCCAGAAGCACCGCGGCGCGGGCCGGCGCAAGACCCTGGACCACCTGCGGAAACCACATGCACAGGCCGGTCCCGATCATGATGATGCTCCCCCAGAACACCGCCCAATAGTCGAACTTCTCAAAGTAGGTGAACCGACCGAACCGCGGACGCTCCGGGCGGGCGCCCACGAACCACATCACGTTGTGCGCCAGGTCCCTGAAGTCGCTCCATCGCGGCAGCATCAATACGAAGTCACGGCGCCCTTCGGGGTGCACCAGGCTGTACACGAAGTGGTAGGCACATGTCAGAATCAGGAGCGCGCCGCCGACACGATGAACGACCCGCCACAGATCGATGCCTCCCCACGCGCCGGTCAATGCCGCCGCCCATGCCGCACCGGGGTAACGAAGACCCCATTGGAACACCCCCGAAAAGACTAACAGGATGACACTGACCATCAGCAGCAGATGCTGTGCCAGGTAGTGGGCGTTGAAACGCTGGATCGCTTCATCCGTCAGCGGTTCGAGGCCTGCGGCCTGGGCGGGTTGCTTCCGTTCGCGGAGGCGGGCGAAAAAGTCGAGCACGATATGGATGAACAAGCCGGCCAGGACCACGATGGTCAGCCAGCGGAAGAACGTGGCCGTGGCGCCCGGGGCGCCGTCGTATCGCCGCGGCCGGCCGGTGTAGCCCAAGACCTCGGACTGCGTCATGAAGACCGGCCTGGCCTCCGCGTCAAAGGGGTATTTCAAGACGGGGGCGAAGAAGAACGGCGAGTCCTTCCGGTGGCAGTCCCTGCATCCGTTGGCCCCCAGGGCGGCGTCAGCGGGATAGATGTCGTGGTTGTACTTGTGCACGTTGCCGTAGGGAGATGCTTCCCAGTCATGCTTTTCGAGCAGCCGGTAGTCGGTGCCGGAGCGGTAGACGCGATCGTTCATGACCCAGACGACGCGCTTGCCTTCGAGGGGGTATTTGACGTCCGAAAGCACCTGCGTGATCGAGGCGATCAGCGCATCGATCTCCTCAGCGCGGTTGACCTCCGGAATGCCGTCGCCGTTGTCGTCCACGATCTTGGACAGGGCCGGGTACTTCGCGGGGTCCGCCTGGTGCGAGGTCCACATCTTATAGATGTCGCTCATCCGGGGTTGCATCAGGCCGGTCTGCCCCTCGATTTCGATACCCGGCCAGGTGTTGTGGACCCGGTTCACCGGATAGATCTTGCCCTTGTAGCTTGCCAGCACGGGGCGGAACCGTTCCGTCGGCTTGTCGTCGTACCCCATCATTTCCAGGTAGCCGTAGTGATTCCGGAACTTGCCGTCCGGTCCGTAGAACGTCCAGAGCTTCTTGCCCGCGGCATGAATCCTGGGTGCAGTGTTGAACACGTCACTGGCCTGAAGTTGGATCGGCATCACCGCCCGTTCGGGGATGTGACACGTCTGGCAGGCGATTCTCTCCAGGTGCAGCGGCGGCAAACCGCGATGCCGGGCGCGCGGTGCTCCCAATCGTCCGGTGTCGTGGCAATCGGTGCACGTCACCATCGTGTTGTCCAAGTCGTTGCGAACGAGCCCGGACGGGTCGTCGCCCTTGCCGAACTGGTGAACCTCACGACCGGCGATCCGCGGATCGGTCGCGGAACGGCCCGCCGGATGGCAGTCGACGCAGCGAAGCCCGGCCCGGAGATGTACGTCGGTCCGCGCTCGGAAGTTGGCCCCACGTTTCTTCCAGCCGGGCTGAGCGTGACAGCTCAAACAGGCCTCGTTGCGCGGCGAGCGGACCATCCCCGGCTCGATCGTCCCATCGGGCTGGAAACGCTGCCTGTCATAGACGACCTTGACGGGTTGACCGTCCTTCACCGAACCGGTCACGCTCGCCAGGCGGGCGCCGGCCGCCGGCGCCCAGCGGAAGTTCCAGTTCCCGAGCTGTTTCTGGCGTTCGGCGTAATCGTACCCGGGGAGGTGGCACAGGAGACAGTCGGCCTCCATCACGCCGCTCTGGCTCCATTGCGCTTTGTGGTAGTCTCCGTCGAATGCGTTGTCCCCGCCGGGGGAAAACCCGCTGGCCGGATCGCTCATCCAGCGGTCGTAACGCCGTCCGTCGCGGTCGAACTCAGCCGACCCGCCGCCGGGATGGCATGCCCCGCACGGAGAGGTGAGAAAGGTGAACGCCGTCATGTCCATGATCGCCGCCGACGTGTTTCGTTTGGGTGACAGGTAGCGGTACAGCGGACCGGGGGAACACCAGTTGCCCCCGAAGTTCCCGGGTGAGGAGGCCCACAGCACGCGCTTCTTCTGGTCTTCCGTGGGGGGCTCACCGGCACCTTGGGTGAAATGGAACCCCTCGGTAATCTTCGCATAGTTGTGGCAGCCAGCCGCGCCGCAGGTCTGCTTGGGCGAATAGGGCACCGTGTCGTTTACGCCGCGGACGGGGTCGATCGCCTTGCCCTCCTCGTCCTTCAGCATGAACGGCGGACACACGCCCGTCGGCCTGTGTCGGTCCGCAACCTGCCTCGCAACAGGTGGGCTGCCGGAAACGGTACTCGGCGAGCTGGCCGCCCGGGCGATCGCCCCGGCGGCGTGAACCATCACCCACCCGCAAACGGCTAGTCGGTTCACCACCCTCATGACGTTGCCTCCCTGTTATGTGCTGGCTCCCGGGATCGCGATGCCCCGCGCCACGTTGTCTTTCGCCTTGCCGCACGTGGCCTCCGGCATCTCCCTCTCGTCAGAACATGATCTGCACCTGGAGGCGGATCATGTCGACCTCGTCGTTCTGGCTCCAGTTGCCGTTGGCCGACGCCGTGGGCACCTCGTCGATTCGCGTGAAATCAAGCTGCAGCAGGACATTGTAAGACCCCCAGGGGAAGTAGTTCGCTCCCAGGGTGTACTCCCACGAATGTTCGCCGCTCTCGCCCCAGACACTGCTGATCCGCCCGGCAACCTCCAGCTTCCTGGGCACGATGAAATAACCCGCCTGGACGTAGGCGCCCTGCAGGCGAACCGGATCGTCGCAGCCCGTGCGAAGCGCCCACCGGCTGAACTCGTTGTCCGCTTCAACCGATCGCATCCACCACTCGCCCGTCACGGAAAAACCACGGTACCTGAAGGCCGCGTCGCCCCCGAATTGGAGCAACTCGGTTCCCGTCAAATCCACCGTCCCATAGCCCCCAATACCTCGTCCCGAGCGGATCCGGTCTGGAACGCCGTAGAACCCGCTGGGACGCCGGTCCCCCTTGTCATCATTGGCGGCCACGCTGAAGCCGACCTCCAACTGAGGGTCCTTCGAATAGGCAAGATCGCTCTCGCTCTTGATGGGGTTGCCCAGAAGGTGCGCGACCATCCGCGCGCCGTAGGCGAAGTTGGAATCCAGTTGCTCCAAACTGGGACTGTCGTCTCGGTTGTCCAACCCGTTCATGACGGCCATCGCGTAGCTCAGGCGCCTGGCGAACGTCCCATGGACGAACACGCCCAGCGAGCGGCGAAACGTGAAGGCCTCGTTCGCCAGGGACCGATCCACCAACTGAAGCATGTACCGGCTGTTGAGTTCCTGCCGGGTGAAGGGGACCTTGCTCACGCCCGCGGTGACCTGGAGCTCCTCGGCGAACGCGTAGTTCACGTAGGCGTTGAAGATCCGCCATTGATTGGCGTTGTCGGTGTCTGCGGTCACGTCGATCTTGTAGGTGAACTTCGGCGTATGGATGTGTCCGTCGAAGATCACCCGGAGGTCCTCCACCTCGAAGGCACTGAGGTCGTCCTGTCTCTGGCGACCCTGAATCCGGGGGTTGTCCGTCTGCCGGTTCAGGGCGGTGTAGCGGAACTTGGCGAAGCCGCGAATGATCAACTCGAAGGCCTCGTCCGCGCTGCGGATGTAGAAACCCCGGTCGTATCCCACCTGCTGAAGGTCCGGATACAGGCTCTCCCGAAACGCGCCGTCCGCCAGCAGGTCCTGCACCAAACGCCTGATCTCCTCGGTTTGCCCTATTCCCGGTGTGCCCAGCCCGGCATCCTTCGCTCGGCGCCGGAGCTCCTGGATCCTTGTCTGCTGGGCCGTCGCCAAAGCCTCGAGCCGGACCAACTGCTCCCGCATGCGATCGGTATCTCCCTTCGGACGGTCATCCGCCACCAAGGTCGCCGGTGGATGACCCACGATGCCGACCGACACGACGGCCCAGCAAACGTTGGAACACGCGCCGAAACGATATGTCCCACCCCGGCGGATCGACATCCGTTCGGCCCTTTCCTTGGGGCGCAGGCACCTATCCGCCCCACCCGCTGAGGGCACGTTCCACGCCGGCGCCCATACCCGTCCGGCTCGCGCCTAGCCCTCGCCCTCGATCGCCTTCCTGATCAGATCCTTCGCCTTACGAAGCTCCGAATCGTCGATGTAATCCATGACGCCCTTGAGCTGACCGCCGATGTCTTCATGGAGACTTTTCTTTTTCATGGGGACGTCTCGCGTGAGCACGACGTGCCGCACGGGTCTTAGCCCGGCAGTTTCCACGATCTTTCGCGCGCAGCCGTTCTCACAGCCGTCTACGACAATCAGCTTCCTAGCGGCCCGAGCCTTCCCTACAATCGTGGGAATCTTCCACGGTACACCGGCAAGGCATCCGATCGCGACCTTCGCCAGCCCCTGTTCCTTGACGACGTCAAGCCCGGCGAGCATCGTCATGATTCCGGCATTGGACATCCCACCGGAGCAAACGAACACGATGTTTTCGTGCGTATTCCTGCCCGCCTCCCAGCGAACGGCTTCGGGATGTTGAAATCCGGCCTTCGATGGACCGCCAGCCTTGAGGTCGGCTGCGATGGCGAATGCCGCAATACCGGACCTCACGAATACCCGCCTGGTCGTTTCTGAGGACATCATTTCTCCCTTGCCGATCAGCGTCTTCCCCGTTGAAAGGTACACAATCCACTCCTCGGGCGTCCCTCTGATCGGCGATGCCTTACCGCTCTTTCAGATCGATCCCGAGCTCCGCCCATTTGCTCAGGATGTCCTGTTTGGACATGAAACCTTCGTGGCGAAACCGCTCTTTTCCTGTTGCGTCGTAGAAGATCTGCGTTGGGATCATGCGGATTCCATATTGGGCTCCGGCCTGCGGGTCTTCCCACACGTCGATGAAGACCACCTCCAACCGCCCGGCGTACTCCTTCTTCAGCTCCTCCAGAATCGGGGCCATCATTTTGCACGGGATGCACTTGCCCGCGCCCAGATCGACCAGACGGGGGATTGCGGCCGGGGGTGAACCGGACGGTGCGGTCGCTGCGGGTCCGCTCGTCGCGGACGGTCGGACGGCGTGCGAGGATTCATCTGCCGCCCTCTCTTGCCGACCGGTCGGTGGAGAGGAACTCGCGTCGTTCGACGGAGACGGACCCGCCTTGCGGCGGTTCTGTTTCAGGACCACTACCGCCGTCACGGCGATCGCCAAGGCAACGATGATTCCGATTCGTACCACCGTGTTCATGGCCGTCCTGCCTTTCGTTGTCCGTCGCGGCAAGCCTCCGCGCACCAACACCCCGCACCGGGGGTGCAGAGGGAGGGTCTATCGTGTTCAGGCGTCTAACTCGCCTTGCGCAGCGCCCTCGACGTCACGTCATAGTCCAACATGAACATGTGTTCCGGGTCGGTGTTGTATTGTTTCAGCACCGGTGAATAGGGCTGCACGCGGATCACCTTATCCGCCGGCATGAACCGAAGCGGTACCAGCCAACCGTCGCCTCCGTGCGCCAGATTCTGGTAGTCGAACATGATCTCGTGGACTGTTCGCCCTGCGTCGTTTGTGCTCGTCTGCCACCGCGTCCCCGAGATGTGTCCGCAGACCACCATGAAGACGTTCTCGTGCTTGCGAACGAGCTTGTTCCAAAGGTTCTCCCCGCTGTTTGCGTTCAGACCGCCGTGCCCTCCCGTACTCCGCCCCGTCCGGGTTAAATACGAGTGCGTCGCGAGGATGACCTGGCGGTCCTTGTGGGCGTCGATGACCCCGTGGGCCCATTCGATGGCCTGGTCCGACGGGGCGAACTCCAGGCTGACCACCATGAACCGCGTCCCGCCGCCCTCAAAGAAGCCGTAGTTGTTCGCGTTCGTCCGGCCCATGTGTCCGCCGTACCAACGATACCTCTCGAAGCGCGACGGCGGGAAGTACTTGTTGTACAACGTCGTTTCCCGCGTGAGCTGCCCGTCCTGATGGTCCATATCGTGGTTGCCCGGCACGACACTGTATGGGACGACCCCGTCCAGGATGCGGTGGGCTCGGTCGGCGACCTGCCACTGGGTCTCGTCACCGGCCCGGTTCACGATGTCGCCCAGATGGATGACGAACTTGGTGTTGTCCCGCTTCGCGGACGATTTGATCCATTCCGTCTGGGCCATGTAGATCTCCGGATACTTCTCCGAGTAGTTCTGCGTGTCCGGCAGCAGGACGACGGTGAAGCTCTCCGGCCGGATACACCCGCCGACGGCCATGAGGATCAAACCGATGACGGCGCACAGACGACGGTACGATTGCAGCGATTGCATGGCGGCCTCCGTTACGTGGGTCCTTTCATTCCTGCAAAAGGCATTCTCGCCTCGACGAGCAGCCCGCCCGCTCCGTGGTCTCAACGGATCCTCGGGCCCGGGTTGAAACAAAGCAAGGCCGCCCCGTGTCTTGAATTTCCGAACGAAGCCTCGCGGCCGTAAGGTCCACCGTGCTGACGTCGTCTCGATCTCAAACCGCCTCCGGAACCCTGTGGCTCGTCCTAGGGTTTACTCCATCCAAAACGAGTAGAGCTTCGCGTTCTTGAGATGGAGCTTCAGGCGAACGGGTTGACCCCGGAGTGAACCCCGATCGCCCGCCTCCGCGGTCATATAGGCGTCGCCGCCGCTACGGGGATCTTCCTGCGTGCGGCCTCGTAGGCCTGGTCCACATCTCCCGCTGCGAGCTCGAACGCGTGCGTCTTGTTGATCCCCAGGTCGGTGACGACGAGGTACTCATAACCCATCAGACCCGCCTGGTCCATACACTTCTTCGCGCAGGCCACCGAACATCCGTCGAGGACGAGCACCTTGCTCGCCGCCCGAACGGATTCGACCATCCCGCTGATCTTTGCCCCGACGCCGGCCACGCAGAAGAACCGGGCCACGCCCTCGGTGTCCAGTCGCTTGGCGACCTCGTTGGTGATCTGGCCGACGTTCGACGCGCCCGAGCAGGCCAGCACCGTCCGGGCGTCCGTGGTGCAGCACTCGTTTTCCTTCGCCATGACGTCGCACTCCCCCTACGCAAGGTACTTCTTGATCTCTTCGACCGACGGCACCTTGCCGACGACTTTGACCTGACCGTCGACGACCAGGGCGGGCGTCATCATGACGCCGTGCGCCATGATCTGGTTGATGTCGGTGACCTTCTGAATGTGATACTCGACACCGAGGGCCTTGGCCGCCGCCTCGGTGTTCTGAGCCAGCATCTGGCACTTCGCACAACCCGGACCCAGGATTTCCAGCAGCATCGCGTGCTCCTCCAATCACTCGAACGCCTCAGTGAATCGCCCCGTAGATCATGCCCGTGATCGTGGCCGCCACGACGATCAGTCCGCAGAACACGGCGGTCTTTGCGCCGCCCATCAGTCGCCAGATGACGATCATGTTGGGCAGCGACAGCGCCGGCCCGGCCAGCAGCAACGCGACCACCGGCCCCTTGGCCATGCCGTGTTCCATCAGCGCCTGCGTGATCGGCACCTCCGTCAACGTGGCGAAGTAGAATAACGCCCCCACCACGGACCCGATGAAATTGGCGCGCAGGCTGTTGTCGCCGACCAACTGCCCGATCTGCTTGTCCGGCAGCAGGGCGCTGATGAACCCCACGACAAAGACGCCGCCGAAGAGCAGCGGGACGATCATCTTGGCGAACGTCCACGTATTCTGCATCCACTCCTTCAGTTCCTCACGCTCAAACCATCGCCATGACATGAGCGCCACCGCCAGGCCCATCAGCCCGGCCAGGTGCCACCGGATGTGGTGAACGTCCATCACCCAGCTCTGAACCTCTTCGATCCGCGCAATATCCCCCTTGGGGAGCGTCAGACGATCGCCGACCCGCACACCGGCGGCGGTTTCCTGGACCTGGATCATGACCTCGTCGTGCATCTCTTGGAGAACGACACCGCGAATCGCGGTCCCGTCGGTCTTGTGAACCACGGCATCGCCCGGGTTGAACCAGTCGCTGAAGATCAGGAAGCCCACCATGCAGGCCATGAACAGCGCGGTCTGCCACAATCGCCGCCGGGGTGCCGGAGGTTCGGGCATCTGGAGTGCCGCTTGTGCCTTGGCCTGCTCCTCTCGACGAAAGACCACCGCCATGCCCAGGCCCACCAGGAAGGCGAACGCGATCGCCCCAACCGCCCGCCAGACACCGATCGAGAACCCCAGCACGCGGGCCGTCAGGAAGATCGCCAGGATGTTGATCGCAGGCCCCGAATAGAGAAACGCCGAGGCCGGCCCCAGACCCGCCCCCAACTTCCAGATCCCCGCGAACATCGGTAGGACGCTGCACGAGCAGACGGCCAGGATCGTCCCGGAAACCGATGCGACGGAATAGGCGATCAGCTTGTTGGAATTCGGTCCCAGGTAGCGCATGACCGAGGCCTGAGAGAGGAACGTGATGATGGCCCCGGCGATGAACATCGCCGGCACGACGCACGCCAGCGTGTGGTTGCGGGCGTACCATTGGAGCAGCTTGAACGCCTCGACGATGGCCCCCGTGATCTTCGGGTTGGACAGGGGTAGATAGTACGCCACCAAAAAAACGGCGACGAACGCCGCAAATACCTTCCACTGTTTCATGGCGTGCCCCTCTATCTCACCATGGCCAACTGCTCTTTGGCGGTCGTCTTGACCACCGATTCGACGCAGTCAAAGAAGGCCAGGATGCACGGCATCCGGAGTCTATACCAGACCTGGGCACCGCGTTTCTCGTCCTGGATGATCCCGGCCCCCTTGAGGATGGCCAGGTGCTTGGAGACGGTGGATATGTCCGCCCCCACCATGTGCGTTAGCTCACAGACGCACCGTTCCCGCCGCGACAGTTCGTCCACGATGAACAACCGCGTCGGGTGCGCCATGGCTTTGACGATTCGGGCGCGAAGCTCGAAGCGGGCATGGGTCTTGGCGTCCACGGAAACCTCCTCTAGGGAAATTGGTTATTTGGCAATATAGCCAAATAGCCAATCGGTTGTCAACCCCTGCCGGACCCGGAATCCATCCCCGGGTGCGTGACAGATTTGGCGGGTTCTTCCGAACGGAGCACAAGGGAGGTTCTGCGGCCCGGAACGAACAGAGCAGAAAACGGGGAAAACGGGGACAGGCACCTCGCCGGAACCCGTTTTCTGGGTCGTAGTCGAGGGTTGGCTCGGAGGTGAGCCCCCGTTTTTGAACCATGCCGGATTCTGCGGCCCAAAGGGCCGAAAGAGAATCGCCGGGGGCGGAGCGAAGCGCAGCCCCCGGTAAGCAGTCGCCTTACCACCCAAACGCCCTGAAGGGGCGACATCAGGGCGCCACGCGCGGAGCGCACGCCGGGTGCGTCATCGCGCCCTTTCAGGGCTGGGGAGGTTTGGGGGCGTCGGACTACCGGGGCCGTTGGCCCCGGCT
>Ga0129299_1003522_pt1 | contig 10209 bp, 6 predicted proteins | sample ConPoolayeCmetaG_FD_94477 | JGI IMG/M metagenome (GOLD analysis project Ga0129299, IMG submission 94477) | Hot spring microbial mat communities from California, USA to study Microbial Dark Matter (Phase II) - Cone Pool mat layer C metaG ... | reverse complement strand
GGGATATACGGTCTTTTTGCCGCTGGTGTTCAAAAGTACACCATAGCCGGCCTGTGGGTCCTTCAGCCCTGATCTTCCCGTTGCCCGTCGTCTCGGCGGCGGGCAACGGGAGCACCGGGCCGCACAACGGCAGGAGGGCGTGCCGGGGAGATGGGCAAAAACGCACCAGGCGGCGCGATGCCTGTGGAGTTCAGGACAGGCAGATGGTGCTCAACGCCCATTGGCATCCAGTTCAGGCGCGGGCGATTGGAAATCGCACCGGGTAGCCGAAGGCATTGCCTTCGGCTACCCGCCTGCGCGGACCTTGAGTCGCTCAGCCTGATGCCTGTGCGCTCAACGCCCCACGACCCGCTCGCGGCGTAGCCTCTCCTGGCACAGGGCCTGCGTCGGCGACTGTCAATCGCCGCTGAGTGTTGAAGCAGAGCAGGCGCAACTGAGCGGCTTCCGACAACGGCAGGACCTGGTCAATGTGGGTGTGGCTGCGGAGCAGCGCCCCGACCAGGCACATATAGTCATCGCTCAGCGGCTCGATCAGGTCCACCTGGAGTGGTTCAGGCCAGCGCGAAGACTCGACCACATCACCGGCGCGGAGGCAGAGATTTTTCTCAGCGCTCTCTGCGATCTCGGCGGTGAAAATGGCGCGATGGGACGAAGCCTCCTGGGCTCATTGCACAGCCGGAATTTTTGTCATCTGGGCCAGATTGTGGTATACATCATGGTATGACGGAGGGATGCCTTGCCCAAGAGCAAATAAGCCAGGCGGAAACAAATGGCACCGGGCACAGGTTCGCAGGAGAAGCAGTGGCCCAATCCTATCGTGCGCTGTTTGAAAATGTGCCCGAAATCGTATATGCCCTCGCCCCCGACGGGCGGTTCACCCTGCTTAACCCTGCTTTTGAGAAGACAACCGGCTGGTCGGTCCAGGAGTGGCTGGGGAAACCGTTTGAGGAGTTGATCCACCCCCAGGACCGCGACATGGCCCGCCGCGAGTTCCAGCGCGCCCTGCAAGGCGAGACCCGCAACTTTCGTGAGATGCGCGTGCGGGCCAAATCGGGCGAAGTGCTGGTGATGGAGGTGCTGGGGGTCAGACAGGTAAAAGATGGGCAGACCATCGGCGTCACCGGTTTTGCCCACGACATCACCCAGCGCAAGCGGGTGGAACAGGAACTGCGCCAGGCCACGCAGGAATGGCAGGCTACCTTCGATGCCACCAACGACGCGATATGGATTCTCGACCCGGACCAGCGCGTGCTGCGCACCAACAAGACCGCTGAATCTATTTTCCGGCGTACAGGGGCCGAGATGGTCGGCAGACGTTGCTGGGAGATCACACATGGCACAACGCAGCCGATCCCTGAATGTCCCCTCTTGCGGGCAAAACACAGCCTGCACCGCGAGACGATGGAAATGCAGATCGGCACGGGCTGGTTCCAGGTCACCGTGGATCCTATTCTGGACGTGCAGGGCGCACACGTCGGCACAGTGCATATCGTCCGCGACATCACCGAACGCAAGGGGGCGGAGGAAGCCCTGGCGCGACAGGCCTCGCAACTGACGCTGCTCAACGAGATCGGAAGCCAGGTGGCTGCCTTCCTGGATGTGGCCCAGGTGTTTGACCGGGCAGCACACCTGGTTCAGGAACGGTTCGGCTATCATCATGTGGGCCTGTTCACCCGATCTCCCACCGGGGACCGGGTGGTGATGCAGGCCCGGGCCGGTGAGTTTGCTTCCCTCTTTCCCCCTGATCACAGCGTGGCCTTGGGGCAGGGAATGATCGGTTGGGTGGCCCAACATGGCGAGACGCTGCTGGCCAATGATGTCAGTGCCGAACCGCGCTATGTGAACCTCTATCCTGACCGGCTGCCTACCCGTTCGGAACTGACTGTGCCGCTCCGCATCGGTGACGAGACGGTGGGGGTGCTCGACGTACAAAGCCCCCGGCTTCACGCCTTCAGCCACGACGATGTGACCGCCCTGGAGACACTGGCCGACCAGATCGCCGTTGCCATTCACAACGCCCGGCTGTATCGGCGGGCAGTTCAGGTCGCCGAACGCCTGACCGTGCTCCACCGCGCCAGCCAGGAGATCGCCCTGGCCTCCCGTGACCAGGAGCAGGTGTGCCAGGCCATCCACCGGGCAGCCGCCGCCCTGCTGCCGGCTGAAGCGTTTGTGATCGTACTGCGCGATGAGGCCGCCCAACAGAACGAGGCCGTGTACCTGGTTGACAAGGGGGGACGCTGGCCGGCACGCCGCATTCCTGCCGATCAGGGGCTGAGCGGCCAGGTCATTGCCAGGGGCCAATCGCTCCTGATTGACGACTTTTCGCCCGACATGGTGCCCAATGCCGTCCATTTTGGCGAACCGGAACAGGTGCGTGCCATCCTGGCTGTGCCCCTGCGCCTGGGAGAGCGGGTGATCGGCATGATCTCGGCCCAGAGCTATCAGCCGGCGGCCTATACTGTCGAGGCTCAGGCCCTGTTGGAGATGCTGGCCGCCCATGCCGCCGTGGCCCTGGAAAATGCCCGGCTGTTCCAGGAGACCCAGCAACGCCTGTGGAACCTGTCCCACCTGTTCGAGGCCAGCACCGCTCTGTCAACCTCCCTGGACCTGGAGACCGTACTGCACACCATTGCCCGGCAGACCCTCGCCGCCCTGGGCGGTGATGGCTGCGTCATCTCCCGCTGGGATCGGGAGCAGGATGTTCTGATCACCCTGCTGGACTATTCTCCTGACCCTGACCGGAGATCGCCGGTAGCACCGGGCACTATATACCCTCTGGCCCGCTTCCCGGTCTTGCGGCAGGTGCTGTCCACCTGCCGGCCGCTCGCCGTACGGGCGAACGATCCGGCCGCCGATCCGGCCGGGCTGGCATGGATGCGATCCAGGGGGGGCGCTTCAGTCCTGCTGGCTCCCCTGGTGATCGGCGACCAGGCGGTCGGCCTGCTGGAGTTCATGGAGACTCAACAGGAGCGCATCTTTTCCCCGACCGAGATCCACCTGTGTCAGACGCTGGCCAACCAGTCCGCTGCTGCGCTGGAACACGCCCGGCTATACCATGAGGCGCAGCGCCGCAACCGGGAGCTGACCCTGCTCAACCGGGTCATCGCCGCCACGGCCGCCGGCGAGAACCTCGAACCGGTTCTGAATACGGTTTGCCGCGAGCTGGCTCTGGCCTTTGGGGTGCCCCGGGCCACCGCCGCTCTGTTCAACCGGGAGAAAACTGAAGCCGTAGTCATGGCCGGGTATCTGGCCCCCGGACAACCTTCCTGGCTGGGTGAATGTATCCCGGTCGCAGGCAACCCCGCTGCCCAGCACCTGCTGATCCACAAAACGCCGCTGGTCTCCGAGGAAGCCCAGGCTGACCTCCGTCAGGCAGCTCTCCACGACCTGCTGCGGCGGCAGGGAATCGTGTCGTTGTTGCTCCTGCCCCTGTTGGCTGACGATGAGGTGGAAGGCTGGCTGGGGATAGAGGCCACAGAGCCTCGGACCTTCTCCCCTGAAGAGATTGACCTGGCTCAACGTGTGGCGGCCCAGGTATCCGGCCTGTTGGCCCGTGTCCGGTTGGAGGAAAAACGCCGCAGGCTGGAAGAGCAGTTCCTCCAGGCACAAAAAATGGAGGCGGTTGGTCGGCTGGCCGGGGGTGTGGCCCACGACTTTAATAACCTGTTGACCGTCATCCATCTCAGCACCCGCATCCTGGAGCGCAAGCTTCGCCCTGAAGATCCCCTGTGGACCTATGTACAGCGCATTCAGGATGCGGGCCAGCGGGCCTCCGGCCTGACCAAACAACTGCTGGCTTTCAGCCGGCGCGAGGTTATCACGCCGCACGTGTTGAACCTCAACCAGGTGTTGAATGAGTTGGACACGATGCTGCGGCGGCTGATCGGCGAAGACATTGAGCTGATCATGCACCTGGCAGATGACCTGTGGCCGGTCCTCTGCGACCCCACCCAGATCGAACAGGTGGTCATCAACCTGGTGGTCAACGCTCGCGATGCCATGCCCAACGGCGGCAGGCTGACCATCGAGACGGCCAACGTGGTGCTCGACGCGACCTATGCCATCCATCATCTGGAGGTAAAACCGGGGGACTATGTCCTGCTGGCCATCAGCGATAATGGCGTGGGCATGAACGACGAGGTCAAGGCCCATCTCTTTGAGCCGTTCTTCACCACCAAGGAAAAAGGCCGGGGCACAGGGTTAGGGCTGGCTACCGTGTTCGGCATCGTCAAACAGAACCAGGGTCATATCGGCGTTTACAGCGAGGTGGGCCTGGGCACAACCTTCAAAATCTACCTGCCCCGTACTGCCGAGAAGGCACTGATCCCAACGACACACCTGTCCCAGATGATGACAACCCGGGGCTCAGAGACCCTGTTGCTGGTGGAGGACGAAACCAGGCTTCGGGAGCTAATGCGCGACATCCTGCTCAGCCAGGGCTACCAGGTATTGGCCGCCCGGGATGGACTGGAGGCGCTCCAGATAGCCGAAGCCTACCTGGGGCCGATCCACTTGCTGCTGACCGATGTCGTCCTGCCCCGCCTGAACGGGAAGGAATTGGCCGACCGGCTATGCACCAGCCGGCCCAATATGCAGGTGCTGTTCACTTCCGGATACACCGATAATGTCATTGCCCACCATGGCGTGCTGCACGAGGGGGTCCATTTTCTGGCCAAGCCGTTCGAACTGGACACTCTGGCCCGGAAGGTGCGCGAAGTGTTGGATATCGCCAGACAGCAGACGATCGAAGGATCGGCCAGTCCGCCGATCTCCTGAGAACCCCTGCCCGGCGTGAGAGTCCTGGTTTGCACCGAGGGGATATTTTCAGGGCCGGGGCAGGATCAGGCGTGAAGCGCGCTCGAAGAAGAAATAATCCCAGGCCCAGTTGAGGAGCACAACGAGGCGGTTGCGAAAGCCGATCAACCGGACCAGGTGGACGATCAGCCAGGCCATCCAGGCGAAAAACCCTGTCACCTGGTGCCCCCCTGCCCTGACTACGCCCGCATTCCGGCCAATGGTCACCATGCTCCCCAGATCCCGATAGCGGAAAGGCAGAGGCTCCTTCCTGGCCATCTGCCGCACCACATTCCGGGCCGCCGCCGCCCCCTGCTGAATGGCCACAGGGGCCACCATGGGCAGCGGATGCCCATCCTCCTCCAGGTAGGCCAGGTCCCCCACAATATAGACCTCAGGATGACCCGGTACCTGCAAGGTGGGCAGCACCGTCACCCGCCCGCCACGGGCTGTGGGCAGTCCCCATGCGGAGACCTGCGGGTTGCCGCGCACCCCGGCCGTCCAGACCACCGTCTCGCTGGGGATGGCCGAGCCGTCTTGCAGGTACACCGCCTGGGGGGTGATGCGCGTCACTGCTGCCCGCAGGCGCACCTCAACGCCCATGGCGCGCAACCGGGCAAGGGTGTATGCCCGCAGTTTTTCAGGCAGGGCGGGCAACAGGCTGTCCAATGCCTCCACCAGCACAACCTGCACCTGCTCGACCTTCAGAGTCGGGTAGTCCTTGATCAGGGGGCCCCGGATCAGCTCGGCCAGGGCGCCGGCAAACTCGACGCCGGTGGCTCCTCCGCCAACAATGACAAAGGTCAACTCCCGCCGGCAGACCTCTGGCTCCGGCTCCTGGGCTGCCTGCTCAAAAAGGTACAGGATGTGATTGCGCAGGGCAATTGCCTGTTGCAAGGAATAGAGCGGGAAGGCATGTTGATCGGCCCCTTCCACCCCGAAAAAGTTGGGCACGCTGCCCGGAGCCAGGATGAGATAGTCGTAGGTCAGCCTCGGACCGTTGGTTTCGATCACACGCCCGGCCAGGTCCAACCCCTTCACCTCGGCCATGACAAAGCGGACGCCCGGCAGCCGACGCAGGATGCTCCGCACCGGGTAGCCGATCTCTGTCGCTTCCAGTTCGGCTGCTGCCACCTGGTAGAGCAAGGGCAGGAAGGTATGATAGTTGTTGCGGTCCACCAATACCACTTCAGCGGGGGAGGCGGCCAGGCTGCGCACCGCCGCCAAGCCACCAAATCCCGCGCCGACGATCACCACCCGCGGACGTTCCGGGTTGACCATTTTGAATTCCCCCTTCCAGGCGCTGTGCCTGGCAAATCTTTACGAATCGAGACCTGCAGGCGCATAGAAGCACAACAGGGTGCTGCCGTAACGACGTTGGTCGGTGAGTTGAAAACGGGTCAGCGCCAGGGTTTCAAATTCTTTAGGAAAGATCTGGACAACGATTATCCCTGTACTGCTCAGCCAGCCGGGATGAACCTGCAGGACGAGAAGGGTTTTGCTCCATAACCCCTGATATTGCGGCGGGGCGACATAGATCAGGTCAAAAGGCTCAGGCTCGCCGGCCAGGAAGCGGAATACGTCAGCCTGGACGACGCGGGCGTTGGCCTGCATATGGGTGCGGTACAGGTTGGCGCGGATGGTGGCTATGGCCTGCGGCTGTTTCTCGACAAAGACGGCCTGCGCGGCCCCCCGGCTGAGGGCCTCGATGCCCACACTGCCGGTCCCGGCAAACAGGTCCAGGACCCGGGCGCCGACGACCGCCCCTCCCAGGATGTCAAAGAGGGCTTCCTTCACCCGGTCGGAGATGGGCCGGGTGCTGCTGCCCGGAACCGCTTGCAGGGGGATGCCTCTGGCACTGCCTGCTATCACCCGCATCCGCTGTGCCCCCTCTCCTTTCCAGCCGCCGGTTTGCCGGTCAGTAGCAAGGCTTTCCAGGCACTCTTGCCGCCCAGGCGGCTGTGATGCAGGGCCCAACCCAGCAGGGCCAGCCCCAGGAGCTCCACGGCAATGATGGCCGGTCGGGTCGCGATCTCGGCGTAGGCATGGAGCATCGTCTGCGGCGTGCCCATAAACTTCCAATAATCGAACCGCCCCAGCAGGGGAAAGAGCAGAGTCCGGGGATAGTTCCACATCTGGTCGGCCAGCAGATGGCTGTTGCAGAGAAGGGCATAGGGCCGCCAGGCAGGCTTGAATCGGACAACGGCCAGGCTCAAAAGGAGCTGGCCCAGCAGCGTGTGGGCCGGCCCCTGGCTGGTCCCCGAACCGGACAGCAGGGTCAGGGACAGGGGCTTGTCAATCAGGTCTGGCAGCAGGGCGGCCAGGGCTGCCCCCCGGTAGTCTATGCCAGCAGCTCGCCCACGCGATTGCAACCAGGCCAGCGCTGCCCAGGTGTAGGCGATATGTCCGATGGGTAACACCGGGCCGGGTTCTCCTCGATCGGTTCTTAGCCGGGCCAGTATACCCTCATTCCCGGGAGAGGTCAAGTGGGCGGAATGACGCGGTTGCATAAATCCCGATTTTGCGCTATACTGGAGCCCAGGCTTAAGCCTGGGTTGCAGTGCAGGGAGTTGGTAGAAGTGGCTGTGACTGGAGATCGTGCGCTTGCATGGGCAACAGAATATTTTTCAGGGAGTGAGCTGGAGCTGGTAGAACGTGCCTACATCCAGGCGCGTGAGGCGCATGATGGGCAGAGGCGTGCCTCCGGCGAACCCTACATTGAGCATTGTGTGGAGGTGGCCCGGATGCTGGCCGATCTCGGCCTGGACCACCGGGCTGTGGCCGCCGGCCTGCTGCACGATGTGGTGGAAGATACAGGCTGGACCATAGACCAGATCCGGGAGCGGTTCGACGCTGAAGTGGCCCGCCTGGTGGATGGGGTGACCAAGCTGGCGTACATTGATACCATGAGCAAGATGGGCAGCCGCGACATGGAGGCGCAGGAGGCGGAAAGCCTGCGCAAGATGTTCCTGGCCATGGTAGATGATGTCCGCGTGGTCCTGATCAAACTGGCCGACCGGCTGCACAATATGCGCACCCTGGGCTCACTGCCTCCTGAACGGCGAGAGCGGATCGCCCGCGAAACGCTGGAGATCTTTGCCCCTCTGGCCAACCGCCTGGGCATCTGGCAGATCAAGTGGGAGTTGGAGGACCTGGGGTTCCGCCACTACGACCCGGATACCTACCGCCATATCGGCGATCTGATCGCCGAGCGGCAGGAAGAACGGGAAAGTTATATCCAGCGGGTGTGTGCCGAGTTGCAGGCCCGCCTGCGGCTGGAGGGGATCAGCGCCGTGGTCGAAGGACGGCCCAAGCACATTTACAGCATCTACCGCAAGATGCGGCGCAAGGGGGTGGAATTTGATCAGATCTATGATGTCCGTGGGCTGCGGGTGATTGTGGATTCGGTCCAGGATTGCTATGCTGCCCTGGGGGTGATTCATTCGTTATGGAAGCCGATCCCAGGCCAGTTTGACGATTTCATCGCCACACCCAAGGACAACATGTACCAGTCGTTGCATACGGCGGTGGTGGGGCCGGAGGGAAAAACCGTCGAAGCGCAGATCCGGACGCGGGAAATGCACCGCCGCGCCGAGTTCGGGATCGCCTCTCACTGGCGCTACAAGGAGGGGGGCAAGCGGGATGTTGCCTTCGAGAACAAGCTGGCCTGGCTCCGTTCTCTGATGGACTGGCGATCCGACGTTGAGGATGCCCGGGAGTTCGTGGACAGCCTCAAGACCGATCTCCTGGAAGAGCGGGTCTATGTCTTTACCCCCAAGGGCAAGGTGCTTGACCTGCCGGCCGGTTCAACCCCGATTGATTTTGCCTACTATATCCACACCGAAGTAGGCCATCGCTGCCGAGGCGCGCGGGTGAACGGCCAGCTCGTGCCGTTGACCTACCGGCTCAAGAACGGCGACCAGGTGGAGATCATCACCGCCAAACGTGGGGGGCCAAGCCGGGACTGGCTGCGTCCCGATCTGGGCTACGTTCGTTCGGCGCGCAGCCGGCAAAAGATCCGCCGCTGGTTCCGCCAGCAGGATCGAGAGGAGAACATCGCCTTTGGCCGGGAGCAGCTCCGGCGGGAACTGAAGCGGCTGAACCTGACCGACAGCGTGACCTACCAGGAGATCGCCGCCCTTTTTGATTACAAGAATGTAGACGATTTCTTTGCAGCCATCGGCTATGGCGATCTGAATTCGCAACGGGTGGCCGCCCGGGTCCTGCAGGTGCTGCGCCCCGACGAGATCTTTCCGGAGGAGGTAGCGCCTCCTCCAGCCATCACGCCGGAAGGGGTCCGGGTCAAGGGGGTGGGCGACCTGTATACCCAACTGGCGCAGTGCTGCAAACCCAGGCCGGACGACCCTTCCCCCATCATCGGCTATGTCACCCGAGGCCGTGGCGTGACCATCCATAAATGGGACTGCCCCAACATCCTGCTCCGCACCAGCAAGGGGGAGATGGAGCGGTTGATCGAGGTAGATTGGGGCAAACCCCAGGAACATATCTATCCTGTGGTCATCAAAGTCCGGGCCTGGGATCGGGATGGCCTGCTGCGCGACATCGCCACGGTCATTGCCGAAGAAGGGGTCAACATGCGCAAGGTCAACTCCACCTCGGTGCAAAAGACAAACCTGGCCACCCTGACCGCCACCCTGGAGATCACGAATATCGGCCAGCTCATCAGCATCCTGGACAGGATCGAGCGCCTGCCCAACGTGATCGAGGTGACCCGCCAGGCCAGCTAGCTCTTATGCCAGAGTAGGGCAACTGCGAGCAGTTGCCCTACTGGGTGAAGGGATCAGCCGGGATCTGGTCTGGCTGCAGGAGCCGCTCGATCTGGACCTCAGGCGAGGCTTTGCGTGCTGTCAGCCAGTCGTTGAGGGCACTGTTTCTCCGCGAGGAAACCACCTCGGCCGGCAGCGGGCCGTTCTCATTCCTCTCCACCACCCGCAGCAGATAGAACCGGCCATTGCTCTCCACCACGCGCGCTGTGCCGGCCGCCATCGAAAAGATGGCCGTATCCACCTCCTCCCCATACCGGCTGCTCAACTGACCGGCAGCCACCCAGCCCAGGTCCCCACCGGTTTCGGCCGTCTGGGTGTCGGTCGAAACCTCCCTGGCCACCAGGGCAAAATCTTCTCCGCTTTCAACCCGTTTCAAGGCCGAATCGGCTTCTTCCCGGCTGTCAGCCTGGACCATCTGCACATGAACCACCAGGCCGGTGGTCATGACCTGACTGGCAAGGAACTCCTGCACCTTCTGCCGCAGCAGGCTATGCTCCACAATGGTCCGAAACGCCTTATCTGACAGCTTCATGTCAACCAGTGCTTCCTGGTAAACCTTATCCACATCGGCCTGGGATAGCGGTGTTGGCGTCGGAAGCCGGGTGGTGTCGGTGATCGAGGTGGACGG
>Ga0129299_1003520_pt1 | contig 10211 bp, 5 predicted proteins | sample ConPoolayeCmetaG_FD_94477 | JGI IMG/M metagenome (GOLD analysis project Ga0129299, IMG submission 94477) | Hot spring microbial mat communities from California, USA to study Microbial Dark Matter (Phase II) - Cone Pool mat layer C metaG ... | reverse complement strand
GATATTCATGGACTCGCTTACGTCCACAACCAGTGCCAGGTTGACAGGTCTGGGTGTGGAGTCCGTGCCCTGCTCCCCGCGAACTTTCAGCAGCAGGTAGACCAGCCTCGGATGCTGCGTGGCAGGTATTGCCTGCGTATTGATTTTCCAGGTCAGAATCAGCCTGTCCACTGTCCCTTCCTGCACAGTTCAAATATTTTGCTGCTTCCTCTTTCACGCTCCAGTTGCAGCATCTTCCGCAACCCTCTACCGTACATACCATCCTGCTGTTCCATAAACCGGAGTTTCTTCACGGCTCCTGCTGCCTGCAACGTCTTGTAGGCCACCCATTCAGCGAAGCCTTCGCGCAGGAGCGGGTCCTCGAGCACCGGGCAGTTCTCTCCCTGCCAGGCGTGGGCCCACTCGTGTGCAATGGTCTGTATGAAGAGCGTCCGTGGCAGGCCGGAGAGCACGTACATCACCCTGACCCGGCCCTTGCGGATGAACAGGCCGACCACTTTGCTTTCCCCGTTATGAGGGAGCAGGCCGGCCTCCTGGACCAGCCTTTCCAGATGGCGCGCGTCGGTAAGTGTGAACTCTGTGCCGATCCTGAGCTGCAACCCCAGGTGGGCGGTGATGATACGGGCCGTGTATTCGAAAAGTTCTCTGGCCTGAAGCGTATCGTAGACGGCTGTACGGTGACAGTATGCACAGATACGGCGACCGTCTGCCAGCAGGACGTGTTCTGCCCCCACAGGCACACCGCAAACGGCGCAGCGGGGAGCTGTCCTGGCGCAGCTCCGGCATACCGCGATGGGAGGCCCTTCCAGACCCTCACCAGGGGTGTAGAGCAGGCCCCCGCTCCATAGCCTTTTACCACAAAGTTGACAGCGGTTCATCCTCCCCACCGTGCGCACAACTTATAGACTTCGGGGGCATTGGTCACGTTATGTTGGTTGGAACCATCTGCGTTGGCCACCCAGATATCGTAAGCTCCCACCGTACCGACCGGTTGCAGGTACAGGATCATTGACCCATCCGGCGAGAGGTAAGGCTCATAGGCAAGCGGAAGTACCGGCTGGTAACCCGCTACTGTGGGAGAGGCACGATGCAGCGTGTGATCTATTGTGAAGTAGAAGTACGAGCTATCAGGTGACCAGAGGAGCGGCTCTCTGGTATTCAGGGGGCCGCTGTAGGTTGCCTGCAACATTGTGCCATCGGAGGTCTGGTAGACATTCAAGTAATAGGTACCCTCACTGTGCCATATTGTGACCTTGTACGCTCCGTCCGGCGAATAGCAATCTTTAGGGTAGCCGATGGCACAACGGTAACCGTAGAAGATTCGGTAAGAAAGGCCGGACAGGGTGGTCACCGTATCGCCACTGGCGCAGGTAGACTTCTCGTATGCCACTGGATCAGATACACGACCCTGCGTCCAGGAGGGATCGGTGGTGGCCAGGTAATAGTTTTTCTGGCCCGCGTCAATGGTGTAGAGTATACGTCCCATCTGCCCAGGTGTTATTGTCGGAGTGGGCATCTGAGTAGGCTGGGTGGTCGGCGTGGCGGCGCCAGGGGCAGGCGTGGGCCGGGCCTGCACCTGCAAGGCAGAGATGTCGTCAATGTATATCTGTCCTGTCTGGGGGCCACTGACCCGGTCCAGCACCAGCGCGTAGAAGCGGATGGGATAATCCACGGCGCGGTTATCCGGGCCGGAGATGTGGCCGGAAGGCCAGGGCAGGGTGGGGTCTATGTAACCCATCATCTGTTGCCAGCCCTGACCGCCGACCTTACCCAGGTGCACCGACCAGATCTGGTTTTGAGCGTCCTGAATCCACACGTTCAAATAGTGTCCGGAGCCATCTCCGTAGACCCAGGCGCTGATGGCGTTGGGTTGCCCACCTGTTCCCACTGGGTTAATGAAGACGACAAAGTCGTCTCCCGAGGCCGGGAAGTTATAGCGCAGCCGGGCCGCGTAGTTGCCGGAGTGGACCTGTTCCTGGGTCTGTGTCAGCTCGCCATAGGGTTGATCACCGCGTCGCCAGTTACCGAACTGCTCGAAGGTGATCAGTGCACCAGGGGACACCTGGGCCTGGGTTGGCGTCGGGGTACCGGTCTGTGGAGTTGCTTTAGGGGTGGCAGTGGGCGTAGGTGTGGGTGTGGCCGCTTTGGTCGCGGTGGGGGTCTCCGTCCGGCCTTGAGTTGGAGTGGGGGTTTGTTTTTCTGTGCCCCCGGATACGCCCTTCGGGGTACTTGTAGGGCGCGGCGTATCAGCAGGTCTTGCGGTCGGTGTGGCGGTTGGTGTATTCGTATCAACTGCCGGTGCCGGCAGATATTGGGTTGGCGAGGGAGGAGGCAGAGGGGTAGCGGTAGCCGTGGGGGGCATCTTCCCCAGGCCACCTGCCCCGGGCAGGAGCAAAATTGCTCCCACCCCGATCAGCACCAGTGCCAGCAACAGAGCCAATCCTCCCAGAATCCAGGTCAGCGGCGAGACGCGGCGTGCAGGGAGCGCCGCCACCGCAGCCTGGGCTTCTGGCATCGCCCTCGTCTTGACGGCGGGTGTGAAAAACGGAGCTTTTACGGGGCCCTTTTCTCCTCTGAGCGCAGCGGCCATCTCCTGGGCTGAGTTGAACCGCCTGTGAATGGCCAGCTCAGTCGCCCTCAACACGACGCTCTCGGTCAGGGGCGAAATTTGCGGCACCAGCCGGCGGGGGTTTTTAAACGTATCGGGATTGGCGATGCGGACTGTCGCCGTGGGTGGTGCCTGGCCCGTAAGCGCATGGTACATTGTCGCTCCCAGCGAGTAAATGTCGCTGCGTGGATCGGTGTGGGCTGTTTGTGTGTCGTATTGCTCAGGTGGGGCATACTCCGGTGTGCCCATACCGCGCATCACCGTCCTCGTGTAAGGATTGCGGGGATCCCATAGCTTGACCAGTCCGAAGTCTACCAGCACCGCTTTCGATCCAACCCCCATCCCTCCTGTCTGAGGAGTGATGATGACATTTTGCGGCTTGATGTCCCGATGGATGATCCCCTGGCTGTGGCAATAGGCCAGTGCGTCAAGCAACTGGAGTGTCCATCCCACCACCAGTGGCTCTGGCAACGCTCCCTCCCGTGCGATCCGTCGGTCCAGCCCTTCCCCTTCCACAAAGTCCATTACCAGGTAGGAATTCTCACCCTCTTCGAAGAAGTCAATGACGCGCACCAGGTGCGGATGTACCAGGCGGGCAAGTACCTGAGCCTCCTGGCGGAACTGCCGGCGCAACTGTAAGAGGGTGTTGGGATCAAGTCCTGGCTGGGGAATCATCTCTTTGACCGCGACGTTGACCTCGAGACGCATGTCCCAGGCGCGGTAGACAGCGCCCATCCCTCCCTGTCCCAGCATGGACATAATGCGATAGCGATTTTGCAATAACCACCCTGGTGTCAGTGACATACCCTTTTCCTCATCTTACATCTTTGCTTCTCAACACGATTATCGTCCCGATGCCAAATGCGATACCGAAAATGATCATGATCCACCAGTCACGGATCAGGTGCCCTGCCGAGCGAGTGTAGTCAATATCTAAATCCCGCTCGCTCTGGATGATTTGGAGCTCGGGTGTGATCGTCTCCGAGCGGGTGATCACTTCGGTTGTCGTCACCATCTCGTGCTCTATGACCCTCGGTACGGAGATAGGCACGGTCTGAACGATACCCGGCTGCACGATCACGGAGATCGTTTCCGTGACCGTCACCACTTCAACCGGCTTCCAGTCTTCGGCCGGCTTCTCAACCGTGTAGGAAATGACCTGGGTGACCGGATCGGGCTGGAAACTGGTGCGGGTGAGCGAGTTGAGGTGTTCCATATTTGCCGAGATGCCCAGCCCTTCCATCGTCCAGCGCGTGAGTGTGAGGACGGAGAACCTGTCGGCCACTTCGGGCAGGTCAAACACCACACCGGCAAAGATGATCTGCACGAAGATCATGATCAGCATCACGTAGATGACGGTGTTCGTATTCGGCACCAGCGCTGAGATGAACAGCCCCAGCATGATAGAGGCGACTGCTCCGATGACCAGTGTAATATACATTTCAAGCATCGCTGGCATCAAGACTCCGTCGGTGGGCATCTTAATTTTCAAGCGCACCACCAGTAACAGCAGTATGCACTGGACCAGTGCAAAGGCACCGAGCACGCTCACTTTGGAGAGCAGGTAGGGAACCAGGCGCAGATTGACCATGCGTTCCCGCAGGTAGATCGGACGCTCTTTGACAATTTCGTAGGCGGCGGCAAAAAGGCCAAGCAATACCGCTGCCAGCGCGAGCATAAACAGGAGTGTCTGGGCATTGCCGACGACGGCATAGACGGCACTCTTTTCGCCGGACGCCAGCTTATCCTGCAACTGCCGCATTATCTCTGCCTCGCCGTCCCCGACCAGCCAGTTGGATCTGGCAATGAGCAGGAGCAGGAGGCCGATGGCAGGCATCACCGCCAGGAGCACTGTGAGGAGCAGTTTATCGCGCAGGACCAGGTCCAGGTAACGTCGGGTGAGGGTGATGAACTGGAGAAAAGGATTGGCACGGGCCTGCCGGCGCGAGGAATCACGATGGGCTTCCTGGCTGATCCTCGGCAACATGTTCTGTCTGGTGGCCACGTAGCGCTGGTACTGCTGTGACTGGCGGAAGCGCTGCTCCCACATATAAGCTTTCTGCTGTGCCTGCCTGGGATCGAGATCATCCAGCCGGTCGTAAATATCGGCAAAATCATTACCCGGCACGTTGAAGAATTGAAAGGCCTCGTGTGGAGGGCCGAAGTAGACTAACCGCCCCTGCGAGAGAAAGCAGACATGGTCGCATTGGGAGATATTGGCTGTGGCATGGGTCACCAGAACGATTGTACGCCCGCCATCGGCCAGACGGCGCAGCGTGTGCATCATTTTCTTTTCCAGCCCCGGGTCCAGTCCGGAGGTCGGCTCGTCCAGGAAGAAAAGTTTCGGTTCGGCCAACAGCTCGACGGCGATACTCACCCGTTTGCGCTGTCCACCGCTCAGGCTGCTCACCAACTGGTCCTTTTGTCCCAGCATTTCTACCTGCTGCAACACCTCATCAATGCGCTTTTCGATCTCCTCGGCCGAGGTGTCAGGCGGCAGGCGCAGGCGTGCTGCGTAGCGCAGCGCGTTGGCTACGGTCAGATCCCGGTGGATGATGTCATCCTGGGGGACATATCCCACCATCGTGCGGTAAAGGTCGAAATGGCGGTAGAGATCGTCCCCGTTGACCAACACCTGCCCTTTCTGAGCGCGGACGAAGCCGTTGAGTGCCATCATCAGGGTGGATTTGCCGGCGCCACTGGTGCCGACGAGCGCAACGAATTCGCGGGGGTAAATGGAAATGTTTACGTCGTGCAGAATGCACCTGCGCCTGGCTTTGGGCCCTACCTCTCGCCTCAAGCCGATGCCGTCCAGCCTCACGCCGCCTGTCACGGCGTATTGTTGCAGGCCGGCAGCTTCCCAGACCAATCTGAACGGCCCGATCTGGATCACATCTCCCTGTTTAATGAGGCAGGGGGCCGTCACTCTGCGACCGTTCACGAAGGTGCCGTTTGTGCTGTTCAGATCGGTCAGTACGAACCCCTGAGCAGTGCGGTCGAGACGGGCGTGACGCCAGGAGACGACGGGAGCCTGGAGTGGAATGTCGGCCTGGGGATCGCGCCCTATGATCAGGGATGGTTTAAGCCCCAGGGCTGTGGTGCCGATGCGAATGGTGCTGTGGGCCGGAGCCTCGCTCACAGCGGATTCGCGCAGTGTGAGGCTGACCGAGTTGCCCAGTGGGTCGCCGATGCGCAGAATATCGCCGTCGTGCAGCTCGGCGCTCCTGGCAAGCCGCCCGTTCACAAAGGTGCCATTGGTGCTGTCCAGGTCGGTATAGTACCAGACTCTTCCGCGTCTCTCGAGGCGACCATGGCGGCCTGAGACATAGTCAGGCGATAGCACGATGTCGTTATCCGGCCAGCGGCCGATGGTGTACACCGCCTTCTCGAGCGCTACCCGCTGTTCCGCCTGGCCAGGAATGCGGATGAGCAGGACCGGTGCACCCATCCTCCTATCCGCATCCAAATCCTGTAGTGGCCTTCCACAGGCCGGGCAAAAACGAGCGTCGGGTTTTCGTATTTCAGCACTGCAGAAGCGACATAAATGGGCCATAAGGGCACTCCCGATCCTTTGACTATGGCGGTGGCGGCTCCGTCGGTGGAGGCGGCGGTGGCTCCGTCGGTGGAGGCGGCGGTGGCTCCGTCGGTGGAGGTGGTGGTGGCTCCGTTGGCGGAGGTGGCGGTGGCTCCGTCGGCGGAGGTGGCGGTGTGTTCGTCGGCGGAGGCGGTGGTGTGTTCGTCGGCGGAGATGGTGGTGTGTTCGTCGGCGGAGATGGTGGTGTGTTCGTCGGCGGCCGGGTGGGCGGCTGCGTCGGTGTGGCAGTCACACCAGGAGTGGCGGTCCTGGTGGGGGACGGAGTACGTGTCGCCGCCGTCGGCGTGGCAGTCACACCTGGAGTGGCCGTCCTGGTGGGGGACGGGGTGGGCGTCACCGCTGTCGGGGTGTGAGTTGGGATGGCGGTGGCTGTCCCCGTCATCGTGCCGGTTGGTGTGAGCACAGGTGTGGATGTAGGTGTTCGCGTCGGGGTCGGCGTGCGGGTCGGTGTGTGGGTGGCCGTCGGCGATGACTGCACCGCAGGGGATACCACCACGACCATCACAGTTTGCTCCGTGGTGGGAATGGCCTGCTCGCGTCCGATCCCGCCCAATGACAGGCCAGAGAGCAGGCTACCGCCCAGAACGCTTCCGGCCACCACACCCGCACCCAGGAGTAGCATAAGCACCATTCCTGCCAGCCAGACCCATAACAGCACGCGCCGACGCGCACGTGCCGGCGCCTGCGCGGTGGCGGGGATCACAGAGGCAGCCGATACAGCCGGAGCGGGTGAGGCTACCGCCTGGCCGATCATTGCCGGTGGCGGTGGTGCCTCCATTTTGCGTGTCTTGCCCCTGGGCGTGGGCGGGGCTGCCGCCGCGCCCACCTTCTCGGCTCCCCAGGCAGGGACCGGGAGCCCCATTGCCTCCGCCATTTCTGCCGCGCTCTGCCAGCGCTGAGAACGGGCCAGTTCAAGTGCTTTCAGGATCGCTTCTTCGGTGCGCCTGCTCACGCTGAGGCCGAGACTGCGCAGAGGCCTGAACTGCTCCGGGTCGGAGATACGCATCGTGGCCGTCAGCGGCGCCTGGCCGGCAAGCGCATGGTAGAGCGTGGCCCCCAGGCTGTAAATGTCGCTGCGGGCGTCTGTATGCCCCATGTACACGTCATACTGCTCAGGAGGAGCGTACTCTGGCGTCCCCATACCGCGCATCGTGGTCTTGGTGTGCGGGTCGCTTGGGTCCCATAACTTGACCAGCCCGAAATCAACCAGTACCACCCGCCCATCCGGGCGGATGATCACGTTCTGGGGTTTTACATCACGGTGCAGCACGCCCTGGGCATGGCAGTAGGCAAGCGCATCCAGCAACTGCCCGGCCCATACCAGCACCCGGGCTTCAGGCTGGGGACCTTCGCGCTCGATCCTCTCGGCCAGGCTTTCACCTGTGACAAAGTTCATCACCAGGTATTCGGAGCCACCCCAGGAAAAGAAATCCGTCACGCGCACCAGATGGGGGTGATCCAGACGTGCCAGGGTGTACGCTTCCTTCTGGAACTGTTGGCGCAACTGGGCCAGCATGTGGGCGTCCAGACCAGGTTGGGGGATCATCTCTTTGATCGCTACATAGACATCTAACCTGGTATCCACCGCGCGGTAAACAACCGCCATACCGCCCTCACCAAGCACAGAGATAATGCGATACCGATCCTGAAGCACCTGGTCTGGTTGGAGCGTCATCTTACACCTCACGCATAAAAGTTCAGCCTTACCTTGCCAAGCCGTATCTCGTCCCCGTTGTTGAGCGGATGGGGCTGGCCCGGTGTGAGCTTCTCCTGATTGACGTAGGTATAGTTGGTGCTGTTCAGGTCCTCGATGAAGAGCTGTTCCCCACGCACATAGATACGAGCGTGGCGACGGGACACGCCGCCCTCGTCTCCACCGTGATCGGTCAGGTCAATGTCCGGAAAGATGTTGTTGACCGGGTCCTCCCGTCCGATGACGATCTCGCTCCGACCGGGCGGAAAGGGGATGGGAGTGTTGGTACTCTGGACTACCAGGCGGCCGTGTAAGCCTCCAACGCCAACTGGTGGAGCGGCTAACGGTGGCGGGTATGCGACCTGCGGCGCAGCCGCGAATGAGGGGGCAGCACCGGTGATCGGAGCACCACACATATCACAGAACATGCTGCCCGGCTCCAGAGACGTCCCACAGCTCGGGCAGATCAGTGCTTCCTGAGGGCCGGCTGCTGCCTGCGGGGGAGGCGCGTGATAAGGGAACGGCTGTGCCGGAGCGGGAGCTACCCCGCCCAGTGCCGTGCCGCAATTCTGACAAAACATCTCGCCTGGCATAACCTGCGCGCCGCAGGACGGGCAATGCGCTGCCACTACCGTGGGCGCGGGCTGGACCGGAGGTGGCGCCACCGCCGGCGCTGCCACCAGCCTTGTCCCGCACTCGTCGCAAAAGATGGCCCCATCAATTTGTTGGGCACCGCAATTCGGACATACTGGCATGGCTTTTATCCTCCTGGTGCATATCTCAGAGGTAGCCGGAGAGGCACACCCCGGCTACCTGCGACCTGGCGACCACTATGGTCCTTGCCACAATTCCACGTCGTCCACATAGGTGTAAGTGTTGTAATAAGCCTGGTTGTTATAGAAAGCGGGCTGGTATTCACGGCTCCAGACGGCCATATACAGCGTGGTGGTTGTGCCGGAAAAAGCGCCCAGGTCAACCGTGACCGTCCGCCAGCCGGAATCCCATTCCCTCGGCAGGTTCTGAGCGGCCACCACCTGTCCTCCACAGAACACCAGCCCTGCTCCCTGTGGGGTCAGGGTCGTTTGATGAGGGTTCAGTCTGTTCTGCTCGTTGCACCCCCGGGCGTTGCGCTCGGCGTCGGTAATCTCCCAGGGCGCCCTGTTGATTGAGAATTCAAAGGAGTCGTAGTAAAGTCCAATAGTTGTCCCTACAATTGTATCCCGCGAATGGACCCGGTATTTGAAGCTCAGCCGTCCGTTGGCTGGCACCTGATACTGCTGTGAGATATAGCCGTACCCCACGGGGAGCGCACCATCCCCGCCTGTGGTGGTGCCCAGCAGTACCCGGTTGCTCCCCTCAAACTGGACAATGCTCTGCGGCAGCCCTGTGCCGTGTCCGCTGAAGCCCCCCTGCCCGCGAGACCAGTACGTTCCCCAGCCCTGCTCAAAGTCGCCATCCCAGGCCAGGTAGACGGTGTCGTAAACGGGGGTTGAAATACCGCCCTTTGATCCTTTGAACCGGGCATACACGGTCCTCAGGCCGCTGATCCCACCCACCAAATCCCAGGACTTTGTCGTGGCGTAATTATCCCATGCACTCCAGTTCTGACCATCGTTGCTGAAAGTCATATATGCCACCTGGTCGCCGGTGATGGTGGCTGAAAGTGTCAGGGTCACGTTTGCTCTGTAGACGGTGGGTTTGCCTGACTCGATGGTGATCGTGCCTGCGGGCACAGGCGGATAGTTGCGCATCACCAGCGGCAGGTATATGTACGAGGTCACGTGGACGGTGTCAGTCACGGCGCGGCTGGCATCCGGATCGCTGAAGGGGGTGGCCGTGAGTATCAGGGTATGGAATCCTCCCCTTGCGTTGTGCGGCACGGTCAGCGTGAGGAGCAGCGTGCCGGTCTGGCCATCCCTCAGCGTCAATGTGAGGGTGTTCAGAGACCATTGCCATTGCGCTGGCGGGGCGGCCGCCAGCGTGAAGGTATCGGTGAGCTGGCCGACGTTGGTGATGAGATGGGTGAAGGTGACCACAGCACCTGGATCAACCCTCTTTGTGGTGCCAGGTGAGAGGCGCACACGTTCAATGGGGTTGACCACCACGGTATCACTGACGATAGCAGTGGCTCCCTGATCGCTCTGCGGCGTGGCGGTAAGCACCGCGGTGTAGCTCCCCGGCCGCTGGTTAAACGGCACGGTCAGCGTGAGGACCAGCGTGCCGGTCTGGCCGCGCCCCAGTGATAACAGTAACGACGGAAGTCCCAATGTGCCCTGCGGATCGGAGCCGAGCGCATATTCCCAGCCTGCCGGCGG
>Ga0129299_1003518_pt1 | contig 10214 bp, 8 predicted proteins | sample ConPoolayeCmetaG_FD_94477 | JGI IMG/M metagenome (GOLD analysis project Ga0129299, IMG submission 94477) | Hot spring microbial mat communities from California, USA to study Microbial Dark Matter (Phase II) - Cone Pool mat layer C metaG ... | reverse complement strand
GTCGCGCAGCGACGGGGTGGGGGTGAGGCTCCAAGCGGCGATCCTGGCGCTGTCTGGAAACGATCCGGAAACGTTCAGGGGCGGGTGGCGACCCCCACAGGCCACGACCCGCCCCTGAACCTACCTATAAACAACCGCGTACCCCTGTACCAACGAATCGAGAGCGACCCCTAATCAGCAACTCCTTCGGCTGTGAGGCCATGCTGCGGCGCAGCCAATCAGACGCTCAGCAGCCTGCACAACATGGCGGCGCTGACCAAAGCGGCAATCGCCCCCCACACGGCACAAATGATGATGCGAAGGGTGCGCGCTTGGTCAGATGGCGATAGCGGTGGGTACATCTGGCATCCTACCCGATCCAACCATTTCCAACCATTACTCGCAGATATTGTAGGGCCAACATGACGCGCATGGAATACCGTCTTCTACCCAGTTCCGCGATCACAGGGCCGAAGGGGAGTCTTCTGGCAGGGCGCGGGAACTCACGGCATACTAGGTCTATACCTTATGTACTTTTCTTGCCGGGCGACCCTTCGGTTCGCCTCAAAGTCCCCGGCGACGCTGCGCATCGCTGTGGGGACTGGGCACAGTCGGCTTCCAGCCGACTTGGACGCACGCGCAGCGTGCGCCTAGCCCGGCAATTCATTGCCGGGCCCAAAAGGGCAAAGATATAGCATCCCATACCCGGACACGCCCCTGGAGAGGATTCGCAAGGCCATGACCCTATCGCGCCGCGCTAAGTTCGCTCTGCTGGCTGGGTTGTTCATGGTGGCGTTCGTCCTGCGCGCTTACCAGCCCGTCTCGCGCCCGGCGCAGTGGTATCGGCGCTCGGAGGCATTCGGCTGGGCGATCTCCACCCAGACGTGGGAGGCAACTTACCAGTCGCGGCATCCGGGCTTCACCGGCATGGTGATCGGGGGGGCAGCGCTGGCCGTCTATGAGCGGGTGAAGGACACCCCAGCGAGCCTCCTCTTTGAGTGGGCCGCGCCGCCGGGGGCCACCGCCGCCGGGCGGGGCATGGCCGCCGGGGTCATGGGATTGGCGCTGGTCATTGCGGCGCTGATCGCCACCAACACGTACCTGCTTTCGAAGCTGAGCGACTGGCTGACCGCGCTGACAGCCGGTGGCCTGATGGCCTTCTCGCCGTTTTACCTGGCCCACAGCCGCGTCTTCCACTTGGATGCGCTGGCTGCCTCCTTGATGCTGCTATCCGGCCTGCTGATCCTGCTGTATGTGCAACACGAGCAGCGCCGCTACCTGATCCTCTCCGGGCTGGTCGGGGGGCTGGCGATCCTGACCAAAGTGCCCGCTCTGTTCACGCTGCCGTTTATGGGCCTGGCGCTGCTGGTGGATGTGATCCTCCGGCTGCGCGCCGGGTGGGCTGCTCACCCCCAGGGACGGCTGCGCTGGATAGCCACCGAAGCGTGGCGGCATCTGGTGGCGCCCGCTTTGATCTGGCTGGCGGTTTCGCTGCTTCCCTGGGCGTGCTGGCCCGCGATGTGGGTCAGACCGCTGGGGGTGCTGCAGGAGATGTTCGCGGGCACGCTGCAACATGTGGAACGGAGCCATGTGGGCACGCGGTTCTTTGCCGGGATCGTGTACTGGCGGCAGCGGCCCAGCCCGTTGTTCTATCCAGCCACGTTGGTATACAACACGACCTTCCTCTCCCTGACGCTGGGGACGGTAGCGGTGGGGCACTACCTGCTGTGGCCCCGGCGCGCCGAGCTGCCGGTTCGGCCACGGACGTTCTGGCTGCTGGTGGCCTTCACTTTCTTCTTCGTCCTGCAGATGGCGATTGGCGCTAAGGAGGTTGACCGCTACATCCTACCCGCCCATGTCATGCTAGATGTCGTGGCGGCGGTGGGTCTGAGCGGCCTGGCGAACCTGATCGGGCGGGCGCTTCCGAGCCAGGCCCGGCTGTCAACGGCGATCCCGCCCGCCCTGGCTGTGATCACGGTGGGGCTTCAGGCGGCGGTGGCGCTGCCCTACGCCCCGAACTATGGGGCGCATCACAACCACCTGCTGGGCGGCAACCCGGCTGCCGTGAACATGATCGAGATCATGGGCCAGAATGAAGGGGTGAACTACGTCGGCGAATACCTGAACCAACAGGGCGATCCCGCATCGACGACGGTCGGGGCGGCTTGGCCGCTGAACGAATCGCTGCCTCAGTATTACGCCGGGCAGGTCGAGCGCACCATCCTGGTGCCGGCGGATTATTATGTGTTCAACATCGCGGCCTTCCAGCGCCAGTATGATGTGGGCGACTGGCGGGAACCCTGGGTGAACGACTACCAATACCGGGAGCCGCAGCTTGTGGTGGAGTTGGGCGGCGTGAACTATGTGTGGGTCTACGCCACCCATCCCCAGGATAGGCACCCAACGATCACCATCCGACGCGGGCCGACGTGGTTCATCCCGCTGTCGCGCGTCTGGGCGGCCCTGCTGGCGGCGGTCATCGGCTGGGCGCTGCGAGTGGATCGGGCGATCCTGGCCCTGGTTCCGCCGGCCCGGCTGGCCCGCGCGCGGCTGCGCAGTTGGGAGTGGGCCGCCAGCACCGGCGCGCTGCTGATCGGGGCGGCCCTGCGCACCGCGCGGCTGACGGACGCACCGCCGGGGATCATCCACGACGAAGTGCTGAACTGGCTCAACGCCCAGATGGCGCTGGCGGGCCGTCTTCAGGCGATCTACCCCTTTGGCGGCGGGCGGGAAGCCTTCTTCGTGGGGTGGGAAGCCGCTTCGAGCTGGCTGCTCGGCTCGAACGTCGTGGGGGCTAGGTTGCCCTCCTTGCTGTTCGGGATGCTGGGGATAGCGGCGGCGTTCGCGCTGGCGCGGCGGCTGTTCGGACAGCCAGCGGGGGTTGTTGCGGCGGTGGGATGGAGCGTCTCCTTCTGGGCGCTGATGTTCTCCCGGCTGGCTACGCACCTGATCACCCTGCCGGTGATGGGGTCGATCACCGCCTACTTGTTCCTGCGGCTGATGCAGTCCCGCCGCCGGCGCTGGGGGTTGGCGATCCTGGCCGGGCTGGCGCTCGGCGCGATGTTGTACACCCACTTTGCGGCGCTGGTGCTGGTTGCCGCCCTGGCTTTGTGGCTGGCCCTGGTGGCCGCGGCGCGCCCCGGCTGGCTGCGCGGCAAGGGCTTGATGGTCGGGGCCAGCCTGGCCCTGGCAGCCGCGCTGGCGATCCCGCTGGTGCGCGCCTGGGCCGACCCCAGCTCCAGCGGGAGGGCAGGTGGCCCGCTAACGACGTTATGGGCAGGCAGCCCGGCCCCCAGCGTGGAGAACATCGGGGCCGTGCTGGGCGTGTTCACGGTGCAGGGGGACAGCGGGCTTGAGTTCAACCAGGAGAATCAGCCCCTGCTGCCGACGCCGGTGATCGCGCTCCTGTTCTACCTGGGGCTGGCCTGGGCTGCGGTGGGGGTCTTCAAGCCAAGCGACGACCGCTGGCCGGGTTACGCGCTGCTGCTGGTATGGCTGCTCGGGATGCTGGTTCCGGCCCTGGTGACGGATCGCCCCCTGCACCCCACCCGCACCATTGGTCTGCTGGGGGTCGTGTATCTGTTTCCGGCCCTCGCGGCAGCGGCGCTGCTCCAAATCGCCCGCCAGGCCGGGGGGGCGCGATGGGCCATCACGGTCGGGCTGCTGGTGGCGCTCGGCGCAGCGTTGGAACTTCAGCACACCGCCAGTGGCTACTTCGATTCATGGGCACGCAACCCGGTGGTGGCGTTCCTCTATCAGTCGGAGTTCCGCAGGCTGGGGGCGGACCTGGATGCCGACCGCGAGCGCCTGCCGCTGGCGGTGGGTGGGCTGACGCCATTTGAGATGGACCCGGCCTCGCTGCGGCTGCTGATGCGGGATGACGCGCGCGCGCAATCGGCGGGATACTTCGACCCGCAGACCGCCCTGCTGCTGCCGCCCCCCGATGAGCGGGGTCGCGTGGTGCTGGCGGTCCCGGCCTCGATCCCGCTCCATCCGGCCCTGGCCCAGCAGTTGGCAAGCTGGGGCGCTCAGACCGGGGGCGATGGCGAGGCGTACACGCTGTATATCGTCCCCCTGGATCGGGTGCATCCCCCCGCCCTCCCGACGGGCGAGCGGCGGTTTTACCCGGCGGACGGCTCGGCAGGTGGGCCGCTGATCGCGTTGGTGGGGCTGGAGCCGGTGGGCGCGGCCTCGCCGGGGCAATCCTTCAGCCTGCTGACCACCTGGATCGCAGCGCAGGCGAACCCGGGGCCGCTGCGGATCTTTGTGCACCTGACGGACAGCGGCGGGAACATCCTCACCCAGAGCGACGTGCTGGGAGTTCCGGCCCAGCAGTGGCGAGCAGGGGACATCATCGTGCAGGCGCACGATCTGGCGCTGGCCCCGGATGCGCCGCTCGGCCCGTATAGACTGAGCATCGGGCTATACGACCCCCGCACCGGGAGCCGCCTGTCAGTCAGCCAGCCGCCCGGCGGCGATCACGCGGCAGTGCCGCTTGAATCGCGCTGATCCAGCCGCGCACCCCGGTAACGGCAGGGCGGGCCACAACCCCCCACGGCAGGAGGAAGGCGTGCCGGTAGACATGGAAGCCTTGTGTTCCCGCAGGGGTGATTTCAGCACAAGGGATGCGGACTCACGGCCCGTCTGGTGTATTTCGCCCTCAGGTACAGGTGCGGACTTTGCTCGCCTAATGGATCACACGGTTGCGCATGTCGATGATATTGCGCCAGGGAATCTCAGGAAGGATGTCGCGTGTTTCCTGGCTGACACGGTTGGCAGCCTCGCCGATGATCTCGATCAGCCGGGTGAGGGCCAGCATGATAACAATGTCCTCGTCAAGCGAGGCACGTGTCTTGCCCGTCGAGATTTGCTGGGCGGTGCGGGCGGCATCCAGCATATCATGCAGGCGGTTCAAGTCTGGCTCATTCATGGATGACGTATGCGGAATCAACAACCTGCTGCCGCCAGTGCCGACTGAGTTCCTCCGGGGTGCGCAGATCGACCGCGCGGCCCAGCAGCAGGCTCAGCTCGTCCTCCAGCGCCACGATCTCCCAGCCAGGGGTGTGTCCCGGCTCGAACTCCACCAGCACATCCACATCGCTGTCCGGCCCGAAGTCCTCGCGCAGTACGGAGCCGAACAGGGCGAGCTTGCGGATGTGATGACGGCGACAGAAAGCCGCTAGATCGTCATACGGGATCAGAATGGCCCTTTGCATGGCTCTATTATATCGCGCTATCTTTGCAGCCGGTGCCGCGATTCAGGGAGCTGGGGAGGTCGCACGGCAGGGCGGGCCACAACCCCCCACGGCAAGGAGGAAGGAGCCGGTGGGCGCGGGGGCATGGTGGCGTCCATTGCAACCCGCCCACCGGATAGCCAGACCCACCCGCTGTGACAGGATCGGACAACAGCGGCGAGTGAGGGGAGTCTGATCGGAGCGCCCTACCCCCAGGTGATGTGAATCACCGTTTCCTTGCCGCCCTGCTCACGACGAAGGGTCGCCTCGTCGTACTTCACCCTGAAGCGCGTGTCGGGCGGCAGGAAGCGCCGCGCAAAACCGTACATCAGCCCGTACATCAGGTCATCGGGATACGCCACATCGAAGATCATCTTGACGTGCCGCTCGCCGAGCTGCTCCGCGCGAACTGTCCCGGCGTCGCCGTTGCGATGGCGGGTGGGATAGATCTTCTCGTACATCATCAGGAATTGTTCGAGGGGAAGCTGCTCGATCTCCGGCGGGATGGGGCTGACCTGCGCCGCGGCCAGGCCGAGGCTGACGAAGTCGAACATGCTGCTGCCCTTCCCCGCTAGCTCGCTGAGCACGGCCAGCACGTCCCGCAGCGGATACCACTGCTCCGGGTCAATATTGGCCAGACCGTACTTTTCGAGCAGGGGTTTCATCCCTTCGGCACGCAGGTTGATCATAAACGACCGGGCCGTGTGGCCGTTCAACTCGACGTGGGGATCGCAGGTGTAGGTGGGCATAGGAGGTTCCTCTGACAATAGCGGTTGGCGTTCCGCGATCAGCACATGGCGGCCTTCATCCTCGTGCGGCGAGGTGAAGCTCTGCTGGCATGATGCGATTAGATAAGGGAGCTAACCTAGGGCCGCCCCCGGCACCCGAATTGATTCTACGCTGCCAGCAGCGGAGTGGAATGGGGCGATCTACGTATGGGGGCAATTCCGAGCGCTGAGGGCAGAGACCCGGTGGGGTGGGCGCTCCCCACCCTCATCAGGCCCTGCCTGGTCGGCAGGGTAGCGCATCGGGAACCCTCCGGATGCATTCTGCCAGTCAGCGTGCTAAGGTAGATTGTCATCATGGCGCCGCATTCCAGTGGAGAGTGGGTATAATGAAGCGCAGCCGAGACCTGATGGGGTTCACCGAGGCGCTATTGACACTAGGCAGCCGCCCGGCCCCGGAGCTGCTGGCGGTGTTCGCCGCCGGGCTGCTGGCCGTGTCGTTATTCAGCAACTGGGCCTACGATGTGCTCACCAGCGGGCTGGTGTTCCGATCAGCGGGCACGGCGTGGTCACTGGGGGCAACGGGGCTGCTGCTGGCCGTGGCCTTCCTTCTGTGGCAGCACTACCTAGCGGGCCTCCGCGTGGCGACGCTAGTCGAGGAGCAGTCCACGATGGAGGCCTATCCCGGGCTGGTGTGGGTGCTCAGCCCCGGCTCGATAGAAGCGCCGATGCTCGCGATTCAACATCACCTGCCCCGGCTGGAGCGCCTGTGGGTGATCATCACCGCCGGGGATGAGGCGGTGGCAGCTACTCTGGAGGCGCTGCACGGCGAGATCGCCAAGGCGGGCTGGTCATTTACGACGGAGATAGTGGAGGTTCCGGCCCCCGACATGCAGGCCACCCATGCCGCAGTGGAGCGCATCTACCGCGAGCGGGTTCCCGGGGCGCGGCTCTCACCTGCCGAGACGGCGGCGGACATCACAGGTGGGTTGAAGCCCATGTCGGCGGGGATGGCGCTGGCTTGCGCCCTCAACGGCTGGCCGATGGAGTACCTAGCCTCGGATCGCACCCCCAGCGGGGAGGTCAGGCCGGGCAGCCAGCGCCTGGTGCAGGTGGAGGTCGGTTTTAAGCCTGCCCGGCGCGGCGATCAGGAGGGATAAACGATGGGCGTGTACCATTTCATGGGGTTGGGCCGTTCGCCTGGCGCGGTGACGGTTGCCCTCTCGTACCTGGCGGCGCGCTACCAGCGCTGGAATACAAGCGATCAGCAGTTCTTCGCCGCCTCGGGTGAGGTGGGCCAGACCACCCGCCCTGGCAACGTACAGGCGCTCGTATTGTTCACCACGCCAGAGGTGCGGCGTGGTAAGGTGGACTGCGTCCCCTACTTGGATAACCAGCCGGGTTCCGCACGTGGTACGGGGGTTGGACAGCCGGGGCCGATGCTGGAGGTACTGTGGAAGGTGATGCGGGACGATCTGCGCGCCCTGGCAGGCGGGCGACCATCGGTGGCCGTGTACTGGTGTGACTACGACCGGATTCGCCCCACCCAGACCTTCGAGCGGGTAGCGCGGACGCTGCTGGCCGTCAAACCGCCGGGTAGGCTGGGCAAGGAGGTGTGGGTGAACCTCACCGGCGGAACGAACGTGCTCAACTCCGCGTTCGAGCTGGCCGCCTCGCTGACCAGCGTACCCGCCCGGATGTACTACGTCCTATCCGAGGAGACCCGTTGTGTCCGTCATACCCTACCCCTGGCTGTGATAGGGAGCGAGGACGATACTCAATGGGTGGAGCTACCCATCGTCCACGCGGCGTTGAGCGAGCAGCATCTGACGACTCTGCTGGAGATCCCCAGTAAGCCACCGGGGATGCGGATCAGCGAGCTATACAGCCGCCTGAAGGGGCACGGCGAACCGTTCGCGCACATCACCTCTCCGGAGCAGTTGAAACTCCAATACCTGGTGCAGCTTCGCAGCCAGCATCTGATCGAGTTGGACGAGGCCACAGGCCAGGTGCACATTGGCCCCCGGTGGCCGGTGCTGGCGCGCTACTACGAGGCGATCCCGGAGCCGGTTGGCACAGGCGCAGCGGAGTCCCTCACGCTGGATGAGCTGGCCAACTCTGAAGATTGGTTCCATCGTGCCGCAGACTTATCCCTGGAGTGAGCCATGATCATCATGAACTTCGCCCACCCGCTGACGGATAAGCAGATCAGCCAGATCGAAGCCCTCACCGGAGAGTCGGTGACAGGGGTGATCGACGCCCCCAGCCAGATTGATCAGGGAAAGCCGCTAGCACCTCAGATTGCTGCCATTGTGGATGGGATGGGGATCGATCCGCGCCGCCTGCAGAGCGAGAGATGGCTGATCAACCCACCCGCTCTGAACTTCAGTGCTGTTGTTGTGCTAGCCGATCTGCACGGGCGGCTGGGCTACTTCCCGCCCTGCCTGCGGCTGCGCCCGGTGCCGGACGCGCTGGTGACGGAGTTCGAGGTGGCCGAGGTGCTGAACCTGCGGGCCGTGCGCGAAGCCGCACGCGCCCGCCGGGGCGATTAGGCCGAACCTCACTGCGCTCGGTTGAGAGCGTCGGGGATGCTCAATAGCGGGGTGAGGTTCTCTCGCTGGCCTATCTCGCTATTGCTCAGCTCGTAAACAGGCTCCAGACCCACCCCTGCACGGCCTACCCAAGCCCTCAGCCACGATAGTTGAGAGGCGGTTTGTGCTGCGTTGGCCTTCCGTTTGACAGCTCGCCAGACTGGGATTACAGTAGAGGGGTCAGATAGGACGGAGGCCCCGGAGAGTCCGCTGGTGGCGACCAAGCGATGCAGCAAGTGTGGCCAGGCCAAGCCTATCTCGGCGTTCAACCGCGACCGCTGGAAGTCCGATGGGCTGAAGTCGCAGTGCAAAGCGTGCCGCAACCTTGCCAAGCGTCGCTACCGCGCCCGCCTGCGGCACGATTCGCAGCGCCGCCTGAAGCGGGCTGCCCGCTACGCCTGGGTGAGCCACACGTCGATCCGACCCCGGCTGCCTGCCCGCTATCACGGGGAGGGGTTCCGCCGTTGGCGGGAGAGCCTCGCCGCGCGGCGGCAGGCACGCCGTCAGACCGCCCGCCGGAAGTGGTTTGCCCGGCATCCCCTTGATGGTTGGCGCTGGCGGCAGGAGAACCCGGCCCGGATCACGGCGCAGCAGCAGGCCCGCCGCGCCGGAGCCATCGGCGCGCCGCTTAACGATCTGAGCGAGGATCAATGGGCCTGGCTGCTGGATGCCTACGGGCATCGCTGCGCCTATTGCGGCGCGCCCGGCGTGGCTCTCTCCCCCGACCACGTCGTGCCGCTGGCGCGCGGTGGGAGCAACACCCTGTCCAACGTGGTGCCTGCCTGCCGCGAGTGCAACAGCCGCAAACAGGCCCGCACCCCTGACGAAGCGGGCATGATCTTCGCGGTGCACATCAACCTCATGGAGCGGATGGTTCAGCAGGCGCTGATCCGGTAGAATCAGCCCCCATGAGAACCCATCAGCCATTCAGGCTGACGCTGGCGCTGATCGCCACCCTCCTGACCGCCTGCGCCGCCGCCAACCTGCCCGCCGAGAATATCCCGCCCTCTCGCCCCCCCGCCACGCCGACCTCATTACCTGTGATGGTGTATTATGTCAGCGCCACCGGCAGCGATAGCAACCCCGGAACCGAGGCCGCCCCCTTTCGCACCTTCGCCAGGGCGCTGTCGGTGATGGAACCGGGTGATACATTGCTCATCTTCGGTGGCACGTATTCCACCCCGCTGATCGTCAGCCAGTGCGGCGCGGCCAGCGCCCCGCTGCGGATCGCGCCGGTGGCGGGCCAGCGCGTGATCCTCGATATGCAGCGCACCGCCGCTGAGGCGGTCGTGCTGGCAGGCAGCGACCTCGTCGTCGAGGGGCTGGAAGCAACAAACGCCCGTGAGGTTGGTGTGCGGGTCGAAGGGCAGCATATCACGCTGCGCGGCATGACCATCCACAACACGCATGATCACGGCATAGAGATCAACGGGCAGCACGTGATCGTAGAGGACTCCACCATTTTCCTCTCCAACTTGATCAACCAGGATGGCAGCGCCGAGGGGTGGGGGTCGGGCCTCAAGGTTAGTGTGGGCGGCCAGGACATCATCCTGCGCCGCAACACGGTCTACCACAACTGGGGGGAGGGCATCGCCGTGACGCGCGGCGTGAGCGTGGTGGTGGAAGACAACACCGTCTACGACAACTGGGCGGTCAACCTGTACGTGGATAACAGCCGCGATGTG
>Ga0129299_1003516_pt1 | contig 10217 bp, 8 predicted proteins | sample ConPoolayeCmetaG_FD_94477 | JGI IMG/M metagenome (GOLD analysis project Ga0129299, IMG submission 94477) | Hot spring microbial mat communities from California, USA to study Microbial Dark Matter (Phase II) - Cone Pool mat layer C metaG ... | reverse complement strand
GTATGTTTCGGCCCGTCTGATCGGCCTCACGGGGCGGAGCGTGCACATTCCTTTCGTCAACGAGGCCACGCTTTTGCTCAGCGGCATCAAAGGCATCGCGATCTGGTTTGCCCCCCTGGGCGGGATCACCGCTACCCACGAGGGTGGGGCCGGCAGTTTCCGGGTCATGGAACTGACGGGTACCCGTTTCCGCTCGATGGCCCTCAGCCGTTTCGTCACCCTCCCCATCATCATCGTATTCAGCCTGCTGGCATCTCAGATGATCTGGCGCATGGGCGAGGTGCCCTCGGAAGCCTTCCCGTTTGCTCAGAAGATGTGGCGCTTGAACGTCCAGAACGCCGCCATCCTCTGGTCGTCGACCCTGGGCGGTGAGTCGTTGTTTCGCAACGCATGGAATCCCGCGTTCATTCTCACCGGACTCGGCAGCGGGCTGGTGCTGGCGGGCGTTCTGATGGGGCTTCACATGCCCCTCAACCTTTTCTATGGGCTGGTGGGCGGACTGGCCATGGCGTTGCCTCATTCGGCTCTGCCCACGCTTCTGGGAGCCATGTTTGCCCGCTTCGTCCTGTGGAGGCGTTTCAGCCGCGAGAACTGGCTCCGAATAGCGCCGGTCGTGGTGGCCGGCTTCACCTGCGGAGTCGGCCTCTCCGGAATGTTTTGCTTTGGATTGGCGCTCATCCAGAAAACCATTACAGCCCTCCCGTGGTGAAAGGAGGCCCGAAATGGGCGACCTGACGGAAACCCCAGCCCCGGAGATCGGACGCTGGCTGCGGAACCTGCTCCTCAGCTCCGCGGCTCTGTGGATCGGCTACCAGTATTTTCAGTTTGCCGCCATCGAAACGGCCCGCGCCGACTACGGCAGCGGAGCCGCCATCACGCCCATCTGTCTCTTCTGGGTGCTGCTCGCGACGCTCGCGCGACCGCTGACTCGGCGGTGTCCGCCGTGGCTTCGCATCGAAACCCAGGACGTGCTGTTCATCTTTCTATTCCTGTTGATCTCCGGCCCTCTTCTGTTAAGCGTCGTGACCTTCGTCAAAGGCGCCACGGCCATCTACTACGAGGGATCTCGAAATGAAATGACGAAAACCCTTCTCGACGTCGGCCTGCCCCGTCTCGTGCCCTCCGATGAGGCCATCCTGTCCATGTACCGAGGCAGTCCCGACCGTGCCATTGATTGGAAGGCGTGGATCACCGCCAGCGGCGCCTGGGTGTCGCCGGCCCTGGCGTGGGGCATCTACGTTTTGTTCTTTCTGGGCATGTGCTTCGGATGGACGCTTGTGTTTTCCAAGCGATGGCTGGACGACGAGCAACTGGCCTTTCCCATGGCGCGAGTCGGGGAGTTGCTGGTGGACGGCTACAAGACGCCCACCAGCCCCACGCGATTACCCCTCTTCGCCACGGGATTCTTTGGGATCGGCCTCGCCGCCACGTTCCTCTTCCAAATCGCCACCTACCTGAGCCCTGGCCTGGAGCATCGTCTTGGTTCCTTCTACATTCCCGACACCACGCCGCTGTTCGGCGTCCTGGATTACGCCTCACGGCAGTTCTGGTGGCGTCCGGTCTTCCTCGGCATGCTGATCCTGTGTCCGCGCCAGATTCTGGGGTCGGCGCTTTTCTTCAATGTTGCCCTCGCCTTCTTCACGATCATCGGCGCGAACCTCGGTTACAAGGGGTACACCGGCAGCGACCTGCCCGGCGCGACGGTGTTTCCGTTCAAGCAGGACCAGTTGATCGGCGGCGCCATCGCGCTCACCCTGATCATGCTTTGGCTGGCCCGGCACGACCTCGCGGCTCAAGCCCGAGCCCTCGGATCCTTCCTGGGCCGCCGCCGGGACGGGCCCGGCGCCGGACGAAGCCCTGGCGGGTTGATCTTGTTGACCGTCTCCATGGCCGGGTTCGTCCTCTGGTCCCTGTCTATCGGTTTCGCCATGCGCACGGTTCTGTTTTTCCTCTTCTGCCTCTCGCTGGGAGCCGTGGTCAACACCCGGGGGCGGGCCGAGAGTGGCATGCCCCTGATCGTGGTCTTTTCGAGCTTCAACCCCCTCACATTGGTGTCGATCCTGGGCACCCAGCTTCTGGGGGTGACCACGCTTGCGGCCTCCGCGCTTCACGGCTGGTTGTTCTGGAACAACGTGGGTCAAATCACCCCCAGCCTGATGGACGCGATGAAACTCTCCCGCATCATGCGGCGCCCCATCCGCTGGGCGATCGGGGTCGCGGGGGCCGCCGTCATCGCGGGGTTGGCGCTGGCCGTCATCACGGTGTTCTCAAGCATGTACACCCATGGCATCCAGCACTGGGCCTACAAGTGGGGGAGCGGGACGCCGGAGCTCCATCAGGCGTTTCAGTGGATGAAACGGCAGACCGGCGTCAGTGGGGTTCACAGCCTCTATGCCGTGGCCGGGGGAGTCATCGTGACGTTCCTGTGGCTGGGACGCACCTGGTTTCCTGGCTTTGCGCTGCATCCCATGGGCTACCTGTTGAGCCTGCATTCAGGCCTGCACCACTTTTCACTCTCCCTCATCATCGCCTATGTCGTCAACACGCTCCTCATCCATTATGGCGGCATGAAGGCCTATGTCCGCGTGGTGCCCTTGTTTACCGGATTGCTCTGCGGGCAGATTCTGGGAGCCCTGGTCGGCGGATTGCTCAATGTCTTGATGGGAACTTCTGTCTACATTCCGTCAGAATAGGGACGGTCATCGGCGATGCCTGACTCGAAACACCAGGACCGCGTCAAAACCCTCCGGGCTGTGGAGGTCGTCAAGGAGTACCCGACCGCCGCCGGCGTGTTTCGGGCTCTGCAGGGAATCACGGTGGACGTTTTTCAAGGCGAATACGTTTCGATCATGGGCCCCTCAGGGTCCGGAAAGACGACCCTGTTCAATGTCATCGGCGGCCTGCAGAAACCCACGTCGGGCCGAATCTTCATTGACGACGTGGATATTGCCCGTCTGAACCCGAACGAGCTGGCCTGGCTCCGCTGCCGCAAGATCGGCTACATCTTTCAAACGTATAATCTGATCCCCACCATGTCGGCCTTGGAAAACGTGATGACCCCCCTGATTTTCGGCGGGATGAGCGAAGAGGCAGCCATGCAGCGCGCCGAGGAGACCCTGGCCTCCGTCGGCCTTTCGGACCGGTGCTTTCACAAACCCTGCGAACTCTCCGGAGGCCAGCAACAACGGGTCGCCATCGCTCGCGCTTTCGCGCCCAAACCGTCCATTATCCTGGCCGATGAGCCGACCGCCAATCTCGACACGGCAACCGGCGGCGCCATCATTGAAATGCTGAGCCGAATGAACAGAACCGAGGGGGTGACCGTAATCACGGCCACTCATGACTACAAGATGCTGTCCGTGAGCGATCGGATCATCGTTCTTGTGGATGGAAGGATCGATCGCATTCAGCGCCGACAGGAGCTCGACATCGAGGTCGGGTCAATTCAGTAGCAGCGGCGGCTTGCGTTGAAACACCGTCCGACGGATCGCAACCCCCGCAAGCGGAGCCGCTTGGGGTCGGCGTCGAAATTGGTGCCAAGGAACTCGCGGATATCCCTGTAGGCTGCGAGGATGTTGCTGACGGAGGTTGTCGTTTCGGGGATTTCGGCCAAGGGCGTTTCTCCGCCTGCGACTTTCTCAAGGACGCCAGCGCTGTCCTCATATTGGAGCGCGACCCTGTAGCGTTCTACTTCCTCGTAAGTGCGCGGGTCGGTCGCGGCGTCGGCGATCTGCGACTCGAGCACCTTGCTCCGTTCGGCCCCAGTCTCCCGGAAGATGTCGCGGATGACGCAGAGGATGAGGTAGAGCGTGGTCATCCGCTGCTGGCCGTCAATCAGTTGAAACGTGCCGTCATCGCCCTTGCACGCGACTATGCTTCCGAGGAAGTACTCGGGGCCCGGCAGGATGCGGCCTTCCTAGTCATAGAACTCGTCGTGGATGCCTGGAGAAGTTTCTCGACCTGTTCGCGCTGCCAGACGTATTCCCGCTGGAAGTCCGGGACGGAGTAAAAATCCTTGAACAGCTCGCCGACACTGAGGTCTTGCGATTCGATCTTGGGCGTGGCGGACTCGGTCATGGGAGGACCTCCACATCCTTGAGCAACCTCTCCAGGCCGCTCTCGATCTCACGCTCGGCCGCCAGGACTTCGCGGATGAGTTGCGCCGGGTCTTCTTCGGGGGCCTTCTCGGCGACCTGTGGCTTGTAACGGCCAGCGGCAAGGTTGTAATCGTTCTCGGCCACCATCTTGAGCGTGGCCCACCAGCAGCGGGGATCCTCCCTCCGCGCCTTTAGGAGTGTTGCGGCCTCGACGCCCGGGGCTTTCTTGAAACCGGACTTTCTATATTCCGCCCAGTGGCGAAGAAGGTCCGGGGTGTCGTTCTTCTCGGGCGTCTCGGGCCGCCCGCCGCCTTGAATCTTGTCCGGGTCGAAGCCGTCGTTGCGGACCTCGTAGAACCAGACCTTGCCTTGCTTCTTCTCCTTCTTTTCCTTCCCGGCGTTCTCCGGCCTGCGGAAGACGAGGACGCCGGTCTTGACGCCCGCGTAGGGCTTGAAGACGCCCACCGGGAGCGAGACGACGGCCAGGAGGTCGTAGTCCTCGATGAGCTTTGGCCGCAATTCGACGTGGGCGGAGGTGGAACCGAAGAGCAGCCCTTCGGGCACGATTACGGCACAGCGCCCGCCGGGGGCGAGGGCCTCCATCATCACGCCAAGAAAGAGGAGTTCGCTCTTCTTGGAGTTCGTGGGCAGGTCCTTGCGGATGGACTCCTTGGGGAGCACGCCCGCGAAGGGCGGGTTGGAGAGGATAACCTTGTACTTTCGGGCCGAGTCGTCCTCGGTGAGGCCGCCCATGTCGGAGAGCATGTTGGCGCGTTTCACGCCGGCGTGGCGGATGCCGTGGAGCACCAGGTTCATCATGGCGATGCGCATCATCTGGCGCGAAACTTCAATGCCGTAGATGGAGCGTTCCAGGACTTTCCAGTCGGGAATCTTCTCGCCCGGTCCCTTGCGATAGGTTTGAAGGTTGGGGATTTCCTTTTTGGCCTCTTCGAGCGTCTGGCCCCTGCTCTCCAGCCATTCCTCGCCGTAGATGGGCACCTCCTGCGGCTCGCCGGAGTACTTGGCGAGGATGTGCTCGATGGCGTCAATGAGGAAGCCGCCGGTGCCGCAAGCCGGGTCGTAAATGCTGTCGCCAAGGTCGGGGTCAACCATCTGAACCATCATGACGCGGATCTGGCGCGGCGTGCGGAACTGGCAGTTCAGCGCCGACTGGCCGAGGTGGGTGAGCAGGTACTCGAAGACGTCGCTCTTGACGTCCGTACCCAGTTTCCCGAAGTCAATGGCATCAATCTCGTCCACGACTTGCTTGAGGACGTTGGGGTCGACGATCTCCAGGACGGCGTCGCGGAAGTACTCGGCGATTTGCGGCTCCTCCTTGACAAGCGACGCCATGTAGGGGAAGACCTCGTCCCGGACGAAGTCGCGCAGCTCCGCGCTGCTCTTGAAGCGCCACTTGGACCAGGGGAATCGTTCGGCCTGTTTTGGGAACAGATGTTTGCCGTTACCGTTGGTTGTCTTGCCCATGAGCCGGATTTTCAGTTCGCGGCTGGACTCCTCCTCGTCGAGCAGCTTGAGGTAAATGAGATAGGAAATCTGCTCGATGTAGGTGACCGGGTTCGTGACGCCCCCGGCCCAGAGGATGTCGGTGATTCTGTTGAGTTTTCTGCGCAAGTCCTGGTTCATGCAGATCTCCCTATCCCGGCCTCTTCAGGAAGATGGAAGCGTTCAGGTCGTCAGTGATGGCCCGCAAGCCCTTCTCGCCGAAGAGCTCGACGCCCGGCCCGGCCGCGTTGAGGATGGAGAGCGGCGGGTTGAAGAGGTCTTCCAGTTCGATCTTGGCCTTGGCGATACCCCGGTTCTTCAAGAGCGACAGGTATTGCGCCTGCTGGGGCGTGACCGACTTCGCCACGAGCCACGCCTGGAAGTTTTCCGTCAACTCCTCCTCGCGGCTCTTGATCTTGAAGCTCCCCAGCGCGGCGCGGATGAAGTCAATCAGGTTTCCGCCCGGCTGCTGGTAGGCGAGCCGGAGATTGTCCTCGTTGAAGAAGTAGCGCGGGTTATTGAGACGGTCGGCGAGCGCTTTCTCTTCGTCGCCAGTGAGCTCTTCGCCGTTGCGCACCTTCTGCATAATCGCGTCGTCCGTCGTCGCGGACCGTATGGTCTTCTCCCAGTTGGTCACGTACTCGCGTTTGTCCACGCGCTCGCCTTCCGGGCCGACCTCGACATAGGTCACAGCGTGGAGCCATCCGTCTTGCAGCCCCAGCTCGACAAGGTCGCCGGGCGGGCGGGGTGGCTTGCGTTCGCCGCCGGGGGCGCGTCCGCCGCCCGTGCCGGTGAAGATGTCCGTATCGCTGTCGTTGAAATACTCGTGGTTGCCGAAGAAGTCGTAGATGACGAACTTCTTTTTCTGGATGTGTGGGGCCGTCCGCGTCCTGCGACCGCGCATCTGCTTGTAGAGGATGGGGCTGCGGACCCGGCGACACATGACGAGATGAAGCACCTCACGGCAGTCGAAGCCGGTGTCCAGCATACCGATGCTGACCGCGATCTGAGGGTATTCCTCGCGCTTGAACTTGCGGATGAGGTCGTCGGCGTTGGCCACGTCGCTCGTGATGACCTCGGCATAGCGGCCCTGACATTCGGGATGCAGCTCATTCAGGTAGGACGCGAGGCGCGCTGCATGGTGCTTGGTGATGGCAAAGACAATGGTCTTGCCCGGCCCGATCTTCTGGCCGGGGGCAAGGGTCTTGTAGGTTTGCCATGCCAGCCGGTCGAACTCAGCCATCATCTTCTTGTTGGTGTCCTCGTTGGTCCATTTGCGCTCGAATTTGGCGGGGTCGTAGGACTCGTCGTCCACCTCCGCGCCCTCCGCGAGGATGACCGTGATGCCCGTAGCGAACTTGTAGGGGACGAGGAAGCCTTCCTTGAACGCCTGCAGAATGGGGAACGAGAAGTCCGGCCGGCCGTCCCGGCACTGGTAGAACTGGAAGGTGTTACGCTCAATGAACGCCGCCGGTGTGGCCGTGAGGCCGATGTGCAGGGCGTCGAAGTGCGTCAGCGCCGTTTGCCATGCGCCGTATATCGAGCGATGGCACTCGTCCGCGATGACGACATCGAAGTAGCCGCTCGTGAACTCGGTATAGCGCCCGATCATGGTCTGAAGCAGGCAAACGGTGATCTGCTGCTCCTGTCGGGCCATGCTGGGTCGGAGCCAGTAACTGCTGTGCTCGGTTAGGATGTCCTGAAGCGCCTCCAGCGCCTGCTTGGCGAGCTGGTCGCGGTCCACGAGGAAGAGGATGCGTTCCGCCCGCCCGGCCTTGATGAACCGCTTGAGGTAGAGGCAGACGAGGTCCGTCTTGCCCGTCCCCGTTGGTAGTTCCATGAGAAAGCGGCACTTGCCCAGTTCGACCGTCTGGTCGAGCGCCTTCATGGCCTCGCGCTGGTACGGACGCGCCATCCGAGTTTCACCCTGCCGCAGGTAATATTCGGGAATCTCGACGGTCGCCAGGGCTTTTCGGGTGGCGCGCATCTCGACGAGTCGTTCCAGGTCACGCCGTGAGAAGAACGAGTTGACGATTCGGGCGTCGTCGTTGCCGTAGTCCCAAAAGTAGATCAGTTCCCCGTTGGTGAGGAAGATGAAGGGCGCGCCGATCTTCTTGGCGTATGGGAGCGCTTGCTGTTTGGCCGCGTAGGGCCGAATCGCCGACCGCTTGGCCTCTATAACGGCCAGCGGATGGCCGTTCCGCGCCAGGAGGACATAGTCCGCCCGTCCTCCGTCGGCGACGGAGTGCTCGGTCAGCACCTGCGACTTGTCGGAGGGGGCCCAGCCTGCCTGTTTCAGCAGGTCGTTGATGACAATCCTGGCATCGGCTTCAGACGAGAAGTCTTTCACGAAACATTCCAGGATGCCCCACGGCTTGCCGTGGGGAGCTTCACTGTGACCGAACCGGACGAGAGGGTTTTCATTGTCGCAGGCTTCAACCATATGAGCGTCGTCGAGGTTGTGGGCCTCGACCGTGTCAGGCGATTCAATGCCGAGTTTTCTGCGAGAGCGGCTGATATCGAGAGAGCCAGACAATGGGAGGCGCAGCGTGTCAGACGCCAGATAGAGTCGCGCGCCCTTGTGGCGGTTGCTCCCTTCGTGAAAGAAGCGCCGCGGATTGACGGCGAACGGTCGCCCGGCGAGTGGATGCACGCAGTGGCGCTGGACGCTTCCGAGTCTGCGAGTTTTGCGGCGGCGTATGACAGGGAGAACCTTTACGTATGCTGGGCTTCGAAGGATCTGGGGCCTGTGAACAATTCCGGATCCGATTTCAGGCGCATATTCAAAACCGGCGGTGGCGTGGACCTTTTCATCGGCTGCGATCCGTCGGCTGACCCGGCGCGCGTCGGACCGGCGGCGGGCGACGCACGGATAGTTATCGCGAGCGTGAATGATCACCCGCTCGCTGTTCTGTATCAACCGACTGCATCAGGTGCAGCGGCATCGGAAAAGTGGACAACCAGGACAGAGGCCGGGGGTGAGACATCCTTCGACAGAGTGGTTCCGATGAAAGAAGCATCGGTTGCAATCAACCAGAAAGACAGATTCTTTGTGGTCGAGGCGGCCATCCCGTGGCACACGCTGGGGTGCGCTGCTCCCGCCGGAAAAACCGTGAAGATGGACTGGGGCGTGCTCGTGTCACGCGACGGGGTTCAGGTTCAAGCCAGGTCGTACTGGGCCAACAAGAAGGCCACCGGAACGAGCGACGAAGCAGTGGAGGCCAGGTTGGAGCCGGGTCTGTGGGGATATCTCAGATTCGAAGAGGAATGCGCTGAGGAGCTCGACTCTCTTCTGAAATAGGCGAGTCAGGCCGTTGCATTATCCCTTGGAAGACGCAGACGAGCCGAAAACGAATTGACTCCGGGCGGCAAATATATTATAGATTATGATGTATGTATATCTGTCGTGAAGTTTAATGCTCGATGCTCGATGTTCGGAGGTGTGTCATGATCTTCGCCGGTTATTCTAGATTCGCTCGGCCTGCCGTTGTTCATGAATCTTCAAGATCTTCGGATAGAAGGCGTAACTTGTTGGTACCAGCGATGTTCCGACGTTTCGGCGCACAACCTGTTGCAATCGCAGTGGTGATGGGATGGTTTTCCATGACTGCCGAGGCCTATACGGTCGGATATACAAACCTGAACCTGGGTGCGGAAGGGAGCCGGTGGTTGGTGAATAAGACCGGAGTCGGCGGCTGGCCAGACGGCGGCAGCGGAGCCGCGCAGAGCAACGGCAGGGACGACGGCGAACTTTGGGCGGGCGATCAGGGCACGGGCGAGACGAGTTGGTGGGTGGACTGGCATGCCACCGCAATCCCGACCCGTTCGATTCGGCGCGTGATGTTGTACCCGGGCAGCCGGACGCCCGGGCATTTCATTCTGTGGAAGGGTATCTGGGGCGGCTCGAGTATGTCCTGGATCAATGTTTTCGAAACCAATGTCACAGCCGTTGCTCAGGGTTTCCGGCCGCTCATCTTCTCTGTGGACATTTCTGACGCGCACGGTTTGAAGTACGAGGTGATCGCCGTGGGAGAGTTGAGCTATGTCACAGGCTGCACTAATCGCGGAATGCACGACATCATGCTTTTCGACGCGCGCGGCGCTCGTCTTGTCGCGGGCCTGGTCAGCGCCGATGCGGCGGTTCAGAGCATCAGCCCGCCGTACACCGCGGTCATGTCCCAGGCAACACTCAATCTGACCATCAACGGGACAAAGGAGGATGTGCAGGGCTACAGCAATACCAATACGCAGCGGTACGCCTGGATTACCTATACCTTCAACACGCCTCAGTACCTCAGCGGCGTATTCATCAACATCAATCCTATTCACGATCCGAGGTTCTGCTGGAAGACATGGGACATTCGCGATCTGGACGGAAATGTGCTCGTCGCATCAGAACTGGGACCGGACGGGGACAACACGACTGCCGTCAGCTGCGACAGGATGCAGTTTCTGCAATTCCCGGACGGAGCCCGCTTCATGAGCGGCTTCGTCATGCAGGGCAAGTTCGGCATTCTTTCGCCACCTGGCGACCCGACGCACGGCAATCGTATGGGAGAAGTATGGGGCGTTCTTGCCGAACCTCCGCACGGGACGGTCATTACGATCAGGTAAGTG
>Ga0129299_1003515_pt1 | contig 10218 bp, 6 predicted proteins | sample ConPoolayeCmetaG_FD_94477 | JGI IMG/M metagenome (GOLD analysis project Ga0129299, IMG submission 94477) | Hot spring microbial mat communities from California, USA to study Microbial Dark Matter (Phase II) - Cone Pool mat layer C metaG ... | reverse complement strand
TTCGTTGCTCCTTCGCTACGCTCAGGACTTCGGCTCAGGGCTACGGCTACTAAGAAACTACCTTGTCCCGTCATTCTGAGCGAAGCGAAGAATCTCAACGCCTGCCAGCGCGAGATGCTTCGCCTTCGGCTCAGCATGACGGGAGGGGGCGGCGTTTCTTCCCCTATGAGCGGCGCGCCCGCGCGCCGTGGGGGAGCTCAGAATGACGGTCAGAGCCATTAGACGGCTATCGAAAACGGCGTAGGCATCAGCTCCCTTAAATTTCGGATGCACCCTCAGGCAAATTGACTTATTCCCTGTAAAGGGTTATACTGACAATCAGGATACATCTTCGAAACTCCTGACCGCCCCGTGTCCCAGCCGTACAAAGCCTCTTCGCTCCAGTGAAACCGACGTTGGCTGAGTGTTCTTTAAGGTCTGGAGGTGGGCCATGAGATTGCACCTGAGTTCGTACACGATTGGATTGTTCCTGCTGCTGGCCCTGGCCGGGTGCAGTGGGTCGAGCGCGCCGGGGCCAAACACCTGGCTTGACCAGCCCCTCGACGGAGCCCGCCTCAGCCTGGAGAGGCAGGTGGTGATGGCCCACGCCTCCAGCCCGCACGGCGTCAAGGACATCGAGTTCGTGGCCGACAACGTCTTCCTCGGCGGCGTCTCCGGCGGCGGGCAGAAGTTCGTCGCAGCACAGGTCGAGTGGCTGCCGGGCGCGCCTGGCCGTTATGCCATCCGCGCCAGGGCGATGGACGGCCAGGGACGCATCGGCCCGGAAGCGGTGGCGTATGTGATCGTCGAGGGACTGCTGACCCCGACCCCCACGCCAGCAGCCGCGTCTGGCCCATCGCCGACCCCGCCGCGGGTGCAGCCTACCGCGACCTTCAGCCCGGCACCCATGCCGCTGGTGCAGCCCACCGCCACTCCCCGGCCGACGCCACCCCTGGTGGCGCCGACTCAGACGCCCTGGCCGACGCCGCCGGCAATCCCGACCGCCACTCCACCGCCACCGCCTTTCCCCACTCCCACCTGGACGCCCGCGCGGCCTTATCCAACCCATACACCGACCCCTGTGCCCATGGCGGCGGACATCCGCCTGTGGGCCGACCAGGACACGGTGCAGGCCGGCTCGTGCACCACCGTGCGCTGGCATGTGTCCGGCGTCAGAGCCTATTGGGTTGACGGCGACGCCGGCGCGGGCGACGACGGCGTCAGACAAATCTGCCCGTGTGAGGACGAGACCCACACCTTGCGCGCGGTGAAAACGGACGGCTCAGAGCAAAGCCTGTCGGTGAATATCTCCGTTCAAGGCAGGTGCGCCGCGCCGCCCCCGCCGCCTCCCGGCGACCGTGAGGGGCCGTCCATCGAGGCGTGGCTGGAGCCGCAGGGCACATCCGACAGCGGTTGCCGGGCGTTCATCCACGCTGAGGTCAGCGACGGGTCTGGCGTAGGCTGGGTGCGTTTTCACTATGCCCTCGACGGCGACGGCTGGAATACCTTTGACCTGCCCCCTCTCGGCGGCGACGACTATGGCATGACCATTCCAGGCGCCACCGGCGGTGCAAGCATCGAGTACCGCGTCGAAGCCGGCGACCGAGCGGGCAACATCAGCCAGACCGGAACGCAGCGAGAGAGCCTGCCGATCTGTGGGCCAGGATGAACGGTGACCAAAAATTGCCGCCGGCGATGGACACAACCATCGAGGGCACAAATGGCGCGAAAGAATCGCGGAACTGTGGGGAGGAAGCGGGATGGTGAACCAATCAGCGCAAGTGGCGTTTTCTCTGGTGCGCCGCAGCGGGGCGATCGCTCAGACGTTCCCTCTGGACAAAGCTGTCCTGGCCGTTGGTCGGGGCCAGGACAACGATGTCGTGCTCGACGATGTCGGCGTTTCGCGGCATCATGCCCGGCTGAGCTGGCAGGCAAACCAGTGGCTTCTCGAAGATCTGGGCTCGCGCAATGGTACGTTCGTGAACGGGCAGCGGATCGGCAGTCCGACCTGGCTGCGGCCAGGCGATCAAATCGCGTTCGGCCCGGACGTGATCTTCAGCCTGGAAACGGCCCGGACTCCGCCCATCTACCGCTCAGGCTCCGCGACCGCCCCCATCGCCCGGCGCGCGAGCCGGCGGAGCTGGACCTGGCTGGTCGTCCCACTCGTCCTGATGGCTCTCGTCCTCGTGGGAGCGGGCCTGCTGTATGCCTTCCGCCTGCGCCAGGCACAGGCCGAATTCGAGCCGCCCCGCGTATGGATAGCCCAGCCAGCACCCGGCGCAGTCCAGCCACAGGGCAGCGCGATGCTGGTGCTGGCTACCGCCTTCGGCCACGCGCCCATCCGCCAGGTGGAGCTGTGGCTGGATGGCGAGCTCAGTGCCACGCAACAGAGCTTCGACGCCGACGGCGAATCGCCTTTCTATGCTTACTTTTCGCCCTCCCTGCCGGCGGGACCTCACCTGTTGTTCGTCCGCGCTACCGATGTGCGTGGCCTGATCGGCCAGAGCCTGCCCATGGATTTCGTCGGCGCGCCACCGGCGCAGCCGGGCCAGTTGATCTCGATGGTCCGCGCCGAAGCAGGGCAGACTCTCGCCGACATCGCCGCCGATCACAACATCCAGGCAGACACGCTGATCCAACTGAACCCGACTCTGGTTAGGCAGCCGCTCACGCCGGGCGCGTTGGTGCAGGTGCCGGCTCAGCCGCCGCTGCCGCCGCCCAAAATGCCCTCCCCCACCGGCCAGCCGCCGTCGTCCTCGTCCGGGCAGGCCGCACCGCCTCTGCAGGTCATCCCGCCCGCGGCCCTGCCCGACGGCCTGCTCGTGGTGGGCAGCTTCTTCGCCCTCCAGCCGCCCGACGCCCCCAGCGCGTTGCAGGCAGAAGCCAAAGACTGCAAAGTGGTCCTGAGATGGAATGATAACGCCGTCAATGAGAGCAGTTACGAAGTATGGGCGGCCAGCGTGGGCGCCACGCCGCAGTTGCTTGCCACGCTCAAGCCGGCAAATTCCGGCCCGGCCTCGTGCGAGCTCCCTGCGCCCGGTCCCGGCCTGTTCAGCTTCTGGGTCAACGCCGTCAACCTGGTGGGCAGCGCGCCGAGCAACATCGCCTCGGTGACCATCGGACCACAGTGCCCGGCCACGCTGACACCCTACCTGCGGCTCACGCTGCTCGATCTGAGCGTCGGCGGGGGCTACGACCGCATCTATTTCTACACGTCATTCGAGGGCCTGCCCGAAGTGCGCCTGCCCACCGACCCCAGCGCGTTTATCGCCTTGACAGGCGGCCAGGGCAACCTCAACCTGGCCTCCGGCACAGACAAAGAGCTGGTGATTCCCATTCCCGCCGATGGCGTCCTGAACCTCAGCGGCGAATGCTGGGGCTGGGCCGGCACTCAGCTCAGCAAACTTGGCGCGTTCAACGGCCAGTTTCCCCAATCGGCCTGGAACGGGACGCGCCAGGAGGTGGCCGGCAGTGCATTTCAGATGGGGGTAGCCATTCAGGCGGTTGGCGCAGAAACCGGCGGTGAAAAGGTCGCCTATAAGTACGAGGACCCCAACCTGCCCGTACCCTACGCCCTGTCCGAGGAGGGCATCCGCTCGATTTGGGGCGACACAGACCCTTACGAGCGAATGTTGAGTTGGAAATGGGACGGCGACAACAAGAAGATCAGCGGGTTCAAGATCTATCTGAACGGCGCGCCCTACAACCTGGGCTGGCTTCAAGGCGTCGAATGGCTGATTGAGCCTGGCAAAAGGTCGGATACGATCAGGCTGCCCGCGCTGTGCGGCAAGCACATCAAATGGCAGGTCTCGGCGGTCGCCGGCGAGGCAGAATCGAAGCTCAGCGCGCCCTTCGAGTATGACCAGCCGGAGTGCCCGCTGTTCGCCGAAGTCAAGTTCAATTGGGTTGAAATCTCTTTCTCCGACGTCGGCGCGCCCAATCTACCGATAGGGGGCAAGCACTGTGACCAGATTGATACGTGGTATTGGATATGGGCCAACGACAGGTCAAAGGCCTATTGGGGCGGCACTTTCTTCATGCCGCTGACATGCCAGCGGTACACGTTCAAGGACATCTCTGGCTGGCCCCAGGCGTACAACTTTCCGCCTTATAACGTGCCCGGCACGGATACCATCGTCGTTCCTTTGGAGGGCGTCAAGCCAACCCTGCGCCTGGGCGCCCAGTTTGGCTACGACAACTTCTGGGGCGAGCCGGGCTATTTCGGCAACCACAGCCCGCTGCCGACCCTGGCGATGACGCGCGAGGAGTGGGCCAAATTTCAGCAGACGTTCGAGTATTGGGGGTCAGGGGCGCCGGGGGGAGGCATCAAAACGGGCGTCAGTGCGCAGCTCAATGTCACCGTGCGCGGCTTCACGAAGTAAGGAGAGTTGCGTCGCTGCCCATTGCGCGGTACAATGCGCCCATGTCAGATTCATCTCAACCCATCCGCCAACCGATTGCGCATCGCGCATCCGACACTGCGGTCATCCTCTGGCTGGGGCTGTTTCTGTTTGGCGTCTATCTCCTGACCTACGGTGGCTACCTGGAATCCAGCGACAGTGTGTCCATGTACGCCGTGGCCGAGAGCATCGCCAAACGCGGCCAGTTCGACAGCGGCCCGTTCATTTGGGACCGCTGGACAGCCGGCTATCAGGACGCGCAGGGCGACTTCGGCGCGGACGGCGACATTTACTCCAAGAAGGGCCTGGGCGGGCCACTGGCGGCGGCCCCTTTGACCTGGCTGGCCCTGCACCTGCCCGGCCTGGGCCTCATCCATACGACGTATCTGTTCAACCCCATCGTAACCGCGCTGACGGCGGTCGTGCTTGGCCTGTATGTGCTCAGGCTCGGCTATAGCCGCGATGTGGCCCTGTTGGTCGGCGGCATCTACGGCCTGGCGACACTCGCCTGGCCGTACAGCCGCACATTCTACAGCGAGCCGTTCATGGGATGCCTGCTCCTGCTGAGCGCGTACTTCGGGCTGGCCTTCCACCAACAGGGCCACTGGCTGTACCTCTTCGGCAGCGGCCTGGCCATGGGCTGGGCCGCCGTCACACGGGTCACCAACCTGACCCTGCTGCCCATCCTCCTCCTGTACACGTTGGGGCCGCTGCTGTGGCGCAGGAGGCCACTGCCGCATCCGGCGGACAAGCCGTCGGCGGACGCGGAGGGCCGGGCGGGCGGCTGGCGGCGGATCGTGCGCGCGGCGGCGGCGCTGGGCCTGAGCGTTGGCGCGGGCGTGCTGGTCATCGCCCTGTACAACTACGTCCGCTTCCACACGCCGTTCCGCAGCGGCTATGCCCAGACGGTGGGCTTCTGGACGCCTTTGGCCGAGGGGCTGTATGGCCTGTTCCTCAGCCCGGGCAAGGGCCTGTTCCTCTACGCGCCGGCCCTGGCCCTGTCGGTCATTTCTCTGCCATTCTTCATCAAACGGCACGGGCGAGAGGGGACGTTTCTGCTGGCCCTGTTCCTCGCGCCAGCCGTCATGTTCGCCAAGTGGATGGATTGGGAGGGTGGCCTGGCCTGGGGGCCGCGCTATCTGGTGGGCGTGCTGCCCCTGCTCGCGCTTTTCGTCGCGCCGGGCCTGGCCTGGCTGCTGGGCGAACTACCCCCCAGTCGGCGGCCAGCCGGCTGGCAGCGGCTGCGCCGCATCGTGTTGTCGCTCGCCGCCCTGCTGGTGATCTGGAGTATCAGCATCCAGGCCTTCGCCGCCAGCGTGAACTTCGTCCGTTATCTGCGCATCCCGCGCAGCCTGGCCGGAAGCTGGACGGGCAGCCCGCTCGCGCTGTCCCCGCCGCTGTTGCCCTTTGTCTTCTCGCCATCCATCATCGGCCGCGAGCAGGTGCGGCTGGCCTGGCTCAGGCCGCTGACTGCCGACTCTGTGGTCATCCTCTGGCTGCCGCTGATCGCCGCGGCGTGTTTCACGCTGATCGCCCTCGCCGGCCTAGTCTGGTTCCGCGCGCGGCCAGCCAGTCGCCGGTCAACCATCGCCAGCGCGGGCGGCATCGTGCTCGCCCTTCTGGTCGCCGGAGTCAGCCTGAACGCTTACTATGACGCACCCGACCGCGGCGCGGGCGACGATTACATGGCCCTGGTCGAGTTCCTGGCCCGCCACGAGCGGCCCAACGACGTACTCCTGGTCAGCAACCATACCTACATGGGCTTCTTCATGAACTACAACAAAGCCGCAATGAAGTGGTATTGCCTGCTGAGCAAACAAGACGACCCTTCGCCGGATGAGGCCGCGCTGCTGGCGCGCCTGATAGACCGCCATCCACGCCTCTGGCTGGCGATAGACCGCGTGCCCGCGCTGGGGCTGCCCCGGCCGGCCGAGAAGTGGCTCGTGGCACACACCTATCCCATCGCCGAACAGGTTTTCAGCGAGTACTGTCGCCTGTGTCTGTACGTCGCCGCCGACCGCCCCAGCCCCGATGCGCCCCAACATGAACTGCGGCGCGAGCTGGGACACGGCATCCGTCTGCTGGGCTATGACCTTCACACCGAGCGGGGACAGGCAGAAATCGCAGGCGGGGAAAGCCTGCGCTTTTCGCTGCTGTGGGAAGCCACCGATGCACCCGACGGAGATTATGTCGTCTTCGCCCAGATGCTAGACGACAGCGACCGGCTCGTCTGGCAGAGCGACCGTCGCCCGGCGGCTGCTTTCCGCCCGACCAACGCCTGGCTGCCGGGCGAGCGCATCCGCGACAACTATGGCCTGATCGTCCCTGCCGACTGGCCGGCTGGCCGCTATCGGCTTATCGCCGGCATGTATGACCCGCAGAGCGGCGCGCGCCTGACGATGGCCGACGCTGCCGGCCGCCCGGCCGGCGACGCCGCCGTTCTGGGCGAACTCGCCATCGTCACGACACGTCAAACAGGCGGTTCCGCGACAGCTTCAAGTAGCGTTCGGCCATAAACGCCAGCGGCTTCTCGGCCAGCACAAAGTGCTGCGACAGGTTTTGCAACACATCGGCCAGGCCTTCGGCCTCGGCCCGTTCGTGCTCGGCCGCCAGGCGATAGAAGGCGCGGCCATAGTCCTCGTAGTCCTCCCGCCGATTGAGCACCTGGCTGCGCGCCCGCAACCGAAGCTGTCGGCTGTGGGGGTAACGATGCTGAGCCTCGATGTAGTCCGGGAACATGCCCGTCAGGAACAGGCAGACATCGCCAATCCGCCGGTGGGCGTCGTAGCGAAAGCTCTCGTCCACCGTCTCACTGTAACGCACCAGGCTATCCACGTCCAGGTCGCTGACCCGATATTTGTGCCACACGCCCTTCCTGACGCGGATCGGCACGGTGACGCTGCGCACGCGGGTGAAAGAAGCCAACACCGCCGCCAGATAGTCTTGCAGCGATTCCTGCTGCAACAGATCAACCACCTGCTCGGTGTCGAACAGGAACACCTTCTGCTGATCGCGCCGCTCGACGGTGAACGGCTCCTTTTCAAGCTCGCGCCGCACCCGTCGCAAGAGCACGGTGAAGAACAGCCAGGGAGAGGCCCGCACCAGGACTTCATCGTCGGAAATCATGCGCTGGAACAAGCGTTCATCGTCCAGCATGGCTTCCACAATCTGCTCGTCCCTTTGGATGACGCTGGCAGCGTGCGCCCGGTCGCGGGTCTCTGGCATCAGCGTATCAACCAGGAAATACAGGTCCTGAAGGCTCAATTGCCACTTCATCGCCCCTCAACTCCTTCCTTCCAGCGCAGAGACACAAAACAAAAAACTCGACCCGATTGCATCAGTCGAGTGCTCTTCAACAAACCTGTTGCCGATATTATAGCATCAACGCCCGAAAACGGCAAGTATTGCAGAAGCCTCGGCTGCATCCAGAATTCTAGGCGAGTCGTAGGGCAGGTTTCCAAACCTGCCGCCGCAGGTCGGGTATGGAAACCCGACCTACGGCTACTGCTACACTTGCCTAAAATCCTGGATGCACCCCGTAAATGCGGAAAATTGACCTCTTGGGGCACTTGCTGTATAATAGTTCAGTTGTAAAGCTACTGGCTGAAACAAGTCAAAGCGAGGTGGTTTCAGGTATGCCAATTTATCAGTATCGTTGCGAGTCTTGTGGAGTGACTTTCGAACGAGTTCAGAGTTTTTCGGAGCAGCCACTTCAGCGTTGTCCGGAGTGCGAGGGCAAAGTCCATCGGGTCATTCAGCCCGTGGGCATCATCTTCAAGGGGTCGGGCTTCTACGTCACCGATAACCGTCGCAATTCGGCCCTGCTTCCGGGCAAACGCGATGAACCATCCGAGCCAACGAAGGCCGGGAGCAAAGAGAAGACTTCAGATGCTGCCGACGCATCGGACAGCAAAGCCTGATTGTCGGCGCCTTGACGCCATTGAAGACAAAAATCACACTAACAGCCTGTGTCTGTAGTGTGATTTTTGTCTTCAGGGACAGCGATGTGTCCGCCCTCAATCGGGCTTCACAACTGAAACCGGCCGGTGGCCGGGATGACTTTTTCGTGGAAATTGGTTACATAGGTCAGAAGCTGGGCTTTCAATTCTTTCCATTCGTTGCTTTTCAGGATTTCGCGCATTTTGGAAAGGTCCTCAGTCATGCCTCCCGTCAGGATCTGTGGGCCTGAGCCATAAACGGTGTACCACGCCTCTGACGGCTGTAAGCCCAGCTTCATCATGCCGGGCGTGAATTCTTTCATGATGAACTCAAAGTAGGCAGGTTCCTTGTTCTTCTTAATATCCCAGCTCATTAGCAGTTTTACCATATCCAACGCTCTTCTTTCATCCAAACGGGATTTACGTGATAGGTCTTGGACTGAGACAATTCCACGCAGTTAGAATAGCAGAGTTTTGGTATCAATGCAAATTTCCCTATGGCTGCTCGACAAACGGCGCGCACAGCGCGTCTCAGCTCTAGACAACAAAGCGATGGGCCGCGTTCCCAGGCCTGCGGCTCCGACCGATGTCTGTGCAAAGCCTTGCCAAGCAGCCGGGAGTGCCTGCCGATTCACTGCGCTGGTCGTCCTCCTTCTGACACTGGCCGGCCTGACCCTGCGGGGGGCAGCGGCCCAGTCTCCGGCAACTGCCTACTCCGCTTCGCCGCCAGTCCCTTTGGAATCGGGCGATTGCCGCCTGGACGCCCAGATTCTAAATGTCCAGATTGAGAATGAGGGCGAGCGCGTATCAGCGGCGGTGGAGGGCAGGTTCCTCATCCAGAATCCCGACCGCGTAGAGCCGCAAACCATCACAGTGACCATCCCGGTCGCCTTGCCGGACGGCCTGATGTTCGACCCCGAACGACTGTCCGATTTCACAATTCGCACGAATGGCGTCGCCAGACAGCTCGTCGCCCTACATTCCACACCGCCTGTCGAATCACAGCAGGTCGTCACTCAAGCATACGCGCTGACCCTTGACGTGCCGGCTGGCGGCGTGGTGAGCCTCGATATGTCGTACAGCCAGAACCTCGGACAGGGCGATCAGGTCAGCTTTCACTTTGCCAGCTCTTTGGGGTCGCGGTGGCCGGGCGCGATGGGCAGCTCCCTGATAACGGTCAAATTGCCCGATCCGGCGCAGCAGGAGCAGGTTCTCAGCGCGCGGCCTGCGAACGTGACCTTCGACGCAGCTCAAATGACCTGGTATGACTCCGACTTTGAACCCAAAGAGGACCTGGCGATTTCATTTGTGAACCCTGCTTTATGGAAGGAAATTCAAGAGAACCGCTCGGTCGTGGCTGCCAACCCCGCTTCGGCTGAGGCGCATTACCGGCTGGCTTTGCTGTACCAGAGAATACTGTCCGTCCAGCCATCTGCGGGAGACACATCAAAGTTTGAGCCGCTGATGTTGGCTGAGCTGGCCACGGCCCGAAAACTGAGTGCCGACCGGCCCGGCCCTTTGCGCTGCGCAATAGGGTCGCAACTGGCGAATTTTTACAGCTCGCGTTTGACCGGCCTGGGCGATGCGTTGAACGCTTCATCTGCCACGCAGGCCCTGCAGGAGCTGGAATGGGCCCGCCAGGTCTGCCCCGAAAGCGAACTGAGCCCAGAATGGTTGTCGCGCCTGGAATATCTGCACCTGTATTTGGCTCGCAACGCCCGAGCGAACGGCTTGTACGGCGAGGCTCTAGCCCATCTCGACCGGCTGGCGGAACCCGGCCGCCCGCTCAGCCATGAGACGGACCTGGCTGGCGAACGGCGTCTGTGCTATCTGGCCTGGATTGCGCAGATGTTGGCCGAGGGCGATGTCGAGCGGGCGATGGCCCTGGCTGCTCAGGCCGG
>Ga0129299_1003514_pt1 | contig 10221 bp, 10 predicted proteins | sample ConPoolayeCmetaG_FD_94477 | JGI IMG/M metagenome (GOLD analysis project Ga0129299, IMG submission 94477) | Hot spring microbial mat communities from California, USA to study Microbial Dark Matter (Phase II) - Cone Pool mat layer C metaG ... | reverse complement strand
CCACGGCGTCGCCGGCCATACGCCCACGTTCCTCGTCTGGCACACGTTCGCGGTCGCCGCCATTTACAGCGTCGCGTTTCTCATGGGCTGCCTCGTGCGCCGAGTGGCGCAGGCGGCCATGCTCTCGCTGGCGGCGATGCTGCTGATCTACTTCCTTCCTTATGTCGTCCCGCCGCTGAACTGGCTGAGCCTGCCACTGATGCTGGAGGCCAGCAGCTCGAGCGGAGCCGCCGACATACCACTTCTCCCATGGCGCGTCGGCTACACGCCGCAGCACATCCTTTATGTCCTGGGCATGCTCGCCATCTGCGCCCTGTCAGCACTGGCCGCCTGGCAGGCCGTCCGCCGCGGCTGGCGCATCGAGGCCGACCGCAAGCTCATGTACTGGTCGATCGGCCTGGCCGCGCTGCTGCTGGTCTGGTCCACGGCGTATCAGGTCGGCTCGAACCTGCCGGTGGAACAGGAGATCGCGCTGCCGGGCTTGAGTGGCGATCCGCGCGGCCAGCGCCGGGAAGTGCTCGCGATCGCCATCTCCGGCGACCACGGCGCGGTGCTGACGTGCAGGTGGCCCGGAGTCACCAGGGACGCCGAGTTGTGGCCGTTCGAGGTGACGGCCGAGGGGGTGGGATTGCGCGAACGGGTCCCGATCGAGCTTCCTGAGAACGACACGCTTCGTTACGGCAGACCCTGGTTCAGCATCTCGGACGACGGCCGATACGCGTACCTGATCGGGCAGAGGCACACCATGGACGAGAATGGCCGCCCGATGGTATCGCATCCATTCCTCTACACCGTCGCGATGCAAGGCGGCGACGGCTCGGTGGCGCACCAGCTTCCGTTGAGTTCCGAGCCGCGCGGCGACTGGGTGCGGGCGGCCCACCGCATGGGCGACCGCATGTACGTAGCGACATCCGGGGGGAACCTGCTGTCCATCGACCTCACCGACGCCGCCGAACCGATGCTTGTCTGGCAGCGTCCATGGCTGCGCGAAGGCGCGTGGGCACCCAGCCCGGAAGCCTGGCAGGCCGTCGGCTTCAGACCGGGGGCGTTCGCCAGTCCGTGGGTATGGCCGCTGCGGGCGCGGCTGCTCGAGCTGGAAGGTTTCACACCCCGCCAGCGCCTTGAGGCAACCGTCGTTCTCTCCGGTCTCACCTACTGCGGCGACATTCTGGCCTTCATGAGCCGTGACGGAGTGGCTATTGCGCGGCTCAGGAGCCTGACGAATACGGAGGCGGTCTTCGAGTTTGCCGGCGAGTACCGCCGCACCGCCATCCAGCACATGCTGGAGGATTCGCCGGTGATCATCGCCGCTGAGGGCAACCATCTATACGCGCGAACCCAATCCGGTTTCGGCGCCCACGCGGTAAGTGTGTTCGATGTCGCCGACCCGCAGCGGCCCCTTCGCGTCGGTCACTTCGCCATGCCCTCGGCGTACTGGTTCGAGCCTCGCGTCGCTCCGCTGCCCGATGGCCGGGCCGTGGTCGTTGGCGGCGATCGGCTGTTTGTGACCGGTCGTCCGCGCGTCAGGTCGCGAAACTGACGTCCATACCACGGGTGACATGGGCGCCGTTATGCGGCTTGGCCCTTCGTGGGGTCGTCGTGAACCTCGATTTCCGTCATCAGAAGCAGGTCGAGGATGCTGAAGTTGTCGTCGTCTTCGTAGACGATCACCGTGCGTCCCGACGGAGAATGAGACAGGAAGTCACGCCCCTTCACCTGGAACGTGCGCCCGTCGCCCATGTGGATCGTGAAGGGGCGAAACGGTGTCGCCCGATGGATGCTGCGGAGCTGTTCAATGGTCATATACCCAATGATACCGCGCTTCCGAATCGCGTCCACTTCAGCACCACGCGCGCCCCTTCACTCCTCCGTCGACACGCGCAGCCCGTCATACGCAAGGAAGACTCCCTCCGGCAGGGCGCCGCTCACTTGCGCGTGGCTCACCTGATGGGCGATGTGCGTCAGGTATGTCCGCCGCGCTCCGATGCGGCGGGCGGCAACGATGGCCTCTTCGATCGTAAAGTGCGTGGGGTGTTTGTGGTGCTGAAGCCCGTCCAGCACCAGCAGCCGGACCCCGCCCAGCAGATCGAAGCTGGATTCGGGGATGAAGCTCACGTCCGTGCAGTAGGCCAGCGGCCCGATGCGGAAACCCAGCACCGGCAGCTCGCCGTGCATGAGCGGGATCGGCCGCCAGGTGCGCCCGCCGATCTGGAAATCGCCCTCGATGGCCCGCCGCACCAGGTGCGGCCGGAAGAGCATGCCGCCGGGGTCGGGTTCCCTGAACGCATAGCCGAAGCACCGCTGGAGGATCTGCCACGTCGGCTCGTCGGCCCACAGGTCCAGCGGACCGCCGCGGACGCTGTTGAATCTCCGCACGTCGTCCAGGCCCATGATGTGATCGGCGTGGGCGTGGGTGTAGACGACGGCGTCGATGCGCTCCACGCCGTTGGCCACGCACTGCAGCCGCAGCTCGGGCGTGGTGTCGATGAGCACGGCCGTCTGGCCGTAGGAAATAACCACCGAGGGGCGGGTGCGGCGATCGCGCGGGTCGGTGCTGGTGCAGACGGCGCAGCGGCAGCCGATCATGGGAATGCCGGCGGAGGTGCCGGTGCCGAGAAACAGCAAATCCACGGAATCAGCCATGGGCCGCTGTTATATCCGCACACTGGCATCGTCGCATCCTGTATCTGGCAATCGCATACGGCCCTTGTTGGCGGCAGCGGCATGTGTTAGCATACCCTGGTCGAACCGTTTGCGCTCTCGGCGTGAACTGAGCAATACGGTCCGGGGCTCCATGAAACTGATTGTCACCATTCCGGCCCTTAATGAAGAGAAGACCATCGCGCAGGTGGTGCGGGGCGTGCCGCGCAACATACCCGGCATCGATGAAGTGGAGGTCATCGTCGTCAACGACGGCAGCAGCGACGATACCGCCGCAGAGGCGCAGGACGCCGGGGCGACAGTCATCAGCCTGCCCGGCGGCGGCGGGCTGGGCATGGTCTTTCGCACCGGATTCGAGCACGCCATGCGCCGCGGGGCCGACATCATCGTCAACATCGACGGCGACGGTCAGTTCAACCCCGCCGACATCCCCAAGCTCGTTCTGCCCATCATGGAGGACCGCGCCGATTTCGTCACCTGCTCGCGCTTCGCCGACCCGGCCCTGAGACCGCAGATGCCGCTGGTCAAGTACTACGGAAACATGGCCGTCACAGGTATGATCAACTGGATCTGCGGGGGCACGCGCTTCACCGACGTCTCCTGCGGCTTCCGCGCCTTCAACCGCGAGGCGGCCTATCGGCTGACGCTTTTCGGCCGCTTCACCTACACGCAGGAGACGTTCATCGACCTGTTCAGCAAGGGGCTGCGGATCGTCGAGGTGCCGCTGAAGGTGCGCGGCGTGCGCGAGCACGGCAAGAGCCGCGTGGCGCGGAGCATCTTCAAGTACGCCTCCAACTCGTTTCCGATCATCCTGCGGGCGATGCGCGACATTCAGCCGCTGAAATTCTTCGGCGGCATCGCGCTGTTCCTGGGCCTGATCGGCATCCTCATCGGCGGATTCATGGTGGGCTGGTACCTGTGGCGGGCGCGCACGACGCCTTTCACCTCGCTGATCCCCATCGCCGGTGTCTTCACCACGCTGGGCCTGCTGCTGGGCGTGCTGGCCCTGCTGGCCGACATGCTGGGCCGCCATCGACGCATCACCGAGGAACTGCTGTATCTGGCCCGCCGCAGGGCTTATCACACGCCGCGGCTGCCCCGCCTCATGGTCACCACCGCCGAGCTGGACCCGCTGCCGCATCCCACCGTCGCCCCTTCCGCGGCGCGGCCCGCCGAGGGGCCCATTCCCTGGGAGGAATCCGCACCGCAGCAGCAGCGCGCTTCGACTCGCGCGGCGGCCAACGGATGAGCAATAGCTGTCCTGGTCCAGGCCCTGCAACGCTCGCGGCGGCCCGCGGGCGGGGGTCGATGAATCGGCAGTCACCGTGTTTCGCCGCCCTCCCTCAACAGCCAGCCATTTCAGCGCCGCTGCGGGCGAGAAGCACGCGTTGGCGCTGCAGCGCCGCGCGACGCGGAGCCCGTGACCGACGGCTCCTCGACTGTTGAAGGCTGGCCGGCCGGGATCTGGGTCGCCGGCGCGATTCTGTAGACCTTGATCGCCGGGTCCGTGGTTGAGAATGTCGGCCGCCGCGGCACGCTTTGCCACACCAGCTCGCACTCGGCCTCCAGCGCCGCATACCAGTCGCGGTGGCGCTGGTAAGTGCCGGCGAAGCGCGGGATCGGGGCGATGCGCGGGTCGAAGTAGCGGAAATACGTCAGCTCGCAGACCACGGCGTACTGATACCCCATGCGCCGCAGCGAGGGCAGATCGCCCACGTCCGGGGCGAAGCGCCGCGATTGGACGGCGGCCGCCGTGCGGTCGCGCCGGGGCATGGAGACCTGCTGCGGCGAGGTGCGCAGGCCGGCATAGTCGTCGGCGGCGATGAGCGTTCCCGGGCGGACGTTGGCCGCGATCCACTCTCGCAGCTTGTATCGGCCATCTTCGCGAACCTGTTCTGCGGCGATCAGGCACGCCGGCAGTTGAAGGGCCAGGACCGCCACCGCCAGGATCGGCGCGGCGATCCAGCCGCGTCGCCAGCGCGCCGCCACAGCGCGCGCCCCGGCCAGCAGAGCCAGCGCCGCCAGGAAATGCACCAGCACCACGGCCGGCAGCAGATAGCGGTGGAAGAACAGCACGGTGGTGGCCAGCGACGCCATGTAGATCAGTGGCATGCCGATGGCGGCGATCTCCCACAGCCCGCCGCGGCGCCAGCGAAGCAGGCTCAGAACCACGAAACCGCCGGCCAGCGCCAGCACATGGGGCAGGGTCATGCGCAGCAGTTCGACGGTGAAGAAAGCGGCCGGCCGCTGGAGCACCAGGCCGTTGTGGCTCGAGGCGCTGTGATTGCGCTCGAAGTCGAAGCCGCTGCGGAAGGCGGTCCAGTCGGCCAGGGCGCGATAGTTGATGGCCGCCCACACCAGTGCGAACGCTGTGAGCAGCACGGCCAGACGCACGAACGGCGACCACCATCGCAGCGGCCGCACCGCCAGCACCAGGGGCAGAGCCAGGGCCAAGGCAATGAGGCCGTGATACTTGCCGCTGGCGGCCAGGGCACAGGCGGCCCCCACGCCTGCCACCGCGGCCAGACGGGACGCGGGGCGCTGCGCATCCAGCAGCCATCGAATCGCCGCGAGGGTGACGCACAGCCCCAGCGTCAGGGCGGTGTCCTCCTTCATGACGTGCGAGTAATAGACCAGCGACGGGCACAGGGCGACGCTCAGGCCGACCAGGATGAAGCCCCAGCCGCCGGCGATGCGGTAGCCGGCCATGGCCAGGGCCACCACGGCTCCGGTGGCGAACGCGGCCGAGACCCATCGGCCGACGAGCACAACCTCATCCGGTTGTCGCCGCGTGCCCAGCCATGCGGTGGCGAGCTGCGTCGACTCCAGCAGGAGCTGGGGATGGCGGAAGTTCCGCTGGCCGGTTGGCGACAGGATCTGCTCGACTTTGCCCGCCTCATCGGTGTGAAACTCAATGGGGAAGTCGTTGTTCCGCGTATAGAACCAGACGCACAGGCCGATCAGTCCCAGGCAGCCCAGCACGTTGAGGGCTGAGATGGGACGGGAGTCGCGTGAGGCGCCCGCCGAGCTGCGCGGCAGCAGTGCATGGCTGGGCGGGACGGTGAGGCTCATTTGAAGCGCTCCGGCTGCTTCCTGTGGCGCGAGCCTAAGCCTTGTCGATCGGCTCAACATCGATCTGGCTGTGGACCTTTTCCGGGGTGGACTCGCGCATCACGCGCCAGATGCACCAGCCCAGCAGGCCGGTGACGAAGCCGACCGAGAACACCATCACCACCCACCCGCCGAGGGTCAGATGATACTCGCTGGTCTGGGTTGCCGGCGCCGTGGCCGCTTCCACCGCTTGAGCGAGAAGTTGTAGCACGGGCCATGTCATTTGCGGATCACCTCGGGTTTCCGCCCTCGGATGCCGCACTGGTCCAGCGGCGCACCGACTGCGACACCAGCAGGGCAAACAGACCGAAGACCGCCAACAGGAAACAGACGGACAGCAGCACCACGGGGTCGCTGTAGATGGCGGTAAACCGGTTGGCCTTCGCCTCCGTGATCTGCTGATACAGCCAGATGACGAAGATAGCCAGCAGATAGACCGGGGAGACGTACTTTATAATGTACATGAACCAGTAGGGGATGCGGATTTCGGCGCCGCGGCTGATCTCGGCATAGCCCCGCTCGATCCCCAGCACCCAGCCGAACAGCAGCACCTGGAATGTGGCCAGGATGTAGATGCAGAATGTGCCCACCCAGAAGTCGAAGGTGTCGAGGGCCACCAGGCTCTTGGAGAAGTAGAGCACGAATCCAGAGCCGATGAACGTGATGAATCCCAGCACCGCCACCGAGGCGCGGCGGTTGAGGCTCAGACCCTCCTCCAAGAGGGCGATGGCCGGCTGAAGCATGGACAGCGAACTGGTCAGGGCCGCGAGGAACAGAAGAAAGAAGAAGAGCGTGCCGACGTACTGCCCCAGGGGCATGCTGGCGAAGACCATGGGCAGGGTCATGAAGCCGAGATTGAACGAGCTGTCACTAGCCTGCATGACGGTGGTTGCGCCCAGAAAGAGGAACGCGGCGGGGATGACGATCATGCCGCCCAGTCCCACCTCGCAGAACTCGTTGCCCGCGGCGCTGGTCAGGCCGGACAGGGCGATGTCGGCGTCGCGTTTCACGTAGCTGGCGTAGTTGACAATGATGCCGAACCCGACTGACAGGGAAAAGAAAATCTGCCCCGCCGCCGCCAGCCACATCTCGCCATTGGCCAGCGACTTCCAGAAACTGCCCGAGGAGGTGCGCGGGTTCCACATGAATCCCAGCCCCGACTCGATGCCGGGCAGCGTGAGCACGCGCACCAGCACAATGAGGGCGCAGACGACCAGCGCCGGCATGGCCCACGAGCAGAACCATTCGATGCCCTTGTTCAGGCCGCGATAGATCAGGAAGAAGTTGACGAACACGCAGATGGCGATAAACACCAGCGGCGAGTGCTCCGTGGCGCTCAGGATTGAGCCGTTCTCCGCATCGCCCACAAAGCTGGAAAAGAAGCTGATGTAAGCGGTCTTGTCCCCCTGCCCGAGGTTCAGTTGTCCGGTGGCCATGTACCAGGCGTAGCCCAGGCACCAGGCCTCGATGAGCACATAGAACATGTAGATGCCGACCGGCACGAGCATGGCCAGGGCGCCCACGTACGGCGAAAGCCGACTCTTCCAAACGGCGCGGTAGATGCCGGGTGCGCTGTTAAACCCCCTCGCCCCGCCATAGCGGCCCAACGACCACTCCACCCACGCCAGCGGCAACCCCAGCAGAAAGAACGCGATGAAGTACGGGATCATGAAAGCCCCGCCCTCGTACTTGGCCGCCAGCCCCGGGAAGCGCAGGAAATTGCCCAGCCCCACGGCACTGCCCGTCACTGCCAGAATGACCCCGATGCGAGTGCCCCAGTTCTGTCTGCTCTGTTCGGCCATGTTGCTCCCGCTGCGCAATTCCGGCGCAAAATTCCGTTCGTACGCAAACTTCACGATCTCCGCATCGTCTTAATATTAGAAACCGGCGTGCGGCCGGCCTTAGACGAACGGAGCGGGACGATGATCAAGATCAAGCACCTCTTCGACGCCGTCGAGAACGATGACGGCGCCCGTCTCTGGATCGAAGCCATCGGTCTCACAAGCGACCTGCGGCAGTGGTGTAAGGTGGATCACCTGCTTTGTCACATCGGTCCACCGCATCACCTGGCCGAGTGGTTCGAGCAGCATCCCGACGGCTATGCGTACTTCCGCGCCTGCTACCACGAAGCCCTCTCACGCGGCCGCTATCGCAAGGCCCTTCAGGATCTGGCGTGCGCCGGCCAGCGGCAGAACTTCACGCTGCTTCACCAGGGCGATGACCCTGCCCACAATACGGCCACGGCCCTGTACGAGTTTCTCAGCGAGCTGGCCAGCTATTGCCCGCCGGACCCGCCCGAGACCTGAGCCGCGTTGGAGCCTCCAACGACTGCCGGACCGGCCGCCGGCTACTCAGAGCCCCATGCGGTCCTTCCGGACCATCTTGCCGCGCTGAAACTGGACTTTGACCATCTTGTCGCCCGATTCCCACAGATACGTCTCCAGCCCCTCGGCCTGCAGCCTGGCGATTTCCTGGGCCTGCGCTGGCCCGGCCGGCACCTGGTCTGTCAGCGGGACGAGCTTGCCCTTTCCCAGAAGGCTCTCTACCTCGGCGAGGGTCATGCCTTCCTGAATCTTGTCATAGTTGCTGCGGGTCAGACTGCCGCCGGAGCCTCGACCACAGCCGGCCAGCAGGCCCATCGTCAACAACAGAACCACTGCCAATCGCTTCATGATTCGCTCCTGGTAAGAACTCTGTCCCGAATGTTCAACGCCGCTATTATAAGGAACCGGCAGACAGTTGAAATGCCCGCGCTGCACAACCGCACACGTGCCCATGACCAGCCCCGCACAGCCAGTCTCCCCGTCGCCTCCGACTCTGACGTGCCGGCGCTGCCGCCGACCTTTCGCCGCCCCACCAGCGGGCATGTTCCTGCCCTCCTGCCCCCACTGCGGCGCCGCCGTCCGCCCCCTCTGGCAACGACTGCGTGACAACCGCAACGCGGCCGTTCTGGCTGCGGCCGCCGTCGTCTGCCTCAGCGTCGCCCTGACTTTGCCCTTCCTCACCGTCAGCCAGTTCGGAACCCGCCAGACCTACTCGTTGCCCGGCGGCATCCGAGACCTCTACCGCCGTGACCACGTCTTCCTCGCCGCGGTGTTGCTGGTTTTCAGCGTCCTGTTCCCCTATGCCAAGCTGCTGGCCATCCTGACCGCGACCAGCGCCCTGGTGCCATTGCGCCAGCGCGTTCGGCGCGGGCTGCACCGACTGGCCGACCTCACCGCCCGCTACTCGCTGCTGGACATCCTCGTCGTGGCGGTGATGATCGTGGTCATCAAATCCGACGGCCTGCTCGAAGCCCGCGCCCTGGGCGGCACGATCCTCTTCTGCGTGGCCGTGCTGCTGTCGATTCTGGCGGGCGTGTGTGCCGGACCGTTCCGGGAGGCACCCCGCCCATGAGCGACGCACCGCCTGCCTCGACGTTTCATCCGCCGGCCAGGAGTTTCCCCTGGCTCGACTGCCTGGTCGTGCTGCTGCTGGGGGCGGCGGTGGCCGGGACGGGTGCGGCCATGCGTTTCTATCCCTCCCGTGGCGAGGATGCGGGCATGGTCCGCCAGGTGCGCATCAGCGCCAAGCCTGGCATTGACCTGGGCAAGATCGAGGAGATGTTCGTGGCCCCGGATTACTACGTGCAGGTTCGCACCGACCCCGGCACGGTGCGATCCGAAACCATCAAAAGCACGCGCATCGGCAACGGCCTGACCTTCGACCTGCCCGTGCCCCTGCGGCTTGCGGACATCCGGGAGGTCATGGTCTTCGACGAGAACCTGATGCGCCGCGACAGGCTGGTCGACCGCGTGGACCAGCCCCAACGCCTTACTGAAGGCGGGCGCTTCGTGTTTGCTCTGCTGGGCGAGGTCCCGCCCCCCTCGCGCGAGCAAGCCATGGGCATGGTGCTTCTGGCGGCCGGCTCGCTGGCGGTGCTGCTGGCGGTGGTGCGCTTTCTGCGGGCCCAGGCGCTGTAGGGCAGACGCATCGGGCCCACCAGATCACATACCGCGCCGCCAGGACGAACGGGGCGCATGCTGCCAACCCCCGAACGGCCAGACGGCAGCTCCGCCGGCCTGTGGGGCGCTTCGTCGCGGCCGCGGCGGTCCTGATCCATCAAAGCCGCAACACATGAGCCGCCCGGCGCTCGCTTCAAACCGTCTTCGACACGAAAATCACCTCGCCGCTGGTATACCTCAGCTCACCGCATACGCACGCGGCGATCAACTCGGCCACTTCCCGAGGCGCCAGCGTCTTTTCGGCCGGCCAATCCTCCTGGCTCATCAGGGCGCGGAACATGGCTGTTTCCGTGGCCCCCGGGGCGATGGTGTGGACACGAATACCAATCGCCGCCCCCTCGCGCGCCAGAACCAGCGACAGAACATTCAGCCCCGCCTTCGCGGCGCCGTAGGCCGCGAAACCCGGAAACGGATCGCGGCAAGCCGGCGAGGAGATGTTCACGAT
>Ga0129299_1003513_pt1 | contig 10222 bp, 11 predicted proteins | sample ConPoolayeCmetaG_FD_94477 | JGI IMG/M metagenome (GOLD analysis project Ga0129299, IMG submission 94477) | Hot spring microbial mat communities from California, USA to study Microbial Dark Matter (Phase II) - Cone Pool mat layer C metaG ... | reverse complement strand
GTTATTAATGTGCCCTCTATTATCGCAGCAATAATAAGCAAGGGTAATATTATTTTTAAGAAAATGGCAATTGAATTATAAGTTCTGCTTTTTAATTCATTCAGCTTATTCTCCGAGAATATAAACATTCCTGTTCTTAATCCAAGCGCCATTGAGATTAATATTGCGGGCAGCTCAAATATCCCATGAGGAAGTATTCTCCAAAATTCTACGACCCCATAATTTTCCCAGGTTATTTGCATAACATACCCTAGGATACTCCCGTTCAACACGCAGCTAATAACTGGAAAAATCCCGACAGCAATACCGGAAATCAAAGTAATGAATGCGCTCCATAAATTATTTTGGAATATGAACAATATCAGCTCTAAACCATCCAAATTTTCAGTTTTTTTAACAAGTTCCTTGATTATAACGTCAAAAAAAGAAAATTCTCCATGAAAAACAAATCCAATTATTATGCTAATCGCAAAAAGCCCTACCATGAAATAAATATAATTCCTGCTCTTTATGATATAATCAATCTCTTCTCCAAGATATCTTTTCAAAAATCCGCTTGTTTTTTTCTCTTTTCTGGCTTTTGCCTTGCCTTGTCGCTTTTTTTCTCTTGCCATGCTTATCTTCCAAAATATCTCTGCAACAAGAGTATTTTCTTTTTATATTTCATTCTTAGATATAAACCATAAACTAATCCTGCCAAAAATCCGCCAAAATGCGCGCTGTTTCCTATTCCGATTCCAGACCATATTGTCGCAATCCATATAACAATCAAGAACAATGGCACCATTATGTATGCAGGCAATGTAAAAAATGGTATAAACATTATCCCGAACCGTAATCTCGGCAATAATACAACAAACAGCCCGGCAATCCCGAAAATTGCCCCTGATGCCCCAACCATAAATACTTCCCTTGAACCAAAAACCCTTTCCCAGAACCCAAATCCAAAAAATCCTGCTGCAAAAACAGCAAACAATCCTGCAAACAATCCGGCGATTAAATAAAACCAGACAAATCTCTTTCTCCCTATGATTTTCTCGCACAACCCCCCTAACGAAACCAGCGCGAGCATATTAACCATTAGATGCAAAAATCCCCCGTGTGAAAACATGTGTGTTATCAATGTCCACAAGTATTTTCCCGCGAGAATATTACCTGCATTCAATGCAAAATAATTTATAAAATCAGGATTTATCAAAAGAAGAATAAATTCTGCAATAAAGCCTATAACATTAATAACCACAATCCACCAAATTGCGGATTTATTTCTTAAATTCATCTTCTACCCAAAAAATCCCCTTAATTTTTTCTTCCAGTCTGATTTTTTATTTTTATTTCCAAGACCCTCTGACTTCTTTGAATTTCTCTTTTTTCTCATCTTTTCTTTCAACTTGCTTAATCTTGCAAGATCTCTCTCTTTAGCTTTCTTTTTTGCAGCCCTTTCCTTTGCCCTTTTCTTTTCTTCAGCCCTTAGTTTTCTATTTTTCTTAATTGTTTCAATTTTTTCTATTCCTTCTATTTCATTGTTCACATTTACAAGCAGGTTTTCAAGTTTGGCAATTTCTTTTTCAAGCATATCAACTTCTTTTGCTTTCTCTTTTATCTGCATCACTTCCCCGCATTCAGCACAAGTATAGTTATGCAAAAGCGCATTCTCCTCATTAATCTCAATTTCGCAGTTTGGGCAATAATAGAATCTCTGCGTTTTTTTCTGTTCCAACTTCTTATTTAAATTTTCCAGCTCATTTTCAAGGTGCTCCCTGAATCTGTTCAATCCTTTACCAGAATTCAATGTCCAAAAATACACATACCAGCCGCCTTTTTTCCTGTCTTTTTTCCTTGTAAAACTTACAATCCCCTCATCAGCAAGCTTGTATAATATGTTCCTTGCCTGATTTATTGTCATTTTCATTTTCTTTGCTATTAGAAATTCGTTCACATTCTTCTTCCCATGAAGCAAATCAACAATTCCAGAAGCCTGCTGCCCGACAATCTTAGTTACCACATTCTTAAGAAGTTCAACTTGCATAAAGCCAAAAAATCCCGATATGATTAAAAACTTTTCTAATTAGTTGTTACTATTATACAATTAATATAAATATATATAAATCAACCTCTAAATTTATTGTTATGTTTTGGAATAAAAAAGAGGAAAAGCACTTGCCGGATTTGCCTCCGTTGAAACCGAGCTTCTTGACAGAAGAACCAAAACCGGCAGAATCGCAGCCATTGCCATCATTTCCAGATGTTCCGATGAAAAAAGGTTTTTTCCAGGCAGCGACAAAAGAGGCTATTACAGAAAAAGAATCTCCTTCCTATCCTGATAGAATACCAGACCTTGTAGAAGCCGAAGAATCTGATGTTATGATAGAAAGCGCATTTAAATCCCATCCAGACGTTCTTTCCAGATCAAGAGGCAAGCTTGAAGATGTTTATGTAAGGATTGACAAGTTTCACTCTGCGCGGAAAGCGCTTGAGCACGCCCGTTCTAAGCTTGATGAAATGGACATTCTCTTGAAAAAAATACGCGAAGTAAGAATGCGTGAGGAGCAAGAGCTCTCTTCCTGGGAAAAAGAGGTTGATTTGGTGAAAACCAAAATGGAGGAAGTAACTGAGAACATATTCGAAAAAATCGAATAATTTTATGTTGAATTAAAATGGAATTCGTTAGGCTCTCGCGTCCTGAAAAACTCTACGGAGAGAAAAAACTTCTTGAATCGCAAATTTCTCTGCTTACAATCTCAAAAATTATGAAAGAATTTGATACCTACAGAAAAGACGAGATTGCGCTCAAAATTTCCTTGAAAAAAAGTCTTAATGAATTGAAAGAAGCGCTTGCTGATTTAGAGCACTCGCTTCCAAAATCCACACTTTATGAAGAGAAATTAAAATCTGAAAAAGCAAAACATGAGATAGTAAAGTTGATTATAAAACCAGAAGAGGAGCAAAAATCCGCGCCAGCCTCAAAAACCAAGTCAAAATTAGAAAAGCCACAACAGCCAGTTTCCCCTCAACCCAACAAGCCATCCCTTGACGAAGAAATCGCAAAAATCAAAAAGAGAATCGCTCTTCTTAAGCAGAATATTTAAAGCCGCAAAAGGATAAACAAATTTTTACATAATTCATAGTTTATTCTTTTGTAAATCTTTATATATGGATGTTTTGTTGATCATTTATGGTGATAAAATCAAGGCAAGAGCTAATCCGCGAATACATTAATTTTTTCAAATCTAAGAACCACAAGGAAATCCCATCTTCCTCATTGATTCCAGAAAACGACCCTACTGTTCTTTTTACAACAGCAGGCATGCACCCTCTTGTTCCATTCCTTCTCGGGCAGAAGCATCCCCTCGGAAAAAGAATTGTCAATGTGCAAAAATGCGTCAGAACAAGCGACATAGATGAAGTTGGAGACACTACCCATCACACTTTCTTTGAAATGCTTGGAAACTGGAGTTTTGGAGATTACTTCAAAGAAGATGCAATCAAATATTCTTTTGAATTCCTCACAAAAGTCCTGAAAATCCCGAAAGAACATTTAGGAATAACTGTTTTCAAAGGGGATAAAAATGCCGAAAAAGATAATGAGGCGGCAAAAGTCTGGCTTTCTCTCGGAATTCCAAAAGAGCGTATTGCATATACGACAGAAAGCAATTGGTGGGGCCCAGCAGGCGCAACCGGCCCTTGCGGTCCGTGTACAGAAATGTATTACTGGAAATTAAAAAACAAAAAACCTCCAAAAATCTTTAATCCTAATGATAAAAACTGGGTTGAAATCTGGAACGATGTGTTTATGCAATATAACAAGACAAAAGAAGGCAAATTTCTTGTTCTGGAACAGAAGAATGTAGATACGGGAATGGGCGTTGAGAGAACATTGGCAATTTTAAATAATCTTGAAGACAATTATCTCTCATCAATTTTTCAGCCAATAATAAAAAAAATAGAAGAGCTCTCAAAAAAATCCTATGCAGAAGAAAAAAATCAAAAGCCAATGAGAATCATCGCAGACCACATAAGAGCAGCAGTTTTTATTCTTGGCGACGAAAAAAACATAAAGCCGTCAAATATCGGGCAGGGATATATTTTAAGAAGATTGATAAGAAGAGCAATCAGATATGGAAGAATTCTTAATATCAAAGAAAATTTTACACCAGAAATAGCAAAATCAATTATCCCGATATATCCCGACTACCCCGAATTAAGAAAAAATGAAAAGTTTATTTTTGAGCAATTAGCAGAAGAAGAAAAAAGATTTAACGAAACTCTTGATAAAGGAATTAAAAAATTTGAAGAAATAACCAAAAACAATACTAAAGAAATATCCGGAAAAGATGCATTCCTCCTCTTTCAATCATACGGCTTTCCAATTGAAATGACTCAGGAGCTAGCAAAAGAGAAAAAAATCAAGGTGAACCTTAATGATTATGAAAAAGAATACAAAAAACATCAGGAATTGTCAAGAACGCTTTCATCGGGAGCATTCAAATCAGGCTTGGCAGATTCGTCAGAAGCAACAAAAAAGCTTCATACAGCAACCCACATGCTTAATGAAGCCCTTAAAATAGTGCTAAACGACAGATCCATAGGGCAAAAAGGCTCAAACATAACCCCAGAAAGATTGAGATTTGACTTCAATTTCCCAAGAAAATTATCTGACGAAGAAATAAAACAAGTTGAGCAATTGGTAAATCAAAAAATAAAAGAAGCTCTTGTTGTAAAAAGAGAAGAAATGCCGTTTGAAGAAGCAATCAAAGCCGGCGCAGGTTTTCTCCCAGAAGCAAAATACCCTGAAATTGTCTCTGTTTATACAATAGAAGACAAAAAAGACAAAAGAGGTTTTTTCAGCAAAGAGATTTGCACAGGTCCGCATGCCGCTAATACAAGCGAATTAGGCACATTCAAAATCATTAAAGAAGAATCAGTCGCAGCAGGAATAAGAAGAATAAAAGCGATTCTGGAACAAAATTAACATCATCAATGTAACTGATAGCCCGTAAAACATTGAATGTTTTCTTTGGGTGCTCAATTTTAGAGGTTATTGCAAATATGCCAATTAATTAAACCGCTAATATCTACATGGCTGCCTTCAAGAATGATTCCCCCGTTGCCCAGTGAAGTTATCAAACTAACCTTCAATTTCCTCTGCATTCCCAGCAAAGCAAGCTCTCTTTTTTTCCTCTCTGGATTTCTCTCTCTCCAAGTTCATAGTTCTCTTTTCTAAAGTCATACTCCATGTTAAACTCCTCGCCGCATCTTGTGCACTTCGCAGCCATTACGCATCGAGGTCTTATTCCTGCCATGATAATTTCAAATGTTTGTTCTTTAAATATAGACTACCAAAATCAAAATAATTTTTCTTCTACAACTATTTTTATATACTGAATTACTGAAAAGTTAACACCCTTAAAATTATTTTTGAGTGGTAATTAATCCTCGACGAGATAACACCACTCGCACACTTCCCCACTATGCCGTGACGGACATTTTCCCTTAAGCAATTTTATTGCATCATCAAATAATTTTTTTGCGTTTTCAGGATTTGCTTTTATTTTTACCAGCTCTGTGGAAAAAACAACTTCCCCTGTCTCCAAAACTTTTTCAGGAATGTAAAAAAGCAACAAACCGTAATCTTCTGTCTCGAATCCATTTTCTCTCAGCAGAAAATTATAAACATCGATCTGATCCCTGTAATGCTCGTGAGTATCATCCTTCAATGCATATCCCCTTGTCTTGTAATCAAGTACAATTAGCTTATTTTCTTTCACAAGAATATCATCAACAGCACCCATTAAGATATTTCCATCATTATCCTCAAACGAAATTCCCTTCTTATTATCTCTCCAAACTTCAAGAAGCTTTTTCTGCTTTTCATTCTCGCCAAACAACCTCATGTCTTTGAGCTCTTTGTTTTTTGCCAATTCAGGCGGCAGCTTTCCCATATTTCTAAAAGAATCAAAATGCTTTTTCAATATCCTGTCCATTCCGCTTGGCAAAGAAGGAAAAATTCCTTCAGGTCTCTTCCATCTCTCATTTTTATCCAGCCAAAAGCATCTCGGGCAGTCCTTCATCAACCCTAATGACGAAGCAGACAATTTGTAACCCATAATCCCGTTACAAATTCAAGGTTTAAATAATCTCGCGTCTCCCATCATTCAATATTAACAAGTTCAAAATAGGGATTGAAATATAAATATTGATATTCATTGCCATTAAATAAAGCAAAAATCGTCATCTCAATGATAAATTCCGTTAATAGTGCATATCTCTCTTGAACACCATGCCAGTCACCAAATGCCGTTGTTTATTAATTCTCGTCTTTATTATTATCCGTTATCAATCTGCAGATATTAATTCATTATTTATTCTATTTCTTCTCTTTGCTGTATCTTCTTCTTGAAAAAATAGAAATAAACCCGTTCCCAACCATTTTTTCCTCTCCCGGAGTTTTTTTTCTCATGCTCACGCAGCTCCTTCTCAATATATCTTCCACTTGTTCTTCAATGCTCATCATGTTTCTTTTTGCTCTCCTTGCCAGCATCTTAGCAACATCTTCGTCGATGTTAGCGCACAATCTTACCTTAGGCGTTGTATTTTTTACCGCATTAAAAGCAGCATCAATTTCATTAATGCTCCATCCAGCATCAGAAAGCTTTTGCGCAATAGCATCGTCTCCAAACCCCCTTCTCCTGCTCTCCCTTATAAAATCCACAACTTTCTTATCAACCATCTCATCTCCCCTTTGGGTGCACATATACCTTTTGTACAGCGAAGCTCTTGTAAATCCCTTCAAGAATATCTGTCCCCGCATAACCTGCAAGCAAGCTTAGCCTGTAATCAAAATTGAATACAATCCCTACAAAGACCCCGATAACCGCAGCCACAATCACACTAATAAAATAATATGCCCACAAAATTCTCCTTCTCATGCTCAAAGCCTTGAGCAACCCGATAAATGCTCTTGTCAATCCACCCACGCCTCCAAGCAATGCAGGAACTAATACCTCATTTCCCAATGCCATTTCTCGCCTCTTTGATTATCGCAATTATTAATTTATTTATCTATAAAAGCCTTGCCCCTCTAGAGATTCATTAAATACCTTAATAACAAAAGCCATATCTCAATCTTGTTATATTTTTTATTAATTCCCGCCCAATTTCTATTTATTATTTAAAAAAATAAAAAAACAAAAATATTTTTTTTACTTATACCATGCGATTATGCCAAGTATGACAAAGTTCAATAGCGGCACAATCAAAAGTATGCTTATCCATCCTGGGAGCTTTCTCATTTCAGCAATTCTCCAAAACATCCATATTGCTACTCCGGCCATAAACCATCCTGCAAAAGGAATCAGCAATCCCAACAATGCCAATGTCCACAACGGGCTAACTCTTGATATCCTTGTTAAATAATAATAATTCAAAAAGGGTATCCAAGCCATCCATGCGTCCTTGGTTTTTAGCTTCTTTGCGATTGTCATCAGTGCAAATGCGCAATAAACATAACAAATCGCAAAAATCACAAGAAACATTGTCAATAATCCGGTAGCTATACCAAATGCAGCCGCAATTTGCGTTATATCCATCATCTCTCTCACCTCCTTTCAGTTTATCTATATTTTACTTTCTTTCTCCAAAGTCTTTCTTTTGTAAAGAAAGATATCTTTCACTTTTGTTTGTTCCATTTATTTACTCTACATATATTCCGGGCTTTCCAGGTTTCGCTTTTCCTGATTTGTTTTCCGGATCATACTTCTTCTTGTCATTAACTGCAAATACTTTTATATCTTTCCCGATTCTTCTCGCCAGCTCTTTCTCATCATAATCCTGGATTTCCTTTGGCAAAACATAGAGATAAACCTTGTTTCCTTCTTTGCCCCTTTCCTTCATAATTTTTAAAATATTGTTTATGTCTGAAATCGTTTTTTCCACATTCTTTTCCATTTCCTCAAATCTGGCATCTATTTTATTCTCATCACACTTAGGCCAATCAGCTAATGAAATAAAATTCTTGTTTCCTATCTTGTGCCATAGCTCTTCTGTAATAAATGGACAATAGATATGCAGCATCTTAAGGAATTTTTCTGCATTGCTTTTGTCGGTTCCGTTATTAGAAAGATAATCAAACAATTCCCTTATTTTAATTATAGCCAAATTGTGCTTGAATTCCTCGACATAAGATGTAACTTTCTTTATCGTTGCATTGACCTTGCTCTCGGTTTTTGCATCAGCTTTTATTGGCTGGAAGTTGCTGAAATATTTATAAACCTTAATCAAAAACTTATGGCTGCCCAGAAGTGTTTTCTCATCCCATATGCTGTCCTTGTCAGGAGAGGCTAAACTAACAAGCCCCATCCTTAATGTGTCTGCGCCGTATTTCTCAATAATCCCGAGAGGCTCTACAACATTTCCCCTTGATTTTGACATTTTTTCTCCGTCACTTCCATGAACAATTCCCTGCGTGAAGTATCTCAATGCAGGTTCGTCAAAATTAATCAATCCCAAGTCTCTCAGGAATTTTGTGTAAAATCTGAGATATATCAAGTGCATTGTTATATGCTCGGGCCCACCTATATACTGGTCAATCGGCGCCCAGTAAGCAGCTTTTTTCTTATCAAATATCTCCTTGTCATTTCTCGGGTCGCAATATCTCAAAAAATACCAGGAGGAATTGACAAATGTGTCCATAGTATCAGTTTCCCGTCTTGCTTTTCCGCCGCATTTTGGGCATTTTGTTTCAACAAATTCCTTGTTTGTTGCCAAAGGATTGCCTTTGCCGAATGTTACTTTTTCAGGCAATAAAACAGGCAAATCTTTTTCAGGAACAGGCACAATCCCGCACTTATCGCAATAGATTATAGGAATTGGAGTTCCCCAATATCTCTGTCTTGAAATAAGCCAATCCCTTAATTTATAGTTTATTGTTTTCCTGCCCAATTTTTTCATTTCTAATGCTTTTGTAATATGCTCCTTAGCTTCCACATTTTCTAAATCATTAAATTCATTTGAATTAATCATGTTTCCATTTCCGAGATAGGCTTCTTTCATTGTTTCTGAAGTTAAATTTCCGTCAACAGGCTCAACAACAAGTTTTATCGGTATTTTGTATTTTTTCGCAAATTCAAAATCCCTCTGGTCATGTGCAGGAACAGCCATCACCATACCTGAGCCGTAATCAGCAACAACAAAATTTCCAGCCCATACAGGGACCCTGTCCCCTGAAAGAGGGTTAATTGCATAGCTTCCTGTGAAAACTCCTTCCTTATCCAAATTGCCAATATCTTTCTCACTTGTCGACTTTATTTTCTTCAAAAAACTTTCAACTTCTTTTTTTTGTTCCTTTGTTACCAATTCCATTAATCTCGGATGCTGTGCAGAAATTACTAAAAAAGTAACGCCAAACAAAGTATCGGGTCTTGTTGTAAAAATCGGCCATTTCTCGCCGTTAATCTCAAACAATATCTCTGTGCCTTCTGATTTTCCGATCCAGTTTTCTTCCATCAACTTGGCTCGTTCAGGCCAGTCCAATTTTTGCAATCCGCTTAACAACTCCTCTGCATATTTTGTGATTCTAAAAAACCACTGCTCAAGAGATCTTATTTCCACATTTGTATCCTCATGCCTCCAGCATCTTCCGTTAATGACTTGCTCATTCGCAAGAACGCTCTGGCATTTTGGGCACCAATTAACCGGCGCTTTTTTCCTGAAAGCGATTCCCTTTTCCAGCATCTTCAAAAAAATCCACTGGTCCCACTTATAATATTCAGGTTCTGATGTGTTAATCATCCTGCTCCAATCATAGCTCCATCCCATTGCTTTTTGCTGCCTCATAAAATTCTTTATTGAGTTTGCAGTGTATTCTCTCGGGTGAATTCCTGCTTTTATTGCAGCATTTTCAGCAGGCAATCCTAATGCATCATAGCCTATTGGGTATAATACATTAAATCCCTGCATTCTCTTGAACCTCGCAAAAATATCTCCTAAAGTAAATACAAATGCATGTCCCATATGTAACCCTGCAGCAGAAGGGTATGGGAACATATCCAAACAATAAAATTTTTTCTTTTTGTTATCCTCAGTTACGACAAAAACTTTATTTTTCTCCCACGCATCCTGCCATTTCTTCTCTATTGCAACAAAATCAATGCCTTCACTAATCTCTTTCTCTTTGCTTTTTGTCATATTATATGCTAATAAAACGCAAATTTAAATCTTACTC
>Ga0129299_1003509_pt1 | contig 10226 bp, 6 predicted proteins | sample ConPoolayeCmetaG_FD_94477 | JGI IMG/M metagenome (GOLD analysis project Ga0129299, IMG submission 94477) | Hot spring microbial mat communities from California, USA to study Microbial Dark Matter (Phase II) - Cone Pool mat layer C metaG ... | reverse complement strand
TCCACCCACACCTTGTTCTGATTATACCATCCGTCGCCCAGCATCACCCCAAGTACATTCTCTCCTGCTGCCATCATCCCCGTTACATCGTGCCGCACCACCATTACCCGTTCCGTATAGTCTGTCTGCGCCGGATCAAGCACATGATCCGCCACGCGCACGCCGTTGATCCACGCTTCATAGTAGCCTAACCCACAAATGTTCAGCTCTGCTGACACCACCTCTCCGCACAACGCAAAACGACGCCGCAGCAACGGCGCATTATCGCCGCGCCTCTCAGCCGCCATCCCGATCCATTGTGCTTCGTACACCTTTGATTTCATCCTTGTGCTCTCCTCTGACCATATCATACCATTCTCATTTTATAAAGTCAACTGTTTTTTTCGTATCTCACTAAAACATGCAATTACGTTTATCATAACGCTCACTAGTTTTGCACGCACGACGCCCGAGTTGTGCGTTTTTACAAGGGTTTTGGCCATTTCATTATGATTTATCTGGCCATTTTGTGATACTTTTGGCCTATTACTTTTATTCCTTATTAGTGTTTTCTCTGACAAACAACCATCTGCATTGTTCTTGTAGAGACTTCTTGTGCCGCCGCGCCGTTTTGTGTATACTATATCCATGCAGCTCCAAATGCGCTCATCTGTTTGGCATATGCTCGTGCCACCGGTCGTCCCGCTGCTAGCTGGCAGTTTGGTGCCTAGTTGCACACGTGCCACCCCGCCGCCTCAGCCTAACATTCTTTGTATTTCATGGGAAGATACGTCTCTTCGTTTCGGTTGCTACGGCGATGCACTCGCCCACACGCCTGCAATTGATGCGCTGGCTGCGGACGGCATCCGCTTTTCACAGGCCTTCGCCACCGCGCCCGTCTGCTCGCCCAGCCGCTCCGCCATCATCACCGCCCGCTGGCCTGTCTCGCTCGGCAGCCACCATCATCGCTCGCTCGTCCCCCTGCCATCCGGCCTGCGCTGCTTCTCCGCCTATCTCCGCGACGCCGGCTATTTCTTCTATAACAACGCTAAGACAGATTACAATTTCGTACCGCCCCCCGGCACCTGGGACTTGTGCAGTCCCAGCGCCCACTGGCGCGCGCGCCCCGCCCGCCGCCCCTTCTTCGCTGTCCATAATCTCACCGAAACGCATCAAGGCGCCGCTATGTCCTCCAACATCGCGGCACAACAGCGTGCGCAGCTCCCTCCCGCTATCCTAGTTACCCCTGACGATGTCTCTCTCCCGCCCTATTATCCCGACACACCTACCATCCGCCAGCACCTCGCCAATCACTACAACAATATCGCCTTGGCAGATAGACGTACCGCCGAACTGCTCCAGCAACTGCGCTCTGACGGTCTCTACGACGACACGATCATCATTTTCTACAGCGATCACGGTGACGGCCTGCCACGCGCCAAATTGCATCTCTACCAAGCCGGCTTGCACGTGCCGCTCATCATCCGCATCCCGCCCAAGTTCCGCGGCCGCGCCTCGCCCCCGCCCGGCAGCGTCGTCTCAAACCTTGTCACCTTGATGGACATCGGGCCCACCATTCTAAGTCTGGCCGGCATACGCCCGCCGCCCGGCCTCCATGGCCGCGCCGTTCTCGGCCCGTATGCTTCGCCTCCGCCGCCGTATATCGCCGCACACCGCGACCGTATCGAATCTGTCGCCTATTGCTCGCGCTCCCTCTACGACGGCCGCTGGCGCTATATTCGCAACTTCCGCCCCGACATCGAACCGCACGCGCCCATGTTCTATCACGAAGAAGATCCGGCGCTGCGCGAAATGCGCGCCCTCTATCACAACGGCTCGTTCTGCGGCCCTGCCGCCGCGTGGCTCGCTCCCACAGGCGTGCCCGAGGAGCTCTATGATACGCGCGCCGATCCTCATTGCATCACCAATCTCGCGCTGCTTCCATCACAACACACCCGTCTCGCCGCCTTCCGCACTGCCCTGCACGACTGGCACACGTCCGTCAACGATCTCGGCCTTGTTCCAGAATCGTTGCAACACACCTGGTCCGGTATCTATGGCGCTCCTGCACTCATCCCTTCGGCCTTGCTGCACAACCTGCCTCAGCTCGCCTGCGCATGGCAGCATACGCCACACACTCTCCTTCCGGCGCTGCTCTCTTCCAACGCCGCCGAGCGCTACTGGGCCGTGCTCGGCCTCGGTCTCCGGCAGGCTACATCGCACCTTGCGCGCATCACCGCCTGCCTTGACGACCCGGAGCCAAGTGTGGCCTGCGCCGCCGTATGGACGCTGCACCGCATGGGCGCAACTTCTTCCGCATCGCTCGCTGTTCTCAGCAACCTTCTGCACAGTGCCTCCTGCGAACGCCTGACAGCCATCGAAACCGCGCGCCGCATGCGACACGCCGCTGCGCCGCTCGCTCCCCTGCTCCGCGTGCTCGCTCACTCGCCCGGCACAAACGATTTCTACGATCAATACGTGCCCGCTGCCGCCGCATTCGCCCTGGATGCCATGCAATGATTTCTCATTTTTCAATCAACATTTTTTGTCGTTTGCAATCGACATGTTTTGTCGTTTGAACCATCCAACACTCTTCAACCCATGAATCTCTCTTCCTGGCTCAACCCCGATCCTGCTTTCCGCGGCAAGCCCTTTTGGTGCTGGAACAGCAAACTCGAACGTGATGAATTGCTCCGCCAGCTGCCGCTCTTCAAAGAAATGGGCATGGGCGGCGTCTTCATGCACTCGCGCACCGGCTTGGCCACCGAATACCTCGGCACGGAATGGTTTGATCTGATCAATACCTGCGCCGGCCGCGCTGAACAGCTCGGCCTCGAGGCTTGGCTCTATGACGAAGACCGCTGGCCCAGCGGCTCGGCCGGCGGCAAAGCCACCCGCGATGAACGCTTCCGCATGAAGTATCTGCGCCTCTCTATCGTTCCCCCCGGCCAGCCGGCCAACTGGCCTGATCACAATCACTTCGTCGCCGCCTTCAGCGCGCATGTCACTGGCCTCGATTTCGATGCCTATGTGCCGCTTCACTACGGCGCGGCGCCTCCTCATCACCAGTCCGTGTTGCTCTTTTCATGGGAGCTGATGGCGCCACACTCGTTTTACAACGGTGCCGCCTACCTCGATACCCTCGACCGCGCCGCGACAGAACAGTTCCTCGCCATCACTCACGATCAGTACGCCGCCCGGTGCGGCGCACGCCTCGGCCGCAGCATTAAAGGCATTTTCACCGACGAGCCGCACCGCGGCTTTGTCATGTGCGACACGCATGGCCAGCCCGGCCCTGACAATACCTCTTGGATTACTCCTTGGACTCCTGCGCTCTGGACTGAGTTCATTGCCGCTTTCGGCTATGATCTGCGCGATCATCTGCCTGAATTGTTTTTGCGCTATCGCGGCGCGCGCCTCAGCCCCGTCAAGTGGCACTATATGGAGATGATCCAGCGCATGTTCTTGGAAAACTGGGCTCGCCCGCTGCATGAGCGCTGCAAGGCCCTCGGTCTTCTCCTCACCGGCCACGTCCTGCATGAAGATTCCCTCGGCGCCCAGGCCGTCCCATGCGGCTCCGTCATGCGTTATTACGAATTCATGGACATCCCCGGCGTGGATGTGCTCGGCCTCGATAACCGCAATTACTGGGTCGTGAAACAACTCGCCTCCGCTGCCCGCCAGCTTGGCAAGCCCTGGCTCTTGTCAGAATTGTACGGCTGCTCCGGCTGGCACACCACTTTCACCGACCACAAACGCATCGGCGATTGGCAGGCTTTGTTCGGCATCAACGTGCGCTGCCATCATCTGAGCTGGTTCTCGATGGCCGGCGAAGCCAAGCGCGATTATCCCGCCAGCATTTTCTTTCAATCAGCATGGTATCGGGAATACGCTGACGTTGAAACATATTTCAGCCGCCTGCACGTGCTGCTGCAGGCAGGCCGGCCGGCATGCGACGTTCTCGTAATCAATCCTGTCGAGAGCGTCTGGGCCCAAATTCACGCCGGCTGGGCCACCTGGCTGGCAGGCATCTCGCCCGCCGTTGCCGCGCTCGACGCCATCCAGCGCGAACTATTCCACTGGCTTGCTGAAGCGCACATTGACTTCGACTACGGCGATGAAGCTCATCTCGCGGCGCGCGCCGTGGTCGAACCGGGCGGCTGGCTGCAGCTCGGCCACATGCGTTACGGCACGGTGATTGTCTCCGGCATGGAAACCATGCGCTCGTCAACGTTGAACCTTTTGCAGCAGCTGCATGCGGCGGGTGGCGCCGTCATTTTTGCCGGCGAGCCGCCCACACATCTCGATGCCGTGCCATCAGCGCTGCCACACCAGCTCGCCGCAACATGCGTGTCCGTGCCGCGCGGGCGCGACGCCCTCGTCAACGCTGTTCGTGGCACCGGCGGCGCAGCGGCTGACTGGCTGGTAGAATCTCCCGCCGTGCCGCTCTTCTCACACGTGCGGCATGACGGCCCCCACGGTATTGCCGTGCTGATCAATCCACATCCACACACCGCGGCCCAGCACGTCACAATCCGTGCCAGAGCACGGGGCGCCGTGCGTGAACTTGATTGCCTGCGCGGCACGGTTCATCTTGTGCCATCACGTGAAGAAGATGGATGGCTCATCTGGAACTCGTCCTTCGCTCCTCTGCAGGAACGCGCGTTTCTCTTCGGTGAGCATCTGCCCGCTGCAACCGCCCGCCATACTGCATCTGTCAGCACAACGCCGAAGCAGCCAGACGGCCCTTTTGTCTACGAGCTCGACGAGCCCAATATCTGCGTGCTCGATTTCGCTGAATGGCGCACCGCCGCTGCCTCGGCGTGGCATCCTCGTGCCGAAGTGCTCAAAATCGAAGAGCTGCTCGCCGCACGCTATGGCATTCCTGTGCGCGGCGGCGACATGCTGCAGCCGTGGGCCGCGCCATCCGGTGACGCTCCGCGTATCCCGCTTGCCTTGCGTTTCACCTTCTCAATTGACGTGCTTCCAGACACTGACCTCTCTTTGATGCTGGAGCAGCCGGACCAGCAGCGCATCATTGTCAATAGCATCCGCCTGACAGTCCCACAGCAAACCGGCTGGTTCATTGACCCGTGTTTCCGCACCATCCCATTGCCCGCTTCGCTGCTGCATCTGGGCGTCAACGAAATCGTGCTTGAACGCCAGTATGGCCATGGCAGTGATTTGGAAGCCATCTATCTGCTCGGCAATTTCGGCGTCACGCTGGCACCCGCCGGGGTCTCACTTGCACGCCTTCCGGCCACCTTGCAGACCGGCTCGGTCACGCTTCAAGGCTTGCCATTTTATTCCGGCCACATCCGCTATCACATCAACGCCGGACGGCACGGCCGCCTCGTGTTGCCCCGCGTCGCCGCCGCCAGCGTGACGTTCCGTTCACCAGACGGCTGCGCCGTGCACGCTGCGCCGTGGGCGCCGTTCGAATGCCAGCTCGACAAGCTCGCCTCGCGCGACGGCGTGGTCATCGCTGATCTAGCACTCACGCGCCGCAACACCTTCGGCCCATTACATCTCGTTCCGATTGATCAGCCAGCCATCGGCCCGCACTCCTTCCGTTCGTCAGGTGACTCATGGAGCGACGCCTATCAACTCATCCCCGCCGGCCTCACATCCCCCCCACAATTGGTGGTGTCAGGCTAGGAAAGAATACTTTGCAAAAATGCGAATAAAGCCTTTTTTCGCTATTTTAGCCCAAAAAAACGCATAAATTTGATGTTATCACAACTGGTGTCAGGCTAGGAAAGAATACTTTGCAAAAATGCAAACAGTTCCTTTTTCAGGTCGTCTGACACGACTTATACGTTAAAAGTGCAACACACATTAAAGTGAAAAAGTGGCACAGATTTAACAAGCGTGGGGCTGCGAGACAGCGCACAAACCCATTGCTCACCATCCACCTCCGCAGTGCATTGTTTCAGATGCGGCACGAGTGAACGAAACCGTGACAGGGTCAGGCTTTTAATATTGAATTAAGACTTCACGGTCATTTACACCCCGCGTGAGAATATATTTGCAATTTGCCAAAATGCAAAGTATACTTTCCTAGCCTGACACCTTGTGCTTGGCGCTTCCAGCAGGACATTTGGTGTTTTCTATAGGATGTTGATACTGCTGAATTTCTGCGGGAAAAGAACGTGACAACATCCTCCGCAACGCGACGGTGGGCAGAAGAAAACGAGCCGGAGCGTTGCAAATCTACAAATTACAATGTACGAATTACAATTTAGCCTGACTTACGCACATTTTTTCTCAAGTTATTGATTACCAGATAGTTAGATAAATTTTGTAGTATAAGCAAACCTCTTTTGATATTTCATGAAAAGTCCGATAAGTTACATTTGTTTTGTACAAAAAAGCCTTGTAGTCAGTAAAAAAATAAGCAAGCTCCAGATCAGCAGATACTTACGTTACAATTGTGCGGAAGTCAGGCTAGCGGCGGGGATAGTAGCTGCAGTCTGTGGCCGCGTTGCTGCCTAAACTGGTTGCCCCGCAGCAGCGGGATGGCACGAGGGCGGATCGGGGCATGAAACCACTCCTCACCCTGCTGTTGCGGGGCAAGCATTGCCACTTCAAAAAAATCAGATGCCCTGTGATTCTACCCCTTGCATCTTTACACTGTTTTCGCTATAATGTCGCCATCAAATAACGGGGCGTGGCTCAGCCTGGCTAGAGCGCTTGGTTCGGGACCAAGAGGTCGGTGGTTCAAATCCACTCGCCCCGACCATCTCAGACACTACTCATCATCCTGCCCGCGCTGCGCCTGCGCGTCGAGCGGCGAATTCCAAAAATGATTCACCGGCCCAGTGCCTTGTCCAATCTCGCTGGCCGTTACGATCGCTTGCGCGATGTACGTCTTGGCGCATTTGATCGCGTCCAGCGGCTCAAGCCCGCGCGCCAGATACGCCGTGATGGCCGCAGAGAATGTGCAGCCCGTCCCATGTGTGCAGCGCGTCATCACGCGCGGGCTGCGCAGAAAATGATGCGCATCATCAGTGTACACCAAGTCCGTTGCGTCGCCTTCTAGATGACCGCCTTTGATCACCACCCAGCGCGCGCCTGTCTTGAGCAACTTCGCAGCCGCTTGAATCATGTGATCTTCGCACGTGATGCGCAGACCCGTCAATGCTTCGGCTTCGGGCACATTGGGCGTGATTACCGTTGCCAGCGGGAATACCTGCTCCAGCACGGTTTGTATCGCGCTCTCATCCAGCAGCCGCGCGCCGGATTTTGACACCATCACTGGATCAACCACCAGCCGCGTCATGTGGTGCGCACGCACACGTTCAGCCACCACGGCCGCAATTTCGGAACTGTACAGCATGCCCGTCTTGCAGGCATCGGCGCCTATATCGTTCAGCACCGCATCGAGTTGCGCCGCGACCAGCTCTGGCGGCAGGCCCTGCACCGCTGTCACGCCCAATGTGTTCTGCGCTGTGATGGCCGTCAGCACCGTCGCGCCATACACGCGCAGCGAGCAGAACGTCTTAAGGTCAGCCTGAATCCCTGCTCCCCCGCCCGAATCAGAACCTGCTATGGTCAGCGCGCGATACATGCTCTGTGTCTCGTCAGATAACACGGGAAGAACGCTGCGCGCCGTGGCGCACGTACAACGTACTTCCCGCATGATCTCGTAATCCTTGCCACTACTTGTCAGACAATGCCGCCACGCCGGGCAGCACCTTGCCCTCCAAAAGTTCCAAGCTCGCCCCGCCGCCGGTGCTGATATGCGTGATCTTGTCCGCCAAGCCAGACTTGTTGATCGCCGCCACCGAATCACCGCCGCCGATGATGGACGTCGCTGATGTTGCCGCCACCGCCTTGGCCACCGCGAGGGTGCCGGCCGCGAAGGCCTTCTGCTCGAACACGCCCATCGGCCCGTTCCACACGATCGTCTTCGCTTTGGCAATTTCCGCCGCGTAGCGCGCACACGTTTTCGGCCCAATGTCCAAGCCCATCTGGCCGTCCGGGATCGCTTCACCCGGCGTCGTGCTGGCCTGGTCTTCCGCGCCAAATTTCGGCGCGATGACGTGGTCTTCCGGCAACAGCAGCAGCTTGTTGCTCTGCGCTGCGCTCTGCATAAACCCGCGCGCCACCTCGATGAATTCATCTTCCACCAGCGAGTTCCCCACCGGAACGCCCTTGGCCTTCAAAAACGTGTACGCCATCGCCCCGCCAATTAAAATGCCATCCGCCTTCTTGAGCAAATTTTCAATCACCGGAATCTTGTCCGAGACTTTCGCCCCGCCCAAAATCGCCAAAAATGGCCGCGTCGGATTCTCAATCGCCGAACACAGATAGTCAATTTCTTTCTCCATCAAAAAGCCGGCCACGTTGTCTTTGAAAAACTGGCACACTACCGCCGTCGAAGCGTGCGCGCGGTGCGCCGAGCCAAACGCATCGTTGCAGTAGATGTCGCCCAACTGCGCCAGCTTCTCCGCCATGGCTTTTTGCTTGGCCTTCATCTCAGCTTTGGCGGCCTTCTTCTCTTCTTCACTCGCATCATCGGCCACTTTGGCTTTGCCTTCTTCTTCCTTGTAGAAGCGCGTGTTTTCCAGCACGAGCACCTGGCCGGGATTCAGCGCGGCCGCCATCGCTCGCGCGTCCTCGCCAATGCAATCCGGCGCAAAGGCCACTGGCACGCCCAGCAGTTCCTGCAGCCGTTCCGCCGCCGGCTTCAGGCTGAACTCCGGCTCCACCTTGCCCCCCTTCGGCCGCCCCAAATGGCTCATCAGCACCACCGACGCGCCCTGTTCCAGGCAATACTTGATTGATGGCAACGCGGCTTTGATGCGTGTATCATCAGTAACTTTGCCGTCTTTGATCGGCACGTTGAAATCCACACGCATCAGCACGCGCTTCCCTTTCAACTCCACATCGCGCAGTGTTTTCTTGTTCATGCACAGCTCCTGCGGTGAACATGGCCGCCACGCCCGCGCCCGGCGGCCATGCAGTCTTCACAACGTTGCTTACTTCACTCCATCCTTGCCCGCCATGTAGCGCAGCAAATCTATCACGCGGTTGGAATAGCCCCACTCGTTGTCATACCACGAGACCAGCTTGAAGAAGCGCTTCTCGCCCTTCAAGTTGTTTTGGAGCGTCGCCAGTGAATCGTAAATAGACGAGCGGTCATCGTGAATGAAATCGGTCGAAACCAGCTCTTCATCGGTATAGCCGAGATACCCCTTGAGATAGGTTTCGGAAGCCTTTTTCAACAGCGCGTCAATCTCTTCGATCGACGTCTCCTTCACGGAGCGGAACGTCAAATCCACTACCGAAACATTCGGCGTCGGAATGCGGAACGCCATGCCGGTCAGTTTGCCCTTCACGGCCGGCAAACACTCGCCGACCGCCTTGGCCGCGCCCGTCGTGGAAGGAATGATGTTGATCGCCGCCGCGCGCCCGCCGCGCCAATCTTTCTTCGACGGCCCGTCCACCGTCTTCTGCGTCGCCGTGTACGAGTGGATCGTCGTCATCAAGCCCGTTTCAATGCCAATGCCTTCTTTCAACAACACATGCACCAGCGGCGCAAGGCAGTTCGTCGTGCACGATGCATTCGAGACAATGTTATGTTTTGCAGGATCGTATTCTTCATGATTCACGCCCATCACCAGCGTCTTCACATCGCCCTTGCCCGGAGCCGATATGATCACCTTCTTCGCGCCCGCTTCCAGGTGCCCCTTGGCCTTTTCTGAATCCGTGAACAAGCCGGTGCACTCCAGCACATAGTCAACGCCCAGCGCCTTCCACGGCAGCTCAGACGGCGTTTTCGTTGCCATCACGCACTTGATCTTCTGGCCATTCACCAGCAGCTCGTCTTCCGCCGCCACATCCACATTGTGCTTGAACCGCCCGTGCACGGAATCATACTTCAGCTGGTAAGCAAAATACTTTGCATCAGTCGTGATATCCACCACGGCCACGACGTCTATTTGCTTGCCCAGCAAGCCCTGATCGCACAGCGCCTGAAACACCAGGCGGCCAATACGCCCGAATCCATTGATACCTACACGAATCGCCATGTCTTGCTCCTTATCGTTATGTGTGAAATCACTATCACTATCAAACCGCCCAAAATGATACCAAAATCATCTTGAAAATGCAAAAAGCCGATTTGCGCCAAAAATAAAGTACTCGAAAACATATTCGTTGCGCCATAATAAAAGTACTCGAAATGGTAGCATGGTGGACGATGGTGTAACCCCAGGGAGGAGTCTGCCGTGCAGTCACAC
>Ga0129299_1003508_pt1 | contig 10226 bp, 7 predicted proteins | sample ConPoolayeCmetaG_FD_94477 | JGI IMG/M metagenome (GOLD analysis project Ga0129299, IMG submission 94477) | Hot spring microbial mat communities from California, USA to study Microbial Dark Matter (Phase II) - Cone Pool mat layer C metaG ... | reverse complement strand
TGCGCACATCTGCGGATGAATACAAAAGTATCCGCAGATGACACAGATGAACGCAGATACAAAGGCAACCAAGCGAGCGACATACATGATTGTTCGGGGTGTTTCCGGCTCAGCCGGCTTAGATACAGAAGCGTACATTCCCGTCAGAATATCACCGCCGGTTGCGTTATCAGCGCGTTGCCGTACGTGTCGTGCGTGATAAAAAAGTAGACGCCCGAGGGCGGCAATGCGGCCGCATTCGTGCCGCAGCATGGCCGGCCGCGCCAGTCCACAAGGCAGCCTTCGCGCATGATCCGCCCCTTTGTATGTTTGTCGGCAGGAACTATGGCATAGCGGAAGTCCTTGCGCTGTGCGGTACGATTGTGCTGATGCTGCCGCCGCGTCTTCAGTCCGCCGCAGCGGCTGACCGTGTCGCAAAACGCGAGCATTGCTTTCACTACGCCGCGGGTGACCTGAAAATGCGTTTCATTGATTTCCCGGTAGTCATGGCTGACGCCGAGTAAAGCGAGCGTGTCGTGAAAGCGGCGGTTTTCGGCGGCGAACCAATCATCGTTCAGTCCGTTGAAAAGAAGCATGCGCACATGGGCGTCTTTGAATTTCGCGGCATTGGGCATCACGCTCGCCCACGCCCAATGCTGCGGATACTGTGCGGGGCTTCCCAGCACCGCCGACAGTCCGAAATCGCTTGGCCACGAAGAATTGAGCACATCGATCCCGGATTTTATTCCTACGGCGATGCCAAATTTCTCGGAATGGTACATTGCGTTATGTAGTGCGCCAAAGCCGCCCATGCTGTGTCCGGCAAGCGCCGTATTTTCGCGTTCGCGGCAGGTGTAATAAAGTGAATCGATACGCGGCTTTAATTCCTCAATAAGGAATGTGGTCATGCGCGAGTCGCTGCGCACCGGACTGTCGAGCCACCAGCTGTACCCCGTTCCGTCGTAGGGGCAGACGGCAATGAGATGCACGCTGTCGATAAGCCGTGTGAGCCCGTCGCAGTAGCTTTGGTTGAGCCATGAAAAATGGTCGCCGCCTGCGCAGTGAAGAAGGTAGAGGACGGGAAAGGGCTTTGTTGCCGTCGCGGTGTCATAGTGTGACGGCAGCACGACGATGTACTCGATCGTGCGGTTCAAAACCACGCTCCGCATCGAAAGCGTATCGACACGGACTGCGGTAACGGTGCACGCCGCCCCCCACATCACAACAAAAAAAATGCCCCACGCATGAACACGCATATATAAACAAAGATATAAAACGACATGTCCGCCGAAAAAGTTCGCGATCGTTAAAGCGTCCCGCAAAAAACAAAATATATTTTACGACGTTCAGTCTTCGATAACAACTGTGACAGGGAGCGACATGAGCACAACGGGATATCTCGGCACAACGGCATCCGCTGTGAAGGTCTGTTTTCTTTTCTGTGCCGTGCAAGTCGTGTGCGCAGCAGACGACATCTTTTATACGCCTGATATTCTCAAGGGCAATGTGGCGTTCTGGAAAAAGATTTACACCGAGGTATCGCTGACCGAAGGCCTGCTGCATGACCGCGATTATCCGATGGTAATTTATCGGAAGGTTTCGATTGGCCGGAGCGAGGGTCGGCAGCGGGAGAGTTTGATAAAAACGGCAAAAGCGGACATTCAGCTCATGCTTGAGCATATTTCCTCACAGCCCGAATCATCATGGACTGCGGAAGAGAAAAATATAGCGGCTATGTTTGAGAAACACGCGGGCGGACGTGAGGCGCTTACGGCCGCGGCGGAGCGGATACGGTTCCAGCAGGGGCAGAAAGAGCGTTTTTACGAGGGATTATACCGCAGCGGCATGTACATCGACACCATCAGGTCCATTCTGGCCCAGTACGATGTGCCGCAGGAGCTTGCGTGGCTCCCCCATGTCGAATCATCGTTCAACCACCACGCCTATTCCCGGGTGGGGGCGGCGGGATTGTGGCAGTTCATGAGAAGCACAGGGAAGCTCTATTTGAAAATCGATTACGATATTGACGAGCGGCTTGATCCGATAGCTTCAACCTATGCGGCCGCGAAACTCCTGTCGCACAATTACAGAGAACTTCAGGCCTGGCCGATCGCCATTACCGCATACAATCACGGCCTCAACGGCATGAAACGCGCCGTCGCCGCCACGGGTTCGCGCGATATCGCGGTCATCATCCAGCGTCACGAGAGCCCGTCGTTCAAGTTCGCCTCGAAAAATTTCTACGGCTGCTTTCTCGCCGTCTGTGATATTGCGCGGGAACCGTCGAAATACTTCTCTGAAGTCAAATATGCGCCGCCCGTCCGCTGCACCGACATGGTGCTGTCGCATAATCTGCAGCCCGCGGTGCTGGCCCGCTCGGTCGGCATCGACGAGACGGTGCTTGCGGCGCTCAACCCGGCAATCCGTCCGGTCGTGTTCCGGCAGCAAAAGCATATCCCGCAGGGCACCCGCATTCATCTGCCGCAATCGATGTCGCCTTCCTACATCGACAGCGCCTTGGCTATGGTGCCGAAAACGCTCAAGCTTGATACGCTGCCAGAGACCGGCTATTATCGTGTCTCCAAGGGTGATAATCTCTCCGCCATCGCGCGGCGGTTCGGCGTGCCGGTCGCGGCGCTGGCGGAGGAAAACGGCATCGGCCGCGCGAGTCATATTTACGCCGGCCAGATACTGCGTATTCCCGGCGCTGCCGTATCAGAGGCACGTGAGCCGGTTTTGTCGTTTGTAGAAGATAAGAGGCCGGAGATGGGCCTGGCGCCGCCGCAGGCAGAACAGAAAGTCACCGGACAGCCGGAGCCGCTTCAGGAGACGCACAAAGAAAAAACGCCGGCTGCCGCAACGTCGGCCGCGGCGGTACACCTGCAAGCCGCGCCGGTGGAATCGATTCCCGATACGCTCAAGGAAGCTGCTTTGGCAAGGGCCGATGAGCCGGCGCCGGAGATTATTGATGCACTAAAAGGTCAGCAGCAGGGACGGTTCGATGCGGATGTGTACCATCTTGAGGTGGAAATATCGCCGGTGGGCAATGCGGCGTCGATTCGGGTGTCGGTCGATGAGACCATTGGGCATTACGCCGAATGGCTTGGCGTCGCCCAGTGGCGGATACGCCAGCTCAACCGTTTGGGCAATCATTCGGTTATTCATATCGGCCAGCGTCTTACTATTCCCGGTGATACGGCAACCATCAAGCGTTTTGTAGAAAAACGCCTTGAATATCACATGGCGCTTGAAGAAGATTTTTACGGTCAGTACAAGGTTGCTGAAGTCCGCGAGCATATTATTAAGCGGGGAGAAAGCCTGTGGACATTGAGCACCGATGAAAGCGGGGAAATACCGTTGTGGCTGCTGCAGAAATACAACAAGCACCTTGATTTCGCGCGTCTGATGCCCGGCATGCAGATGTGGATCCCGGTGATTGTCGAGAAAACGGCCGAGGATTACGCCGCCGAAAAAAACATGGGACCGCCTGCCGGCGGATATCCGTATTATAACGAACCTGTCCTGCCGCCCAGCAAGCCGATGCGGATTACGCCATAACCGGCAGTTTCGGAACAGAGCGGAAGCGCCGGGGCGGGGGATGTGCCGCTATCCTGTCATCGGCAATAATGTCCTATTTTTTCTCTCACGCTATTTTGCAGCATTCAAACAAATTTCTAACCCCATACTCACAATTCAGTTAACCCCGAAACATATTTTGGGTGCCAAACGGCTCTATATTGAACCGTGGTTCGTCCATTCATCGCAGGCAGGTGCTTCATGTGGTATGGTTATATTGCACCTTTATGCGGATTATTGTTGACGGTTCAGGCTGACGGCGGTATAAGTGAGGCATTGGAAATCCGCATCGGAGGGATCAGGTCATGCCGGGGATCTATAATGGTGGCGGTGTACGACGACGAGCGTTCTTTCATGAATGTCGAGAAGGCGGTGGCGAAGGAAGCAATCAATGTAGAGGCCGCCGGTTGTGCGCCGCCTGTTCTTTACAGAATTCATATTCCTTTTGGACGCTACGCGATTGTTGTATATCACGACGTCAACGGCAACGGCATTCTTGATAAGAATATGTTCGGGGTGCCTGCAGAAGCATGGGGAGCGTCGAACAATGCGCGGCCGCATCTTCGCGCGCCTGCATTCAAAGAATGCGTATTTGTCCATGATGTTTCGCATGCTGCAGTATCGATAGAAATTCACTAAGAGGGGGGGCATGCTTCATCTTTCACGATTGACAAAAGTGCAGTTTATTGCGCTGCACACATTCGTTGTATTATCCGTTGCCGCGCTCTGGGGATGGATTGAAACCCGCAATACCTATCTGATCTTGTGCGCAGTTTTATCGTTTTATGGGGCACTATGTCTAGCCTTTATAGGAGCATATAAGCGCCCAGATTAGGAAGCTGTTCATCGTCTTGGCCGGCGCAGAATTTCAACCCGCGGGGAGCACGGAGCCCCGTACGCGGGTTACTTTATTTATTTATGCATTCCGCTCCTTATCCCCTGCTCTTCAAGTATTCCCAGGCATTGACAAACAGCCTTAGTCCCATTCCTTCTTCAGGAAGTTCCTCGCGCGTCCATCGCGGGTGGTTGGTGCGGTGCAGGTATGCCTCGGGGTGGGGCATCAGGCCGAATACCCGTCCGGTTGGGTCGCAGATGCCGGCAATTGCATGCTGCGAGCCGTTGGGATTGTCGGGGTAGCTGATGGTGGGCGATCCGCTTGAGGGGTCCATATAATAGAACACAATTTGATTGTCCTGTTTTAGTTTCGCAATCGTTTCCTTGTTGGAGGCGACAAACTTTCCTTCGCCATGGCGAACCGGAAGGTATATCGTGTCGATACCTTTGGTGAAGACGCAGGGAGACTGGGGGTTGGCGCGCAGCCATACCCATCGGTCCTCGAAACGGCCGGAATCGTTATGGGTGAGTGTAACCGTTTGAGTGGTGTAATGCAGGTCAAAAGCCGGCAGCAGGCCGAGTTTGACCATGAGCTGAAAACCGTTGCAGATGCCCAGCACCAGCTTGCCTGCGTTGATAAACCTGAGGAATTGTTCGATAACGGGCTCCTGTGTTGTCGCAACCTTGCTGTGCCGGAGGCGGTTTGCCTGGGCTTTTGCCGAGCCGAGGTCGTCGCCGTCGAGAAATCCGCCCGGCAGGACGCAGAAATCGTATGAGTCAAGGCTTGTCTCGCCGTCGAGAAGTTCCCACACGGTGACGATATCGACACGGGGGAACCCGGCGAGCCGGCATGCGTGGGCCGTTTCGTTTTCGCAGTTCACGCCGTTGCCCGCAAGGACGATTGCTGACGGATTAGCGCTCATTTACCGTCTCTCCGCCTTCTGTGTCGTTCCGGTCTCAATCCTGTCCATCCTGTTCTCATCTTGATAATCCTGTTAAGGCTCGGTATTTTATTATTCCAGTCTCAATCCTGTACATCCTGTTCCCATCCTGTTAATCCTGTTAAAGGGGGAGTGTGCTTTTCCATGCGTTCTTCGCGTCGATTCGCGACACCGCCATCACCGTCTCGCCGTCGAATCCCTTGAAGGAGATGCTGTCGCCGCGGTTCACCCGGCCGATGCGCGCGAAGGGCATGTAGGCAAAAAGCGACTCAACGTTTAACGCGTTTTCTTGTGAAACCTCGATAAGGATACGGCCCGGCGTTTCAGAAAACAGTACTTCCGTTTCGGTCGTGCACTCTGCCATAGGCACTAATTTCAGATCCACCTCGGCGCCGAGATCGCCCGCGAAGCACATTTCCGCCAACGCCACTCCAAGTCCGCCGTCCGACAGATCGTGTGCGGCCGTGACAAGTCCGGCGGAAATGGCCTTGTGAAGCAGCGAGTAGAGCTTTGCCGATACGGCAGGACGGCGCACCGTGGGGACCGTTGTCTCGGAGATGTCTTTCATCAGCGCATATTCGCTTGCGCCGAAGTCGCGGTGCGTGGTGCCGAGTATATAGATATAATCGCCGGCGGCTTTGAAATCCATGGTGACCGCTTTGCGAACGTCGGCCACTTTTGCCACGACGCTGAACAGCAGCGTAGGCGGGATGGAAATGCGGGTCTTGCCGATGTGGTAGTCGTTTTTCATGCTGTCCTTGCCTGATATCAGCGGGATGCGGTAGTGGATGCACATGTCGTAGAGCGCCTGGTTGGCCCGCACGAGCTGCGCCAGTTTTCTCTCGCCGTCTGGATTGCTCTCGCTTTTCACTGGGTCGCACCAGCAGAAGTTGTCAAGGCCTGCCATGTGCTCCGGATCGCCCCCGACGCATACGGCGTTGCGCACCGCTTCGTCGACCACGCAGCTTACCATCGCGTATGTGTCGATATCGCTGTAACGCGGGGCGATTCCATTGGACACCGCCAGCCCTTCAAAGGAGTCCAGAAGCGGCCTGATGACGGCGGCGTCGGACGGTCCGTCGTTTTTCGCTCCGCACAGCGGCTTGACAACGCTCCCTCCCTGGACCTCGTGGTCGTATTGACGAACAACATATTCCTTGCTGCAGATATTGAGCCGCCGCAAGAGTCCCAGCAGGTCCTCTTTGAGATTGTTCGACTGCAGTGCTCCGGACTTTTTCTCCGGCGCCGTCCTCCAGCGCGCTTCGAGGCGCATTTGCGGTACGCCGTCGTGCAGGAAATCCATCGGTAGCAGGCCAACGGGTTTATTTTTGTATTCCACCCGCAGAAAACCCGAGTCGTTGAATTCCCCCAGATCGGTTGCTTCAACGTTCCACTCGCGGGCAAGCGCGAGAAACGCGGCCACATGTTTCGGCGGCACGGCCACGGTCATGCGTTCCTGCGCTTCTGACACGAATATTTCCCAGGGTTCGAGGCCGTGGTATTTGAGCGGCGCGCGGTCGAGGTGCACAATCGCGCCGTTGGTGTCACGCGCCATTTCGCCCACCGATGAGGAAAGGCCGCCGGCGCCGTTATCGGTAATCGCGTTGTATAATCCGCGATCGCGCGCGCGCAGGAGAAAATCGGTCATGCGCTTCTGCGTGATGGGATCGCCGATCTGAACCGCCGTGGCCGGCGAGCCTTCGTGGAGCGCTTCCGATGAAAACGTGGCGCCATGTATGCCGTCCTTGCCGATGCGGCCGCCCACCATGATGATATGGTCGCCTGGGTACGCTTTTTTCTCATAGCCCGGCCGTCCGTTGATTTCCATGGGCAAGATGCCAAGTGTGCCGCAATAGACGAGGGGCTTTCCCAAGAAGCGCTCATCAAAGACAATCGTGCCGTTGATGGTGGGAATTCCGCTCTTGTTGCCGCCGTGTTCCACGCCTTCGCGCACTCCCTCCATTACGCGCTTGGGATGCAGGATGCGGGGCGGGAGGGGTTTATCGTGAAAGGGCGAAGCGAAGCAGAAGACGTCGGTGTTGGCGATAAGCCTGGCTCCCATGCCGGTACCGAACGGGTCGCGGTTGACGCCGACAATGCCGGTAAGGGCGCCGCCGTAGGGGTCGAGCGCGGACGGGCTGTTGTGGGTCTCGACCTTGAATGCGACCGCCCACGTATCGTTGAACCTGATGACGCCTGCGTTGTCCTTGAAAACCGACAGGCAGATGTCTTTGTCGCCAAGGATGTTTCTTACTGTGGCTGTCGCCTGCTGGATGTAGCATTTGAAAAGACTCGAGATAGTCTGCGGGTCGCGATCGTTGTCATAGTAGGTGATATGGGCGTTGAAAATTTTGTGCTTGCAGTGCTCCGACCAGGTCTGGGCGATGACCTCGAGTTCGAGGTTGGTGGGACAGGGCGGCAGGCCTGCGGAGGCGCGCCGCTTTTTAACATCCTCACGCTTGAAATGTTCCCGCACCGCCTTCATTTCGTCGAGTGACAGCGCAAGCATCCCGTCGCGGCTGATCTGCATGAGCCGCTCGTCGTCGGCGGCGTCGAGATTGATTTCCCGCATTACGGTGACATCGGTCGTCCCTGACACCAACGGCGCCGCGAATGTTTTGGTGTGCGCCGCCAGCCACTCGTCGCGTGAGTAGATGGCAATTGACTGGATGAGGCGGTTTGCGAGTATCTCGTTTGCGATCTTTTCGATGTGTTTGCGAAGAATAGTGCCCTGGAAGAAAAACTGGGTGCCTGTGTGAACCGAAAAATCAGGACCGAACCTGTGGGGCATGAGTATTTCTATGGCCTCGCGCGCCGTCCGGCCGGCGTTGTCGGTGACGCCGGGCAGAAACGCGATTTCGACCATCCAACTGAAATCGTCGCAGAATGTCGAGTTAACGGTATATGTCTGGATAATCGGATCGGTCAGTGGCCCCTGCGCGATGAGCGCCAGTTCTTCATTTGTCAGCGCCGCGTTTATGGCATAGACGGAGACTACGTGGATGGAGTTGATTGTGCCGATGCCCAAGTCATTCACGATGCGGGAGCGGATCTTCTCTCCCTGCGCATCGCGCATCTGCGGCGCCATGCCCACATATATTCGTTCTGCCATACGGATATTGATTTTTCAGGATGATGCGGATTAAAAAAACGAAAAGTAATATACTATGTGGGCGAAAGCCCACGGGGCGAAACGTCCGCGCCGTACAATTTCGCAGTATTTCCGGCGGGGTAGAGAGCGTGAAGACACTTACAAGCCGCGCATCCGCAGAAGGTCTTTTTTCTCGTTGATTTCCTTTTCAAGATCCAGCGATACCGCGGAGAGCTGGTAGTCGAAGCGCTTGTCTGGGGCGGAGATATTAATGGAAAACAGGACACGGGTTTTAGGGAAGTCCCAGCGGGCGTAGGCAGCGGTCACGATGCGCTTGTAGTATTCGGACGGATGGTAGCGAAGGTTCCACAGCTCCTGCTTGATATACAGATCGGTCGCCTTGAAGATGTTGCGCGGATCGAGTCCTTCAAATATCGGTTCCTTCGTGCCGTATTTTTTTCGCAGCAGACTGTATATATCGGCCACAAAGGTGAGGGTCTGGTCGTGGATTGCGCGGTAGTAGCGATCGACGCTGATAAAGACGTTGTAATTGAAGTCGAAATCGACCAGATTGGGAAAAGGGAAGCTGACCGTGGCCTGGAAAAACTTATTGTCAAAGAAATAATATTTGACGCTGGCCGGATATCCTGCAACCGTGGTTGACGCGGTGTATACTTTCACATTGAGCTCGGGTGCGAAACCATTGTCGGCGCCCATATCCTGCCACTGGGATATTCCGGCGTCGGTGCGCACTTTCTCCGGCGGGCTCCCCCATGCCGCCCCCTGAAACCCCTCGGGGGGATTCGCCGCCTGCGCACTGGAAAGGGAGATGAAGGCTGAAAAAAGGAGAATGGTTATCATGCGCATGCCAAGAAATCCCCTGCATAAAAATGGCAAACCGCTTCTATTATTATATCGACATCGGGGAATATTTTCTTGACCCGGCGGCTTAGGCTATTCATGACGTACAAGCTTACCACGGGTTTCGAATATTGATTTCGAATTTTTGTTTTGAATTTTGGATTTCCGCCTCTGCCGGCTTACTCCAAGCTGTCTAAGGGCAGGCTGTCCTGTTGTGCGTCGCTGCGTTGTGCCCGGCGGCTTCGCCGTACCCGGTTTTTGTCGGTGTTGACACTGGTCGTCAACAGACCATTGCGGTCATAGAATTTTGCCCGTCCCGTTTCTTCATTGTCTTCGTAATACACCTTGCACATCAGCATGCCGTTGTCGTGATAAAATTTGGCGATACCGTCCCGTTTTCCGTCTTTATAGGGTATCTCCGCCTTCAGCATTCCGTTTTCGTAGTATTGCTTCACATCCCCGTCCAGCTTTCCCTTCCGGTACGTTGCCACAAACTCAAGCTGTCCGCCGGGGTAATACCCCTTAATGACTTCACGCCTTTTATTCTTGCGGGCATTAAATTCAAGCGTGCCGCTTGATGAGTAGCTCCTGAAAACCTGGGCGGGAGCGTCATGAACCGCGGCGAGCACCGCAATCGCGGAAACAACCGCGAAACATGCCACGCGCCGATGCGGGCTGAAAGAATGGGGATTTGTGTCTGTGCCGGGCCGCATTTCGATAACTACATTCCACCAGTTGGTACCGGGTATATATTTCAACCTAAATTCCGCAGTTGGATGCGGCGCTATGGCTGCAAAGGGCAATCGATACGAATAATTTCTGCCGAAGGCCGGTATACCTTACCCTTATGAACGGAGTGAAAATCTGTTGAGCGCTCTGGCGCTTCAGGCGGCTTGGACATATCACTCGGCGGATATGCCCTGCGCCGCCTTCACGCCATATCA
>Ga0129299_1003506_pt1 | contig 10227 bp, 8 predicted proteins | sample ConPoolayeCmetaG_FD_94477 | JGI IMG/M metagenome (GOLD analysis project Ga0129299, IMG submission 94477) | Hot spring microbial mat communities from California, USA to study Microbial Dark Matter (Phase II) - Cone Pool mat layer C metaG ... | reverse complement strand
GGCGGGGCGCGCCCCGCCATCCGGGTTCGATCCTGGCGATCCTGTCCCGGTTCGGGACCTGCCTCGCACAGTGCGATCGGGCACAGCCTGACAGCCGGTGAGAATAGCCGCGCGGCCGCGCCCACTCAACTGCGTTGGAACGCGCAGGCTGGACCGTTACGCCGATAATTCCGGCCGTTTGCAGAACCGGTGCCGATCGAGCGTCCGATAGGGGAATACGGTAGCGGCGGGCAGGTGTTGCGGTCGCCCACCGCCGTGTTGATGCGTGTCGCCTGTGGAGGACGAGCAGTGCGAGCACTGTTCGTGACTGGCGCCGAGGGTGCCGTCGGTCGCCGACTCGTCCGACGGCTCAAGGCCTGCGGATACGACGTCACATGTGGAGTTCGTAACCGCGCACGGAAACTAAACTACGAGCGCGAGCAGTTCAAGGCGCTCGTTTGCGATGTCGCCGACTCGATCAATGTCGCGCGCGCCGTCGCGGCTGCACGTCCTGACGGGGTGATTCACCTGGCCGGACCTTCTGACCCGGCAATCGTGAAAAGCGACCCTCTGCTGGCCTACCAGACGATCGTCACCGCCTGGGCGAACGTCCTCGACGCCGTGCGGCGCACCGTCCCCCGCGCCCGCGTCTTGCTGATCAGCGCCGCGGAGGTGTACGGGTCGGCTCAGCCAGAGTCGCCGCCCTTTTCCGAGTCCGCACCGCTTCGGCCGAACAACGCGTTCGGCGAGTTGAAGGCGGCGGCCGAGAGCATCGCCCGCTCGTACCACCGTGAATATCACCTGAACATTTCGATCGCCCGCCCGTTCCGATATGTGGGCGGAAGCGGGCCGGTTCCGGGCGAGCTGCGCCGGTGGCTGGATCGGCTGGCAGCCTGGGAGGGGCCGGACGCGCGCGCGAGCATCTCGATCGAGAACGCCGGTGCGGTGTTCGATTGGCTTCATATTGATGACGTCGTTACCGCTTACGAAACAATTCTCCATCAAGGCCAGCCGAACGAGACGTACAACGTGTGCAGCGGCACCGGCCGCACGCTCGGCGAGGTGGCGCAGCGGCTGGCGGCACTCGCGCATCTGCCTGTCGCGGTGGCTGACGGGGGCGCGGGTGCGCCTTGGGCGCTGGTGGGCAGCAACGAGCGTCTGCGGCAAGAGCTGGGTTGGACCCCGACCCGCTCGCTAGACGAGGCGTTGGCGGAGATCGGGCGACGTTATCAGACGCGAACACCGGTCGACGCGACTGCGACGGTTTGAGGTCTCCCCACCACGCGTTGGGGCCGGAGCGGTCTCGTGACCCGCGCAGCGCGGGGAAGGCCCACGCCCGGGCGGTCCGATGGGCGGCGACCGGGGATGGCCGCCGGGGACGTACCCCCTTGGCAGCTTCAACATTTCCTCATATACTACGGGGCTCCGTGTCGCCTTCGCGCGGCGCGGCTTGGCGTTCGCCGCGAACCGGCGGCGCGACGATGCGTTAGAGCGGAGGGCCGCATGGCGGTCAAACTTCGGCTGAAGCGTCTGGGACGACGGCACGTATCGGTCTTTCGGCTCAGCGCGATGGAGTCGCGCTGTCCGCGCGACGGACGCGTGCTGGAGGAGCTTGGCACGTACGCCCCCGGCAACAAGGACGCCTCGCAACAGGTCAAAATCAACGCGGAACGCGTCAAGTACTGGCTGAGCGTGGGCGCCGTGCCGACGGAGACGGTGGCCCAGTTGCTCAAGAAGCACGGAATCACGGCCCGGTGAAGCTGGTGCTGGTGAACCACAACGGGAATCATGCGCATCGACGTCATCACCCTTTTCCCGGAGGTCATGCAGCCGTATCTGGCGGCGAGCATCCCGGGCCGCGCGCAAGCCGCGGGCGTGGTGACGATTGCGCTGCATCAGCTCCGCGACTACTCCTCGGATCCGCACCGCAAAGTCGATGATCGCCCCTTCGGCGGCGGGCCCGGCATGGTTCTCACGTGCCAGCCGGTGATCGACGCCGTCCACGCCGTCGAGGCGCAAGACGCCCGCCCGGCCCTGCGGATTCTCCTGACGCCGCAGGGCACGCGGTTTAATCAGCAGATGGCCCAGCGACTGGCCGCGCAGCCCCGTCTGCTCCTGCTGTGCGGCCACTACGAAGGCTTTGACGAACGCATCGCCGAGCTGCTCCGCCCCTTCGAGATCAGTCTCGGCGATTTCGTTTTGAGCGGCGGCGAGCTGGCGGCCCTGGCCGTGATCGACGCCGTCGTCCGACTGCTGCCCGGCGCCCTGGGCGACGCGCAGTCCGCCGCGGACGAGTCGTTTTCCGGCGGCCGCCTGGAGTACCCGCAATACACCCGGCCGCGCGACTTTGCGGGCCGCACCGTGCCCGACGTGCTGCTGTCGGGCAACCATGCCGCGATCGCGGCCTGGCGGCGTGCGCAGGCGGAAGAGCGCACGCGTCAACGGCGGCCGGACCTGCTCGAGTCCGCGCCGCCGCTCGCGTTTCATGGGAGCGCGACCGATTCCGCGGCGGCGGGCCGTATCCGGCTCCCGGCGCCCTGATCCGAATTCAGAAAGCGAGGCCGTCATGAAGAACCCCCTGGTGGATGCCGTCGAGAAAAAGTACCGCCGTTCCAACGACCTCGATTTCGAGATTGGCGACACGGTCGTGGTGACCATCCGGATCGTCGAGGGCAACCGCGAGCGCTTGCAGGACTTTGAGGGCACGGTCATCGCCCGGCGTGGCCGCGGGCTGGACGAGATGTTCACGGTCCGACGGATCGTCGCGAACGAAGGCGTGGAGCGGACCTTCCCGCTGCACTCGCCGCGCATCGCCGCAATCCGCACCGTCCGGAGCGGCAAAGTGCGTCGGGCGAAGCTCTACTTCCTGCGCGAGCGCGTCGGCAAGGCCCGGCGGCTTCGCGAGCGGCGGATTTCCGCCGAGGCCCGCAAGGCCGCCGCGGACGCGCGCGCTGCCAAGACCCGCGCCTTGCAGGAGGCGCAGGAGGCGGTGGCTGCCGCCAAGAGTGAAATGGCGGCCGCCCCGAGTTGAACCGCGTCGGCCTCGAACCATGGGACGGCGGGCCGCGCATCGGACTGGACGGCGACCCGACGTCCCGTTTTCATGCGCACGCCATGACGCCGCCTCCCCTGCCGCTCGGCGACGACTCCCGCCACGAACTCGGCCTGGACGGCGAGGCTCTGGCCGAGAGCTACCTCTCTCGCCGCGGGTTGCGGCCGGTGGCACGGCGTTTCGCGACGCCGGTCGGTGAGCTGGACCTCGTCATGCGCGAGGGGGCGACGCTCGTGTTCGTCGAGGTCAAGACGCGGCGCGACCGGCGGTGGGGTGAGCCCCAGGACGCCGTCTCGCCGGAGAAGCAGCGCCGACTCACGCGGGCGGCGCGGTGGTTCGTCCACCACCGGGGACAGCACGACGTGCCGCTGCGCTTCGACGTGGTCGGTGTCGTCATCGCGCCGGGGGCGGCGCCCGCGATCGAACATTTCCGCGACGCCTTCCCGCCCGCCGACGAGTGATTCCGGCCACGGTCCAGGTCGCAGGACGGCTGCGGTCGCCGGGCTCCGGTCCGGCGGCCGCGCAGGGCTCCGCGTGGCTGCCGGACCGCGGGCGACGCACGAGCCGGGAACGCGCCGCCCGGCCGATCAACCCGCGTGGATTTCGACCGGTCGGTGCTATCATGGGAAGGGACGACAACACGAGAGAGGGAAACGAACCATGCTTCGAAGCCAGCCCCGAGCCCGACACGTGAAAATCGGGCGATACGGTGCGATCGTCGGACTGATGCTGGCCGGTGCCCGGCGGATCGCGGCTCAGGACCTGTCGCAGCCCGGGCCGTACCCGGCCGGCTGGCGTGACGTGACGGTCACGCGGCCCAACGGCTCCACGTTCACCGCCGCCGTGTACTACCCGGCGGTGACGTCGGGCGCGGGCGCGGCCCTCAACCCCGCCGGTGGGCCCTACCCGGCGATCTCGTTCGGTCACGGCTTTCTGCAAGCGGTCGAGCAATACCGGTCCACGTTGGCCCACTTGGCCTCCTGGGGCTTCGTGGTCATCGCGAGCCGCAGCGAGGGCGGCCTGTTTCCGAGCCACGCGAACTTCGCCGCGGACCTGCGGCACTGCCTGACCTATCTGGAATCGGCCAACGGGAATCCGGCCGCGTGGCTGTACGGTCAGGTGCGCACGGACCGATTCGGCCTGTCCGGCCACTCGATGGGCGGCGGGGCGAGCATCCTCGCGGCCGCGGCCGATCCGCGCGTGCGGTGCGTGGCGAACCTCGCGGCGGCCGAGACCAACCCCTCCGCCGTCAGCGCGATGGGCAGCGTATCCGTACCGATCAGCCTGATTGCCGGCGACGATGACACGATCACGCCGGTCGGCACCAACGGCCAACTGATGTACAACGCGGGCCGCGCGCCGAAGCAACTGCCGATCATTCGCGGCGGCTTCCACTGCGGGTTCGTGGACGCCAACTTTCTGTTTTGCGACAGCGGCGCGTTGACGCGCCCCGCGCAGCTCGCGATCACGCGGCGTCTGCTGACCGCGTTTTTCCGCTTGTATCTCGCCGACGACGCGTCGGTGTGGCGCGCCGTATGGGGACCGGAGTTCTTCGCCGACCCGGCGGTGGACGCGACGCGCGCCGCGGCCGGCGTCGCCCTGACGCCCGGCACGGCCGCGCTGACCGGACCGGCCGGCTTCGAGCTTTCGGCGACGGTGACGGTGACGAACAGCGCGCCGACCGCGCGGCGTTACACGCTGTTCGCCGAGGGCGGGTCGTGGCCCGTGACGTTCGCGCCGCCGCAGACCGCGCCGCTCGCCCCGGGGCAGTCGGCGACGGTCGAGGTCCGCATCGCCGTACCGGCAGGCGGCAGCGGGGACAGCGCGGCGCTGCTCCTCAGCGCCCGGTCCGATCTGGACGGCGGCACGCGCGGTTACGCGACGTGGACCGTGACGCGCACACCTGGGCGCGGCGATCTGAACTGCGACGGCCAGATCAACTTTGACGACATCGAGGCGTTCGTGTTGGCCCTGGGCGGGGAGGCCGGCTACGCCGTCGCGTATCCGAACTGCCGCTGGCTGAATGCCGACTGCAACGCGGATGGGGTCGTCAATTTTGACGACATCGACGTCTTCGTCGAACTGCTGTCGGGATGAGGCCGCGCGTCGGTCACGACAGAAACGACTCGTTTCCCGGGCCGCGTGCAGTTGAATCGGGATGAGGGCGCGCGTCCGCGCTCTTCATCCCGGCAGCGCGACGGCGGTGGTGCGGCGCGGGCGGCCATGCGCGCGTTGCCGTGCCCGGAACGACCGCGGCAGCGCAACGGTGGTGGGGCGCGAGCGTCCGACGCGGGTTCTGGAAGGATGTGCGAAAGGAAGCAGGCGATGCAGTCGGGCTGCGCTGGTTCATCGGGCACGCGCGCGGGGGTGGCCGTCGCGGCACTGACGCTGGCCGCGCTGACGACGACGCCGGTGCCGGCGCAACCGGCCCGCACATGGGTGTTTTTCTCCGATCGCGCGCACCTGACGGCCGACGCACAGGCTTTCTCCCGGGCGGCGGCGCGGCTCGATCCGCGGACGCTCGCGCGGCGGGCGGCCCGCGGCGTGGCGGGCGCCCCGCTCGTGGGCGAGCACGATCTCGACGTGGCGGCCGAGTACGTGGCGGCCATTGAGGCGACCGGCGCGCAAATTTACCGCCCCAGCCGGTGGCTGAACGCGGTCAGCGTGGTCGCGACGCCCGCCCAGCTCGAGCGGATCCGAACTCTGCCGTTTGTGCGCGGCACGACCCCGGTCGCCCGCGCGGCGTACCGCGGCGCAGGTCCCGAGCCCGGGGTCGTGGTTGCCGCGCCCGAGCCGCCGCGCGGTCGCGACCTGTACGGCCACACCGCGGCGCACCTGGCGCAGATCGACCTGCCGGGGCTGCACGCGGCGGGTTTCACCGGTGTCGGCGTGGTCATCGGCGTGCTTGACACCGGTTTCAAGCGGACACACGTAGCATTCAACGCGCCGGGGCGACCGCTGCGGGTGCGTGCCGAGTATGACTTCGTGGACAACGATGCGAACGCCGGCCCCGAGCCGGGCGACCCCTGGGGAGCGGCCGCGCACGGCACGCGGGTGCTGAGCCTCTTGGCGGGCTACGCGCCGTACGAGTTCGTCGGCGCGGCGTTTGACGCCGAGTACATCCTGTGCCGCACCGAGGACCCGTACGCGGAATACCCGGGCGAGGAAGACAACTTCGTGGCGGCGCTCGAGTTCGTCGAGGCCCATGGCGGCGACGTCGTCTCGTCATCGCTGGGATACATCGACTGGTACTCGCAAGAGCAGCTCGACGGCCGGACTGCCGTGACGACGCGCGCGGTGAACTTGGCGACGGCGCTGGGGCTGCACGTGTGCACGGCCGCCGGCAACGGCGGGCACGACGCGGACCCGGCGACCTCACGCCTGGTCGCACCGGCGGACGCGTTTCACGCGGTGGCCTGTGGAGCCGTGACCGCCGACGGAACCACGGCGACCTTCAGCTCCGACGGTCCGACTGCCGACGGGCGCGTCAAGCCCGAGGTGCTGGCGGGCGGGCACCGTGTGGTGACCGCCTCGCCGTGGGACGACTTCGGGTACAACGCGGCGTCCGGCACCTCGTTCGCCACGCCGCTGATCGCGGGCGCCGTCGCCTGCATCGTCCAGGCGCACCCGGACTGGCCCCCCGCCCGGCTGCGGACGGCGCTGATGCTGTCGGCGAGCGACTGGCTGGCGACCGGGCGGCCCGACCCGCTTCAGATTCGCGGGTACGGCATCATCGCCGCCCGCGCTGCCGCGACCGACTGCAACGTGAACGGCCTGCCCGATGTGTACGAGGTGCGCACCGGGGCCGCCACCGACGGGGACGGGGACGGCCAGCCGGACGAGTGTCAGGTGGGGCTTGGCGACCTCGACTGCGACGGCGCGGTCGATTTCGACGACGTCGCCGCGTTCGTGCTGGCGCTCACCAATCCCGCGGCGTACCAAGCGGCCCACCCCGACTGCCAGCCCGCCCGCGCCGACTGCAACGGCGATGGCGTGGTCAACTTCGACGACATCGACGCGTTCGTGGCCCGACTGGCCGGCTGAGCGGCGGAACGCGGACGCGGCAGCGCCGCGACGGGGCCGAGCCGGGTGGCGTCCCCCCCCCCGCCCGCCGCGCGGCCGCGTCCCGGCCGGGCCTGCGATCCCACGGGGCTGCGTCGCAGTTGGAGCACGCCACAATGACAGCAGCGCCGCAGGCCGGTATACTGCGGGTTCGCGTTGTACTCGCCGCCCCGCCCGCTGTGGTTGGGGGTGGGGGCGGGGGGGCGGCGGGCGTGGTGGTTGTGGAGGACGTGCGTCGATGGCTGAAATCCCGGTCGAGACCCCGCTGGAGGAAGAGGGCTCCCGCGACGGGAAACGCCGCGAGCCTGCGCTGAACAAGTACTTCAAGGCGACGATTCGCCTGAAGGTGTCGGACCTGCACCTCAAGGCCGGGTTGCCGGCCATGGTCCGGATGAAGGGCGACCTTCGGCCGCTCCAGGGAGGTCCGCTGACCGCCGAGCAGATCCGCGACGGCATCTTCGAGATCCTGACCGAGAAGCAGCGGGCGCAGTATGAGGAGCGGGGCGCGGTCGACTTCGCGTACGACGTGGGGACGCAGGGCGACGCGGACCGGTTCCGCGTGAACGCCTTCCAGCAGCGCGGCAAGATGTCGGTCGCCGCACGGCGCGTCTCGCGGGACATTCGCAACTTTGAGCAACTGTACCTGCCCCCGTCGATCGAGAAGGTCACCCACTTTCATCAGGGTCTGGTGCTGCTGGCGGGCATCACGGGATCGGGCAAGAGCACGACGATCGCCGCGATGATCGACCACATCAACAAGCGCGACCCGGTCCACATCGTGACGATCGAGGATCCGATCGAGTACCTCTTCACTGACCGCAAGGCCGTGATCAACCAGCGCGAGGTCGGGATCGACGTGGCCGACTTTCACGAGGCGCTCAAGTACCTGATGCGCGAGGACCCGGACGTCGTGCTGATCGGCGAGATGCGGGATATCGAGACCTTCTCGGCCGCGGTGCACGCGGCCGAGACGGGACACCTGGTGTTCGGCACGATTCACGCCTCGAGCTCCGCCCAGACGATCTCGCGCATTCTGGACCTGTTCCCGCCCCAGGAGCGCCGCTCGGTGCGGCAGGCGCTGGAGTTCAATCTGAAAGCGATCATCTGCCAGAAGCTGATCCCGAGCGTGAAGGAGGGGGTGCCGATCGTGCCGGCGGTCGAGATCATGTTTTCCAACGCCTCGATCCGGAAGCTGATCCGCGAGGAGCGCGACAACGAGATCATCGACGTGATCCGGGCCTCGTACGCCGACGGCATGGTGGACTTCACCGAGCACCTGCGGCGCCTGGTCGTGGAGGGCACGATCGACCACAAGACCGCGTACGAGGCCGCGCCCAATCCGGATGAGCTGCGCATGGCGCTTAAAGGCATCAAGTCGGCGTCGGCCGGCATTCTCGGCTGAGGCGCGGCCGGCCCGCCGCCGCGGCCGCGCGGGGCCCCGGCCGGCGCCCGAGGAGTGTGCCCGTGATCGAATCCGTCGCACTTCTGGCCCAGCTCCCGTCGAGCACGGTGTATATCCAGCCGTTCAAGCTCGTGGGGTTTCTGTTGGTCTTCACGCTCTGGGCGATCTTCGCGCAGTGGGTGGACAAGGACACGGTGGCGGTCAATACCTTCCGCACGCTGTGGAACTTGATGACGATGGCCGTCGGAGCGGCGGGCACGATCGCGGCGCTACTCGTGCCGCTGTTTGTCGTAGGCCTGCTGGTGTTTCTGGTCGCGCAGCTCACGCTGATGGCCGTCTACATCGCGCATCGCAACGGGCTGGTACCCGAGGCCGACCGGGTGTTCACCGCCGGGCACTTCCGCCGTCTGCGCGCGGAGGGCTTCCGCGGCAAGAAGAAGGTCAAAGAGGTCAAGGAGCGCGTGCGGCTGACCGGCGCCGATCGCCGGGTCGTGCCCATCCCGGAGGAGGAGCCGGCCCGGGAGCAGTACCGGCTGACGCAGGACCTGTTCTTCGACGCGCTTTGGCGCCGCGCCACGAACGTGGATCTCGTCCCGGCCGGCCAAATCTCCAAGGTCACGTACCTGATCGACGGCGTCGCGGCCGAGCGCGAGCCGCTCACCCGCGCCGAGGGCGATGCGGTGCTGGTGTTCCTCAAAATGATCGCCGGTCTGAACCTCGAGGAACGGCGCAAACCCCAGCGGGGCCAGATCACGGCGGCGATCGGCGACGTCAAGCACAAGGTGTTCGTGCGCACCGACGGCTCCACGGCCGGCGAGAAGCTCAGCCTCCGGATCCTGTACAACGAGGAGTCCCTGAAGGCCCCGGACCTGGGCTTCAACCCCAAACAGCTCGAGCAGGTGCAGGCCGTCAAGGAACGGACGCGCGGGCTGGTGCTGGTGTCGGCGCCGCCGGGGGCCGGACTGACCACGACCATCTACAGCCTGACGCGCACGCACGACCGGTTCCTGATGAACGTCCAGACGATCGAGTACGAGAAAGAGCTCGAGCTCGACAACGTGACGCAGAAGGTCTTCTCGCCGGCGCCGGGCAAGACGTTCGCCGAGGAGCTTCAGCGCCTGGTGCGGGCCGACCCCGACGTCATCGTGCTGCCCGAGCTGCGCGAGCCGCAGGCAGGCGTCATCGCCTGTCAGGCCGCGGCCAACAAGCAGAAGGTGTACGTCGGGCTGGTGGCCCTGGACGTGTTCGACGCGCTCCAGAAGTGGCTCCAGTTCGTCGGCGACAAAGCGCTCGTGGCGCGCAGCCTGGCCGCCGTCAGCAACCAGCGGCTGGTCCGCGTGCTCTGCCGCGAGTGCAAACAGGCCTACAAGCCCGACCCCCAGATGATGCGCAAGCTCAACCTGCCGGCCGACAAAACGCTCTACCGCCCGCCGGAGCCGACCTACGACAAGCACGGCAACCCGATCATCTGCCAGGCCTGTCAAGGAACCGGCTACGTTGGGCGCACGGCGGTGTTCGACTGGCTCACGGTCGACGAGCCGCTGCGGGAGGTCATCCGCCGCAGCACGTCCCTCAGCGAGATCCAGAGCCACGTCCTGAAATCCGGTGCCGCGGGCCTGCAAGCCCAGGCGCTCCAGAAAGTACTCGACGGCACGACGAGCATTCAGGAGGTCGTCCGGGCCGTGCGGGGCAGCCCTGCCGCCGCCGCCCCCGCCGGCGCGCGGCCGGCCGC
>Ga0129299_1003505_pt1 | contig 10228 bp, 6 predicted proteins | sample ConPoolayeCmetaG_FD_94477 | JGI IMG/M metagenome (GOLD analysis project Ga0129299, IMG submission 94477) | Hot spring microbial mat communities from California, USA to study Microbial Dark Matter (Phase II) - Cone Pool mat layer C metaG ... | reverse complement strand
CGTTGATCTTCTGGAGCAGAGCGGGTTTGCCGTTTTTGCCGTAGACCGACCCTGGATGGCCACCGACGTGAGTGATGAGCCTGCGCACCACCATTTCGTCCATAATTCCTTCGACCGCGGCAGCGATGAGCACCGGGTTCTGCATACTCACTTGTCTCCGAACAGGGCGAGTTGAACGACTTGCTCCGGTCGGGTTTTCGGGATCACGGCTTCGGCCAGCGACTGCCCGCCAGTCAGCAGAAGCCCAATGTCCTGATGGGAGGCCGCGGTATGGACCTCGGTTCCCTCCCTTCCCGGAAGGAGCAGCAGTACCTCGTCAAGGCCGATGCCCTCGTCCCGCAGCAGATCGGGGGAGTGTGTGCTAAGGAAGATTTGACGCCCCGTTCGGCGTTGTACGCGGGCCAGCATCTGGGGTAGGACTCGCACAACCTCGGGATGGAGCGAAAGCTCCGGCTCTTCCAGCAACAAAGGGCCGCCTTTTTCCAGTACGGCCCACAGCAGGCCCATCAGCCGCAGGGTACCATCGGAGAATTGCTCTTCGGTTTGCCAATCGCCTTGCGGACGCCAATGCTCGTATTTTCCCCGCAGGTGCGGCGTCCCGCGAACGTCGCGCCACAACTCGATGTTTGCGAGCTGAGGCACGGCGATCTTCAGCGCTTTCTGAATGTGGCGAAGCCATGCCTTCCGCGTCTTCTCCGGGGACTTGGCAACCTGTTCGAGGAAGTCGCCACCGAACGGGTCGTTGACCCGCCCTACCGAGCGATCCGGTTCGCGCACGAGCTGGGGCACGATGTGAAGGTAGTGAATGGACGCGAAGAAAATGGCAACGTCGCGGAACTGACGGTTTACATTGACCTGTTCAAGAAAAGTCTGTGTCAAACGCGCCGGGTCGGTGGAATCGTCGTGGTTCGGTCGATCGAGCAGAACCTGGCCGTGTCGCACGACGCGTTCTTTCTTCAACTGCGGCCTGCGCTGCTGATCCTGCGAGAAGGCGATTTGATAACCCCATCTGCCACTCTCCGCTTCCAACTCCACCTCTATTTCGATGTCCGGGTGGCGTCGGGCTGCGAGGCAACGTATGGCTGTCACGCCGCCACGACGCGCCACCGCCTGTTGGAATCCGCCTCCAGACGACGCTAGATCTCGCAAGAAACGAAAAGCATCCAGAAAGTTGGACTTGCCCGAAGCGTTCGGCCCCACGAGAAACAGACGGTCGGGAATTTTCACCTCGGCCAGGGAAAAGTTTTTCCAGTTTTTTAGAACCAGTTTTCGGAATTTCATTCGTCTCCTCCCCGCGGCGGCGAATTTTCCCGCGCGTCCATCGCCTTTGCCGTCGCATTCACCTCTCGCCAACAGTTTGCCACCCGTCGCCGGGCAGCGGAGAGTGTGCGGTTTGGGAAATAACTCAAACTGTAAGTCGTCCAGTGCTAGCCTTGGCGAGAAATGCCAGCCGGGTGGCGGATTCCGCCGCGAATTGATCTTGCCATGAAAAGCGGTCTCGTCTTTTATACTCCGCACACCTTGAAAGGAGAGCTTTTTCGAGCGAGAAGCACTCCTTTTGGGCCGCGCAGAGCATAAGACGGTTTCTTAGCGTTGATCGAGCGGGATGTAGCGGTTGTTCACGGGTCCCACGTAGAGCTGCCGGGGGCGCACGATGCGGCCCGCCGGATCCTCGTGCTGTTCCTTCCACTGGGCGATCCAACCGGGCAGGCGTCCGATGGCGAAACAGACGGTGAACATGTTGGTGGGAATGCCCATCGCGCGGAGGAGGATGCCGCTGTAGAAATCCACGTTCGGATACAAACGGCGTTCGACGAAATAGGGGTCGGCCAGGGCGAGTTCCTCGAGTTTTCGGGCGATGTCCAAGAGCGGGTCGTGGCGTTTGACCTGGGCAAACACCTTCTCGCACATTTGCTTGAGGATTTTTGCCCGGGGATCGTAATTCTTGTAGATCCGGTGCCCGAAACCGTAGAGCCGGAAGGGGTTGGTCTTGTCCTTGGCGTCGCGGAGGCACTGTTCGGGCGAGAGGCCGCCGCGGTGGATTCTTTCGAGCATTTGCATGACTTCGACATTCGCCCCGCCGTGGAGCGGCCCCCACAGCGCGGACACCCCGGCGGCGCACGAGGCAAACAGATTGGCCCGCGCCGACCCCACCGCCCGGACGACCGAAGAACTGCAATTCTGTTCATGGTCGGCGTGGAGGATGAACACCAGGTTCAGCGCGTCCTCGATCTCCGGCGTGACCACGTACTGCCGGTAGGGAATCGAGAACATCATGTGCAAAAAGTTTGCGCAGTAGCGGAGCTTTGGATCAGGGTAGATGAACGGCATGCCTTGGGAACGCCGATAGGCAAAGGCGGCGATCGTGCGGACCTTGCTGATCAAGCGCGCGGCGGCCTCGGTCAGCGATTCCGTGTCCTCGACCGAGAGGAACTGAGAATGATAATAGGCCAGGCTGCTCACCGTGGCCGAGAGGATGGCCATGGGCGGGGCGTCGACGGGGATGTGCTGGAACTGGTGCTTGATCCCCTCGTGCAACAGCTCGTGGTCGGTGAGCTTCTCGCTGAAGGCGGTCAGTTCCTCCCGGTTGGGAAGCCGCCCGAAGATCAGCAACCACGCCACTTCAATAAAATTCGGCCGCTCGGTGAACTGTTCGATCGGGATGCCCCGGTAGCGGAGGATGCCCTTTTCGCCGTCGACAAACGTGATCTCGCTGCGGCACACGCCGGTGTTGGCCATCGAAGGGTCGAACGTGATGAGGCCGGTTTCGTCGCGCAGTTTCGAAATGTCGATGGCCCGTTCGCCTTCGGTCCCTTCGAGGATGGGCAATTCGATTTGCTTGCCGTCCACGATCAGCGTTGCTTTTCCCGCCATGGTGATCCCTTTTCTCTTGGAGACTAAACCTTCGAAGCAATTGACCCCATCGCCCTCCCGCAGCGCAGGTAATCTTATCTCTTCCTCGGGCGGAGGCAATCGGCTGCGGGTTGCGGGGCCGAGAGAGGAGGGGGTGCTTACGGCTAGGCGAAATGGATAAAAGGCACGTTCCCTGCGGCCCGCGTCCTGACCGCGCCGCTTGTGGAATCCGCATAAGAGTGATCTTGGCCGCGAGGCTCATGGTTCCGCCCCGCGCGGCCGATGGCCAGCAATACGCGACTCTCGGCATCATCCTGGTGTTGATGGTTAGGGAACACTCCACGAACGCTATTCAGGGAGGGCAGCCTTGCGGACTCCACCTGGCACGTTGGCCTGAGGGGCGGACGGTCCTCCCCTCATCCAAAAGAGCGCGTCCTGCGCGGACGTTACACCTTCCAATCACGCGGGAACCCTGCCTTGTGGCAGGGTTCTTGGATTTCTTGGCCACGCGCCGCGGCGCGAAGGCCCTGTTCCGGCCGCGCTTCGCGCCGAGAACATTCCCCCAAGGCACGGCGTTCAGGGTTTCATGTCGATGACGAACAAACGGTTCTGGCCTGGGGTGACGCTCAAGGTCAGGCCGCTGGTCTTGGGATTGCGGTATTTCGGGGGAATCTCGCGGTAGTCGCGGGGCGCGATCGGGCTGAAGGCCTTTGAGCCTGGCCTCTCGATCACCGGGGGCATGACGGCCACCTGATATTCGCCCACCAGCAATCCCGGCCCATCGCTCATCTTGGCGGTGAAGGAGCCATCGGGCTGGATTCGGGCAGCCTGATAGACGCAGGTCTCCGGCGAGAAAAAGACGACCATGCCTTCGCTGATCGGCTGACCGTTAAAAGTCACCAGGCCTTGCACGCCGCCATATTCGCCCTTGCTGGCGCAGCCCCCAAGCGCCATCAGAGCCATCATGCACGCGGCTTGGCACCCAAGCCGCCACCTAATCTTCGACGCTCGACCTTTTTCCGTCATCGCGATTCGCCAGATTGTAGACGACTTGGATGTCCGTGCTCGAACTGAGGAACTGGGCCGAACCGTCGGCCATGAGGACCTGGGCGCCGCCGGGGTGGGCCGACTGGAGCGGCCGGTTCGGCCCGCAATCGCCAGCCACCCCGTAGGCCAAGTAGGAAAATTCCCCGATCGGGTGGATCACGCAGGTGAGATTATATTGTCGTTCCCACGTGTCCCGCCGGCTGACGCCCATGGGGAAACCGTAGCCGCAATCGCTGCGGCAATCGACGCGGGCCCCCCGATCATCCACGCACCATCCGGATTGCTCGCCGACCATCATCGTCCGCGACGTGCCGTCCTTGATCGAGGAGGGCGAAATCGCCAGCGTCACCATGCCCACGCTCTGCCCAGGCTGGCTCGGCAGGGCCGGCTCCGCCACCAGCACGCCGCCCCAGGATATGTAGCCCGGGGCGCCGGTCGGGTTTTTATCGCGGGTGGAAGGGTGGTCGCGGGCGCCGGAAATGCCCACGTAGGTGGAACTCATCACATTCGGGCTCTCCATGCCGAAGTTCGTCAGCACCAGCTTGTCCAGCGTGCTCGATGGGCAGAACATGAACGGAAAAATCTGGTCGCGAAGCACGTCCCGATTCCTCCGGTTCCACGGCTGGGAGTCGGGCACGAGCCGCCCAGTGACCGAACTGTTCTGGTCGAATTGGTTGTAGATCGTCTCTTCTTCCAGGTACGGCAGAATCCGCACCAGCCAGGAATGGCCGAAATCGCCCGCCGACGTCGAAAGCGCGCCCGACGGAAACACGCCGTACACGCCCAAATAGTTGTGCATCGCCAGGCCGATCTGCTTGAGGTTATTAAGGCACTTGGAGCGTCGGGCCGCTTCGCGGGCCATCTGCACCGCCGGCAGCAGCAACGCGACGAGGATGCCGATGATGGCAATCACCACCAAGAGTTCCACCAGCGTGAAGCCGCCGAACGGGGGGCGGCTGGTTTGCCGAACCATGGTGTTCGGGCCTGACCGTACTCTCATGGGACTTACCTCCGCAACTCGGACCACACCGCTTGCGGCCGTCTGCCGGCCGAAAGACGCCGTGTCCGCCCATCATTCTATGATAGTGAAAGTTTCTCTTCCCGCAATCGTCTTCTGTCCAAATCGGGGCGTAGGCCCCCCCTGCCAGCGCGGGACTCGACTCTGAACCCTTCCTTGCCCCACCGCGGCAAGCGAAAAGGTCTCCTCGCCCCAGGGAGAGCTTGGGATCAAAGACGACCGGCCGGGAGAGTGCCCCAATCCTCGCTTTTCGGATAGGATGTTGGTTTGGCCAAGCGGCGAAACCGCATCCGGTTTGCCTCAAGGCATGGCGACGGTGGGGCGCCCGGACGCGACCGACCGAGGCCCGGCGCCCGACCAGCAAGGCCTCGCCGGATCGTGGCCGGGGGAAAATCGTGACCCAACGGGAGTCGTTCGATGCTGGGTGTGGAACTGGGAATTGACGCGTATTTCGACCGGCTCAAGGCCGAATTGGATCGGGTTTGCCGAGCCGACGTGGAACGACTGGGCGAGTGGGTCTATCGGGCATGGGAAGAGGGGCGATTCGTGTTCGTCTTCGGCAACGGCGGTTCGGCCGCCACCGCTTCGCACTTCGCCGCCGATTGGGGCAAGAACAGCGTCTCGGCCGACGACCTCCTCCACCTCACCGGACGCCGGCTCAAGATCCTCAGCCTGACCGACAACGTCCCGTGGCTTTCCGCCCTGGGAAACGACCTGGGCTACGACCAGGTCTTCGTTCAGCAACTGATCCACTACGCCTCGCCCGGCGACCTGGCCATCGCCATCAGCGGATCGGGCAACAGCCCCAACGTGATTCGAGCCGTCGAATGGGCCAACCAGCACGGTCTGGCCACGTTCGGGCTGACCGGCTACGACGGCGGCAAGTTGAAGACGATCCAGCAAGCAGGCGTCCACGTCGCCCTCGACGACATGGCCATGATCGAAAGCATCCATGCCTGCATCGGCCACTGGATCGTCGACGATCTGACGGCGCGGATTCGCCGCATCGGCCGATACAGTCCCCGCGACGACGCGGCGCCCTAGGCCGCGCCGCCCAAGGGATGTCCGTGTCCCCCCAGTCACGGATTTTGCTGGGGAAGGAGCAAGCAGCGGTCGGGAACGTCGGGGTTCTGAGTCGAACCAGGTTGCAAAGAGCAAGATTCGGCGGAAGGTCCAGAAAACCACTTGGGAGATCATGCGATGATTTCGTATTGCTTGGTGCTCTGCGCCGTGGTTGGCGCCGCGAATGAACAAATCCTCGACCGCTTCGACTACGCCAGTTCCGAGGCGGCCGCCAAGGCCTGGGTGGCGTCGGGCGGCACGCCGCGCGTGCGGGTGGTCGAGGACCAGGGCCGGCGGGTCGTCGAAATGGCCACGCCCTTCGCCTCCCAACCCACCCTGGAACGCACCATCATCGATCGCGCCGTGAAGCTCGATCTTTCGGCGCCGGGCGAATTCAGCCTCGAGATCGGCTCGCCAACGGCCGAGAAGGTGGGACGGCTGAGTCTGTATTTCCGCAGCGGCGAAGGATGGTATGCGGGCGGGGCGGAGTTGTCGAAAAAGGGCTGGCAGACGCTGCGATTCTCCAAGGCCTCGTTCCATCCCGAGGGCAAGCCGGCCGGCTGGCACAAGATCGACGGCGTGCGGATTTCGATTTGGCGCGGGCCGTCGGCCGACGCCGTGGTGCGGCTGGGCGGCCTCGCCGCCCTCTGGCACGACGTGGCCCTGGTGATCCCGTCGTCGGCCTCCCTCGCCGATCGGCAGGAACTCCGCGCCGCCCTCTCGGCGGCCGACGCGGTGGCCGATTTCCTCAACCAGCTTGGCCTGGGTTCCGACGCCATCGACGAAAAGGCCGCGGCCCACGGCGCGCTGGCCCGCCGCCGCGTGGCGATTCTCGCCCACAACCCCGGCATCGGCCGCGAAACCATCGCCGCCTTGGAGGAATTCGTCCAGCAAGGCGGAAAGGTCTTCGTCTGCTACGGCTTGCCGCCGGAGCTTGGAAAGCTTCTTGGCTTCGGCAAGCCGAGGTATATCCGGCCAACGCCTCCAGGGCAGTTCGCCGAGATCCGTTTCGAGGCCGCCGATCTGCCCGGCTTGCCCAAGGCCGTGCGTCAAAACTCCTGGAACATCACCGCCGCCGAGCCGGTCGGCCACAATGCGCGAGTCATCGGCCGCTGGTTCGATCCGCAAGGGAAGCCGACGGGCCACGCGGCGATGCTCATCAGCGATCGGGGGGCCTTTTTCAGCCACATCGTGCTCAGCGACGATCCCGAGGGCAAACGCCAGATGCTGGCCGCCGTGTTGGGGCATCTCTGGCCGCCGTTGTGGGAACAAATGACCAAAACGAAGCTCGAGGCCTTGGTCCGCGTGGGGCATTTGGAAGGGGCGTCCGATCTGGCCCGCTACGTGAAACAAAGCGGCGACTCCGCCGCGGCCAAGGCGCTGGAGGCCGGGGCCGCCGCCTACCGAACGGCCGCCAAGCTGGCCGAGGCCAAGGAGTTTCCCCAGGCCATCCAAACGGCCCTGGAAGCCCGGCGACTGCTGGTCGAGGCCTACCTTCGCGCCACGCCCTCGCGAAGCGGCGAGGGCCGGGCGTTTTGGGAACACTCGGGCCAAGGCGCTTACCCGGGCGATTGGGACCGCACCGCCAAGGAATTGGCCGCGGCGGGCTTCAACATGGTCATCCCCAACATGCTCTGGGGCGGTCTGGCCCATTACGAAAGCGACCTCCTGCCGCGGAGCAAGGCATTCCACGAGCATGGCGACCAGATCGCCCAGTGCGCGGCCGCGTGCAAACGTCACGGCCTGGAGGTCCACGTCTGGAAGGTCAATTGGAACCTTTCCAAGGCGCCGCGGGACTTTGTCGAAAAACTCCGCAAGGAGGGCCGCACGCAGGTCTCGGCGAGCGGCGAACCGCACGACTGGCTCTGCCCCTCCCATCCCGAGAACTTCAAACTCGAACTGGAAAGCATGTTGGAGGTGGCGCGGAAGTACGACGTGGCCGGGCTGCATTTCGATTACATCCGCTATCCCGACGGCGATCACTGCTACTGCGAGGGCTGCCGTGCCCGCTTCGAGGCCGATAGCGGCCAGAAAGTGGCCCGCTGGCCGCACGATTGCCACCGCGGCGAACGCGCCAAGGAGTATCGCGACTGGCGCTGCCGACAGATCACGCGGTTGGTCGAGGCGGTCCATCGCGAGGCGAAGAAGATCAAGCCGCAAATCAAGATTTCCGCCGCCGTCTTCGGGGCCTATCCTTCGTGCCGCGAATCCGTGGGCCAGGATTGGCCCGAGTGGATCAAGGCCGGCTACCTCGATTTCGTCTGCCCGATGGACTACACCGAAAGCGACCTGGGCTTCATCGCCCTGGTCTTGAACCAGATCGAGCTGATCAAGGGGCGGATTCCGATCTATCCGGGCATCGGGGCCACGGCGTCGCGGTCCGCCCTGTCGGTCGACCGCGTGGTCGGACAAATCCACCATGCCCGATCGCTCGGCGCCAACGGCTTCACGATCTTCAACCTCGACCGCGGCACGATCCGGGACATCGCGCCGGGCGTGGGCCTGGGCGCAGGCAGCCAGGCGGCCGTGCCGCCGCATCGGAAGTAATCGGAAAATCACCCATGTTGAAGGAGTATTGCCCATGCACCGCAACCGACCGTCGGGTCGTTTTTGTTTTCCGAAGTTGGCCGCGACCATCGCGATGGGGCTTGCCCTGGTGGCCGCCGCGGCGATCGCGGCCGACAACCTGGCCCCCAATCCCGACTTTCGCCTGGGAACCGACGCTCCGGCGGACTGGCGGCTTACGGGCGGCGAGGGCCGCTGGGTCGATCGCGAGGTCCTCGAAGTGACCGGCGCCGGCAGCGGCTCGAACCATTGGCAAAGCGTCCCCTTGCCGCTGAAGCCCGGCGGACTTTACCGCTTCGAGATGCGGGCCCGGCAGGTGGCGGGCAGCGGCGGGTGCATCATCTCGGGCCCCGGCTCGGTCAATCGCGATTATCCCGGCCTGACGCCCGAGTGGACGCTTTGCGGCCATGTCTTCCGCGTGCCCGACGGCGCCGCCAGCGACGTGCTCCGCTTGGGCCAGTGGGAGACCAAGGGGACGATCCAGTTCGACTCGGTGCGGCTCGTTCGGGTCATCCCCATCCACAAGCCGGTTGGCTCGCTCGTGTTGGGCGAGGGCGAGAGCATCCAGCAGGGACACTATCGTTTTCAAAGCCATTTCGCTTCCGAAGGGAGCAACTACAGCCGAACGCTCGCCAGCGCCACGGCCACGTTCAACACCGACCGCTGGTGGTTCGGCGGCGCGGCCCAAGCCACCTACCGATTCGGCCTGGCGGGCCATCGGTTCCTATCGGCCGAGGCGTCGGTCACGGTGGGCTGGCACAGCCGCGGCGCCTGCCTGGTGGAAGTCAGCCGCGACGGCGCCTCCTGGCGCCCGCTGGCCACGCAAAGCGGTTTGGGCACGGCCAAGGCCGCGCTGCCCGCCGATCTCCTCCCGGCCGAAACGGTTTTCCTACGGCTCCGCGCGGCGCAGCCGGAAGCGAGCTTCCAGGTCCATGGGGTCGAGTTCCAAGCGAAGCTCGACGGCCGGCCGACCGAAGGGCTTGGCAAGACGACCTTCGCCGAGGCGGCCTGGAGCGGCGATCCGGAGGAGCTGCGAGGCATCGCGCTCGACGACGACTTTGCCGCGGGAAAGGCGCAAATCCGCGTCATCGGCAAGAACCCCTCCGCCGAGGCGTCGCCCTTCTCGCTGACCGCCAAAATCCACGCGCCGGCGGCGTCGGTCAAGCACGAGGCGGAAACGGCCGAGGGGCGGACGGTCATCGGCGCCGGACAGACGCAATCGCTCGAAATCGAACTCCCCGCCCGGCACGCCGGCCAGCACCTCGTCGAATTGGCGGCGCGGGTCGGCCAGCGGCCTCCGCTCCGCATGACCTTCCGGCTCGACGTTCCGTCGTACTATCGTTCCGATTACGGCGAGGTGCTTTTCGGCGGCGAAGGCAAGACGGCCGTGTGGTGGTGCGACGCCACGCGCAAGGTCCCGCGCCGCCGGGCCTTGCCGACCGCGACCGGTCGCGGGGCAACGTTCTCGGCCGCCAAGAATGACCGCGAGGCGGTTCAAATCGTGGTGCGGCCATCCGAGCCGCTCAAGGGCCTCAAGGCGTCGGCAAGCCCGCTGACCGGCCCGCGGGGCGCCGTGATCCCCGCCGAAAACATCAAGATACTCCGCGTCTACTATCATTTCGTCGATCACCCGACCGACGCCACGGGCGTGCGCGACTGGTGGCCCGACGCCTTGCCGCCGCT
>Ga0129299_1003504_pt1 | contig 10228 bp, 10 predicted proteins | sample ConPoolayeCmetaG_FD_94477 | JGI IMG/M metagenome (GOLD analysis project Ga0129299, IMG submission 94477) | Hot spring microbial mat communities from California, USA to study Microbial Dark Matter (Phase II) - Cone Pool mat layer C metaG ... | reverse complement strand
TTTCATAATACTCAACTGATATTCCTCCAGCACCTATAATTGCTCCTAATGAAATTGCAATATCTTTGACAAATGGAAGAGTATATTCAACTGTAAAACCTCCAACTCCAACACTGTAATCAACCTGATAATTTGTGTTATTTTTTGAGTGTGATAAGCTTTTAGTTCCACCATATCCAAGCCCCCCAACCCTTAGTTGTGGAATAAAACCTAAATAAATATATCCACCTCCACCTGTTGTAAAAATAGTCTCGTTGGTGAAATTAGGAAGTGAAAGAGAAACAAGCTGAGCATTAAGATCATTCAAGTTTACAAATTGTAGTCCCGGAGAAAAACCACCACCTCCCCCAAAAGGTGCATCGAAGTAAGTCTGTGACTGAGTTAAAATATTATTGGTCAGGATTAATAAAATTAAGATTGCTTTTTTCATAATTAATCAATTATTGTTTATAAATTTAGTGAAGTGCTGTAAATTAGCAAATAATTAAAGAAATCAATTTTAAATTTATCTATGAAAATCTTAATTACAGGTGGAAGTGGGCTTTTAGGTCAGTACCTAAATCTAGTTCTCAGTGAAAAATACGATATTTTAACTCTTTACAACTCCAACGTTGGCAATTGCTTTAAATTCAATTCTGTCAAAATAGACTTAAAGAATAAAGATGCCCTGAAAAGTATTTTTGAAAGATTTAAACCGAATTTGGTTATTCATTCTGCTGCAATTACCTATTCTTTATTAGATAATAAATATTCATTAAAAGAATATTATGCTAATAACGTTCAGGTAACAAAATTTGTTTCAGAGTTGTGTGCAGAGTTTGATTCGAAGATGATTTATATTTCTACTGATTTGGTTTATGACGGAAACCGTGGTTCATATCTTGACGAAAATTCAAAGCTTAATCCTGCATCTCCTTATGCTGAAACTAAATTAATAGGAGAAGAATACGTAAAAAAAATTATTGAGAATTATGTGATTTTAAGATTAGCCCTGCTTTTCGGTTTTGGATTAAATCATTCTATTTGTCATTTCCAAACAATGTATCAAAATTTTATTGAAAATAAACCTGTAAAACTTTTTACTGATCAATTCAGATCACCGATTTCAATTTCAGAGGCTTCGAAAATTATTTATAAGATAATTGAATTAGATGCTCCCACAGGAATTTATAATTTGGGTGGTCAAGAAAGATTATCAAGATACGAATTAGGGGAATTATTAGCCAAAAAGATTGGCGCAAAACCTGAATTATTGATTTCTTCTTCATTAAAGGAAGCTGAAACAGTTCCTTATGTAAAAGATGTGTCATTGAACACAAATAAAATCAGAAATTTAGGAATCGGAATTTCATCTTTGGAAATTATGCTAAATGAAATCTTGAAAAATCCTAAATAAAAATTTGACTTTGATTAAATAATATTCCATATTCGCAATGGAAATAAAAAAGGAAAATTTATCAGAGACTTGTTACTTTATAAAATTTATTACGTCTAAAATTATGATTTTAAAAAGTAACATTTTTTGCCGATTTAGGGAATTTCTCTTATCGGTTTTTTGTTAACAAGAAAAAAAGGAGAATAAAATAATTAAATTGATACGATTTGTAAGTATCCGAACCCAAAAACAAAAAAGGAGGAAAGAACGATGAAAGAAATCAAAGCAAAATTAGAAAATCCTTTGTCAGAGCTTATTAGCGATGATATTTATGAACTTCTTCATTCGCACGGTTTAATAGACGAAAAGGCAGTAAGAGATTATCAGATTAGAAAAAAATTCAAACAATTACGTGCAAGCAAAATAAGCGCTGGTGATGCAATTGACGCTATCAGGGAAGAGTATCCATATTTGCAATTCGATACAATAAGAAAAATTGTTTATCAAATTAGCAAATAAATATTAGTTATTGACAAATACTAAATAATGTTTTATTTTTCAACTGACTTTTTCAAAGGGTTCTCCCCTGCCTTTTGAAAGTAAATAAGTCAGGCCCGGTGTCTCCCCGTCACCGGGTTTTTATTTTAATTTAAGAGGTAAAATATGGCAAAGGTTATAAAAAAACCATCTGTTAAAGCAGCTAAAAAGCTTCCTTCACCTTTTTTCATTTATTGGGAAAAATCAAATTACATTCTTCTTATTCTCGGTCTATTTCTTTTAATTTTAGGATATTTTGCTATGAGTGTCGGTTCTTGGGACAGTTTCTCATCCCTTGTTATTTCACCGATTATTCTTGTTATAGCATACGTCCTGATTTTTCCTATTGCTATTCTATACAGAAAAAAGTCTAAGTCAGAGAATGAGATAAACAACTCTAAATAAGCATTTTGGGCAAATTAACATTTGAACAGCTTGTTGATCTGTTTCTTCTGCTGTCTATAGATAAAATCGGACCTTCAAGAATTAGATCTCTGTTATCAAAATTTAAAAACTTCAAAAATATTTTCAATGCTTCTTTATCAGAACTCCAAGAAGCTGATGGTATTAGTCAGGAATTGGGAAAGAGAATAAAAATCTCTTATGAGAAAAGAAATTCTCTAATCCCAATAGTCGAAAATCAGTTAATAAGATTAGATAAATTAAACGCCAAATTGATTTCAATCTGGGATAATGAATACCCAGCTCTATTAAAAAAAATTTACGACCCGCCAATATTACTTTATACAAAAGGCAGTTTTTCAGAAAAAGATAATTACTCAATTGGTGCAGTGGGGACAAGAAATCCAACCAACTATGGAAAGATTCAGACTGAAAAAATAATTTCTGATTTAGCCCAACAGGGTATTACAATAGTCAGTGGAATGGCAAGAGGAATTGATTCAATCGCTCACGAAGCTGCTCTCAAAAATGGCAGCCGGACTATTGCGGTAATTGGTTCGGGCTTGGATGTAATCTATCCGCCAGAGAATAAAAATCTATACAAAAAGATTTCTGAAAACGGGGTTATTATTTCTGAGTTTCCGTTAGAGACAAAACCTGATGCACCAAATTTTCCAAGAAGAAATAGGATTATCTCTGGTCTTTCACTTGGAGTAATTGTTTTTGAGACTGCTATAAATGGTGGTGCAATGCAAACAGCAAGATTAGCTTTAGACCAAAACAGAGAAGTCTTTGCTGTGCCTGGAAATTTAGGAGTTAAGCAGGCAGAGGGCACAAATTTACTTATTCAAAGAGGAGAAGCTGAATTAATTACGAACGCTGAGGATGTTCTAAACGAATTACAGTTGAAACTTAAACCTGTAATTGGTAAAAACATTCCCAAACCCGATATAGATTTAAGTGTATTTGAGGAGAAAATATTAAATGTTCTCATTGAAAATGGTGAATTGCATATTGATAAGATTTCGGAAAAAGCCAACCTTTCAACCTCAGATTGTCTTGTGAATTTATTAACTCTTGAATTTAAAGGGCTCGTAAAACAATTACCGGGGAAAGTTTTTTCTTCGATTTAAAGATGTAGCGGAAGAGTACCGCTTCCTTAGAATGTTAAATTTTCAATGCTCAATGTTCAATTATCAATATTCAATTTTTAATTTTTTATGGACAATTATCACGGATGCGACGGATTGGCACTGATGTAATTCTCTGTGTTCTCTGTGCCACTGTGGTTAAAAAATTTTTCACGCAAAGACGCTAAGACGCAAAGAAAAAATATAAGTGGGTTAGTCGTTGATTTAATTACTATTCAACAATTACATCAATTTTCTTTTCGTTTGGTTTAATCATATTATACTTTTCTCGGGCAATTTGTTCAATTTTTACCGATTCCAATTTCTTTAAGGAATCTATTTCAGCTTCAAGTCTTTTATTTTCAGCTTTGATTTCTTCTATGGTTTGAGTTAAAGAATCAACTTCTTTTTTTAATTTCATATATTTAATAATACCAAAGTTGTTAAATAAAAGATAAAGAGACCCGAAAAAGATTATTATAAGAAATAATATTAACCTGAATTTATTATCAAATGTAATTTTTTTCATAGACTTATTTTAACAATTTGATTTACTAATTCTTCAAAAGAAACATTTACCGATTCTGCCATCTTAGGCAGCAAACTAAGTGAAGTCATCCCGGGCAGAGTATTTATTTCCAGAAGATAAAATTTATTATCTTTTGATAAACGATAGTCTAATCTTGCATATCCTTCACATTCAAGCGCTTTAAAGGCTTTCATAGAAACCTCTTTAAGTTGATTTGAAATATCTTCACCAATTTCTGCCGGAACTATATAATCGCTCATTCCTGAAGTGTACTTACATTCATAATCATAAATTTCGTGGGTTGGAACAATCTCTAAAACAGGGTAAATTGTTTTGTCAACTATTCCAACAGTTAATTCTCTGCCTTCGATAAACTCTTCAATCAGAATTTTATCAGAATATTTTAAAGCAATTGACAATGCTTCATTTAACTGATTTTTATCTTTCACAATTGATAATCCCACTGTTGAACCTTGGTCATTGGGTTTAACAACTATCGGATAGCCAAAATTAGATTGAATTTCTGATTCAATTATTTCTGAATCAATTTCATTACTATAAAGAGAAATCCATTTAGGAGTTGGAATATTAAATTTGTCAAACAAAATTTTAGAAAGGATTTTATCCATTGTTACAGCGCTGGAAAGCATTTTCGAGCCGGTATATTTTAATCCTTTCATATCCAGTAATGCCTGTACAGTACCATCTTCTCCCCATTTACCGTGAAGTCCGATAAAGACTAAATCGCATTTGTTGAAAACATCAAGATTGAATGCTTCAATGTAATTTGTTTCTGAAATTGGATGATAATCTACTTCATCAAAATATTTATTTTGGTCTTCTAATTGATTTTTTCCATAGGCGGGGTCTATTAAGGTTACGTTAAAACCAAGACTAATAAGCGCCTTATAAATTGATTTTGAAGATCGTTTTGAAATTGTTCTTTCGGTTGAATTACCACCGACTAAAAGAATTATTTTAATATCGGAATTCATTATAAGATTTTATTATTGAGTAATATCGGCAATACTAATTTAGTATACATTTATGGTTAAATGAACAAACATTGTTTTTGTTATTCAATTTGTTTTAATTAAAAATTAAATTTGGGCGTAGGCCTGTAATCTTTTGTATTCTTATTTCAGGGCTAACGCCCCTTTGTTTATGTTTTTGTTTTTTTCTACGAAGATTTTGTGGCTATCGCCACAATTTTTATATTTTCAATTTGTTAATTCATTTTTATTGAAAAATTTTGTTCGTTTATTTTCCCAACGAAGAATTTATCAATACATTTATAACTTTAGATTTTCTTTACACATCCCTTAGTTTTTCTTCAGATAATTTATACTCAATTTAATCTTATATGGGGCGTTAGCCCTCAAATCTTAGTAACAATATGATTATAAACAATTTGTTTAGGGGCGTAGCCTTGTAATCTTTTCTAATCATAATATTCAAACAAATATTTATCGTTATATCTCACTCCATATTTTTGCAAAAATAATAAATACTCCTCCCTGAATGATCTTTTTTTGTGATGCTCGGATTGGTTTAGAATATATTTAACTACTTTGTCTATATGTGATTTCGAATATGTAAATGCACCATATCCATCTTGCCAAGCAAATTTTCCGGGAATGTATTTTTTTTCGTTAAGCCACTTCGATGAACCTGATTTGACCTGTTCCATAAGTTTGGAGGGTGATATATTCGGATGCATTCCAACTAGCAAATGAGTATGATCGGGATTACAATAAATGGCATAGGTTTTACATTTATGATTGTTTACAATACCACAAATTACTTTTTCCAATTCATCACGAAAGAATTCTTTGATAAAATTCTCTCTACCTTTGACAGAGAAAACATATTGTATGTATAGTTGAGTGTATGTGTTTGCCATAATTTATTTTGATTTCAGGGCTAACGCCCCTTCGTTTATGTTTTTGTTATTTTTTCTACGAAGATTTTGTGGCTATTGCCACAATTTTTATCTCTTAAATTTGTTTATTCATTTTTATTTCAAAATCATGTTCGTTTATTTCTCTTCGATGATTTTATGTAATAATCTATTCTTAAAATGCCTTTATTTTTCATTTCATTTTTCCCCAGTCAATTTAGACTATTGTTAATCTTATATGGGGCGTTAGTCCTTAAATCTTCGTAGAAATATATATCTAATGTATCTATTTAGAGGCGTTAGCCCTGTAATATTTCTAATCATATTTATCATCATATTTTAATTCCATAAGAAGATTCTGAAATTTCTTTCATTTTTTGAATATCCTGTTCAGTCAATTTTCTTGGAATTCCAAGTTGACGAGCAACAAAAATGGTTTTTGCTGCGTGTTCAAGTTTTTCCATTTTGTAATAAGCATCTAAAACAGAGCTTCCAAATGTAACTGCTCCGTGATTTTGCAAAATCAAAGCATTCGATGTTTCTAAATAATCTTTAATTGACTCAGTAACTTCATCTGTAGAAGGTGTGGCATATTTACAAATAGGAACTTTACCAATCGAAAGGAAGACCTCAGGAAAGTAATTATCAATAAATTCATCAACTAAACTAAAAGCAGTTGAATAAATCGGATGACAGTGAACTACTGCTTTAACATCTTTTCGCTTTGAATAAACAAATCTATGAAGTTTATTTTCGGTAGAAATTTTTCCTTTTCCTGAAATTAAATTTCCGTTGAAATCTATTTCAAGTATATCATCAATAGTGAGTTCACCTTTACAGATTGCAGAACGGGTTATATAGATATTTCCTGTTTCGGATATGGCAGAAATATTTCCATCATAAGCAGATACAAATTTATTCTGATAGATAATATGAGAAACTCTTACTATTTGTTCTTTAATTGACATTTTCTTTCCAACTCTTCCATCAATTTCATATTGACTAAACCATCGTACCCTGAAACAAGAGGTTTCTGATTTTTAATAAAAGAATCCTGAACAGATTTAAGAGCAAATAACATTTTATTTCCGCCTTTTCTAAAACTTTTTTTTGCTTCACCATCAATTATAATAGAAAGTTTTGTTCCTATAATCTTCCTGCCAATTAAATTATCAATTTCAATAGAGCCGCGATGACAAATTATCTCTAATCGGTTAAAAGCTTTTTTTGTATTATAAGAAACATTAAAATAACCATACCCTCCATTCTGAAATTTCACTATTGCAGAAGCAAAGTCTTCTACTTCACTTTGATAAACTATATTATCAATAAATCCTTCAATGTCAGAAATTTCACCTCCAAAATACCGAAGTAAATTCAAAGTGTGAGTTCCTAAATCTCTTAAAGCACCGCCACCGCTTTTTTCTTTTACGAATCTGAAATTGTTGTCAGGAGGGAAATCTATATTAAAATTAGCCTGTACCGAAACTATTTTACCTAATTTTAGAGTGTTAATTAACTCTTTTGCTTTTATTGTCAAAGGATGGAAATTGTGAACATAATTCACAGCAAACAAAACATTATTCTTCTCTGCTGCAATAACCATTTCTTCAGCTTGTTTAGAATTTAATGCTAATGGTTTCTCACAAAAAATATGTTTACCTGCCTGAGCGGCTTTTATTGCCTGCTCATAATGATCACAATTTTTTGAAGCTATGTAAATAGCATCTACATCCGATTTCAAAAATTCATCGTAATTATCAAAGAAATTTGGGATTCCAAAATTTGTTGCAATTGATTTTGCTCGGTTCAAATTATGACTGCAAACAGAGATAACTTTACTTTTCCTTAAATGTTGAATTGATGGCAGAAAAGTTTTCTCAGTAAATCTTCCAAGCCCAACAACGCCCCATTTTAATTTATTTGAATTTATAAGTCTTGTTACCATTTATAATTTTAATCTTTCCATAAGTTTTACAATTGGTTTTGAATTCTGCATAACATAAAAATGAACTGAAGGAACATTATTATTTAGAAGTTCCTCGACTTGTTTTGCTGCCCATTCAACTCCAATATCAATAACGTGTTCGTTTTTGGCTGAATGTATTTCATCTGATAGTTCTTCAGGTATATTTATATAAAAATTCTTAGGTACTGTATTAAGTTGAATTTTAGAAGTAAGAATTTTTAAACCAGGAATAATTGGTACATTAACTCCCATTTCTCTAGCAAGTTTAACAAAGTTGAAGTAATGAGAGTTATCATAAAACATTTGAGTTACTACATACTCAGCACCAGAATTAATTTTCTCTTTCATAAATTTTATATCAGTCTTAAGGTTTGGTGCTTCGAAATGTTTTTCTGGATAACCGCTAACACCTATGCAGAAGTTGGTTGGTTTAGCATCAAGAAGATTATCCTCAAGATATTTACCATTGTTCATATCCATTATTTGTTTTACTAAATCAACAGCATATTTGTTGACACTCCTTCCGTGAGGGATTGGTTTATCATATCCGCTGTCATCTCCTCTTATAGCAAGAACGTTCTGAATACCCAAATAATTAAGCTCAATGAGAAAATCTTCTGTTTCTTCTCTGGTAAAACCTTTAGTTAAAACGTGCGGGACAGCATCAACGTTATATTTGTTCTGAATTAACGCACAAATTCCTAATGTACCTGGTCTTTTTCTTTTAACTACTTTTTTAATACCATTTGGTCCTTCGTTGTAGCTGACTTCGGCAGCGTGGCTTGTAATGTCTATAAATGGCGGATTATATTTTACCAGTTCATCTAATAGTGCAAGAATACTTCCAATATCTCCACCTCTTTTAGGAGGAATTATTTCAAAACTTATTAATGGATTTTTAGCTTTTTCAAGATGTTCTATAACTTTCATATAACCTTATTATTATTGACGGGCAAAGTTAATATAATGAAGGATAATCTTCATCACTTCATTTTTTCCTAATTGTTAATTTATTTTTATCTGGTGAATTAAAGGAATCATCAGAAGTTTTTATCTTGAAATATTTTCCTTTAAGCCAATGTTCCGACATATCTCTATAATGACTACTAAATATATTACCTGACTGACCTGTTGTCAAAACTACGTTTAATTCATCGGGAGTTCCAAAATCATAAATAAATCTCATCGAAGGTCCGAGAATGTTATCAAACTGATTATTGAAAAAACCAGATAATGATTTAGGTTTTTTTGCAAAGGAATATTCTGTATTAAAAATAGTTGTTCCGTCTCCTCCAACTTCAAAAGGACCAATGTTAATTATATTATCAACTGGCTTAAACGCTCCCGAAAGAGGATGTTTAAATAACACTTTATGAATTCTTCCCCATTGCCATAGCTTTATATCTTCTCCGAAATTGGTTTCAAGATAAGTTAATGCATCGGAAAGTGATTTCCTTAAAATAGAATTTTTACTATGGTTTTTTCCGGATTTAACATTGTTAAACCAAGAAGATTCAGACTTTAAAATCTTTTGTAAGCTTCTGAAAGGCACATTAGCAACAAACAGAAATTTATTAAATAAATCTTCTCCCATCTCATCGTAAAAAATATTTCTGAGCAATTGATTTATAAATACCTGATAAACTGATGCAGTCTGAGAATAAGGATCCATTTTGTAATCCCAATTTTCAAGCAGCTCAAGAGCCTGCTTTAAATTTTTGTCTTTTATTTCAACTTCATCAAAAGCCGAGATTATATATGGAACTATTTCCTCTGCATACTTTGAAACTAGATCAGACTGATATTCTGAGAAATCATCAATTGAATGTTTAACTTTTTGTTTTAATAACTCATTTATTCTATCAAACCTTGATGATGGCTCCCAGAGATGAGTAATGTAATATTTTAAGTTTTCGAAATGATTGCTGTTAGCTGTTGCAATAAATCCATTTGGAGGTTTGTAGTTTACTATAATATCATTAGAAGAAACAAACCCTAACCAATCGTTAGATGATTTAGTCCCGTCAGAAATTATCACAGAGGATTGACTACTTCTGATAGGAATTTTTGCTTGTGCAACATATCCTATATTTCCGTTTCTATCGGCATATAGAAAGTTTTGACCAGGCAAAGAAAAATTAGAAACGGCATCTTTGAATTCCTGAAAGTTTTTAGATTTATTTATTTTAAGAAAAGCAAGCATTTCATCGCTGAATTCCAAACCGAGCCAGTGCATACTGATTGCTGGAAAGATTTTTTGATTTTCATTATAAAAAAAAGTCATCTGATGAACATCAGAAATTATAGGTCCACGATGAGTATTAAAAATTTTAATAATACTTGGGTCTTCATTCTTAATTTTTATAGTGTCTTTCGTAATACGAAG
>Ga0129299_1003497_pt1 | contig 10247 bp, 6 predicted proteins | sample ConPoolayeCmetaG_FD_94477 | JGI IMG/M metagenome (GOLD analysis project Ga0129299, IMG submission 94477) | Hot spring microbial mat communities from California, USA to study Microbial Dark Matter (Phase II) - Cone Pool mat layer C metaG ... | reverse complement strand
GTTTGGGCGCGGTGGCCGATAGGCCAATGCGGTTTCTCGAACCGTTCCTGGACCTCAAGGGTCTGGTGCGGTGGATGGAATCCCGACGATGGCAGGACCGACCCGATTTCGTCGGCAACGAAGTCTTGAACGTGGGCACGCTTCTGCAATACGCCCGGGACTTCCAGAAAGACCCGCGCTGCGGGGTGACGGTGAAGACCATGCTCGATTGGATGACCTCGCACCACATGAACTCCGCGTCCGGATTGTGGGGCGGGCTTGATCTGAACGATCCGAAGGAACTTTCAAGGGCCGTGCAGGGGGCCTACCACTTCTGGCTGCTGTATTTTTACGACGGCATCGAAATTCCCCATGCCGACCGCGCGGTGGACCACCTCCTGCGGACGCAGAATGCGGCGGGTGGATTCGGGCAGGGTGTCCACAACCCCGGGAATCCGTTGAACAGCAGCGCGTGCGAGGATATCGACTCGATTGATCCGCTTGCCCGGTTGATGACCGCTCGATCTTATCGGCGCGACGACATCCGAAAAACGCTTCGACGTGCCTTGACGCACATCCTACGGAATCAAAACCCCGACGGCGGATTCGTGTTCATGCGGGACGTCGCCTTTGAGTACGGTCACCCCTTGATGGCGTCCGGGGTCAACGTCAGCGCCATGTTTCCGACGTGGTTCCGAACCCTGACGCTGGCGTACCTGGGCAAGGTCCTGCCGGAGTCGATCGTCGGATCATTCGATTGGCAATTCAGCGGCTGTCCGGGGTTGCAATTCTGGGGCGCCAAGGCTCGGCGACCCGCGTGACGGGACGGACGAGGACTCGCCGCGCTCATCCCAGAGATCCGGCGGAAACGCCGGAACCACCTTGGGGATGACCTCGCGGCCGTTCTACTTCGTCTGCGACAAGGGCACAACCGAGGCACTGCACAGCACCAGCGGCGAGTCGGCCAGCGGCAGCGCGTCAAAAACGATCGAGCCGTCGGTACTCCGCCGACCGACCGCTTCGTAAACCCGCCCGTCCAACAGGTCGACCAAGACCGGTTGTCGCATCTCCTGGTCGACCCGTCCCAGCCGGATCGTTCCGGCCTTGGTTTCGGTCCGCATCGGCACGTCCAGCCAGTAGCAGATCATCGGGGCACCGGTCTGCTTTTCGATATACGTGCACGTGCGGAGGTTCCGGGCGCTTACCGGGGCGTAGGGCCCCGGTTCGACGACGGCGAAATCCAAACGGAGGCGTTTCGTCTCAAACCGATCGTCGATCAGCGCGGCCAGGTTCGCAAAGGCATGTGCCGCCGGTTTGCGCTCCCAGGACTCGCCGGAGTGGAGTCCCTTTCGGTTGATGCCCATCCGGCCTTTTCTCGGGCCCCCTTCGAGGAGGGCTGGGTAGTCGTTCAACACGAAGTAAATGGAGACCTTCATCCCGATCGAGGCGTCGCAGAGGAATCGGCGGAGCAGCCACTTGGCGTGTTTGACCTCATCCCACGGTCCGCCATACCCCCACCCGGCCGTGTCGGCGTTGGAGGGAAACCCGCACTCGCTCTGCCAAACGACGGGGGATTTCTTGTAGGACGCCAATACCTCCTGGACGCGGCGGATGTCGTCCTCCGTCTGTTCGGGGCGGTCGGCATAGGGGTGGACCGACCAGAAGTTGAAACTGTCGGCCCCTTCGCTCTCCAAGAACCCCCGAAGGAAATCCAACGGCATGTGGGCCGTCGAACCGGCGAGAATGATCGCCTGCGAATCGACCGATCGGACGATCTGGGCCACCTCCTTCACCATCCGACCGTACAATTGTGGATCGGGTTTGGGTTTCCAAAACCACTCCGTATTGGGTTCGTTCCACACCTCCCACACCTTGACGTGGGCGCAATACCGGCGGACCAAGGCCTCGATCCAAGCGAACCAGGCCTTCTTGGCCTGGGAATCGGTCGTCAGTTTGGGAACCTCGACTCCCGGCGGGACGTCCACCGGCGACACGGGGGTGTACAGACGGTTGCCGCCGTAGATTTGGATGATCGGCGAGATCTTCCGCCGGACCATTCCGTGTACGGCATCGTCGAGCCGGTGGGCCGGGCCATTCCAGTCGTACGTGCCCTTCCGCGTTTCGATCAGATCCCAGTTGGGGACGAGGAATCCCCACTTGGCGCCGAGCGTTGCGAGCTGCTCCAGTTGCTGCTCGGTGGTCAGGTCGTGCTTGTCGGTGATCCAATGGCAGGAAACTCCCCAGGGAGACCCGGAGATTTCCTCCGATCTTCGGTGACGCACGTTCCCGATGCAGGTCAATCCGCAGGTTCCGGCGGGCCCCGTGGCCGGACCGGCGTGCCGTTTGACCCCTTCCCGTTCCCTATCCGTCAGGTCTTTCCCTTCAGCCGGCAGAAAGACGGAAACGACGGTGAGAACGACGACCCCGTTCGATGTGCGTTTCATGCGGTGCTTTCCTTGCAAAATGCCCCTCCGAAGAGGTACGAGGTAAAGCATGCAACTTACCGGCTGGTAACGTCTCTTTGAATTGGTCTACCGGCCGCGTCCGTCCGGAACATGCAGTTCCGGGTTCGGAGGACAGCCGGATCAACGGCGGTAACGGCGGACCTCCTCCATGACCCGGTTCGCCGTGGCCGCGTCGGGGACGTCGGCCACCTGGTAAAGCGTCCCACCCGTTAATCGCTCACGGCGGAGCGAGCGGACGAACTCCTCGAACCGGCATGCCACCACCAGCGGAACATCGCCTGCGCGCTGGCGGATTTCCGGCAGGATATCAAACGCCCGCGGATACCCGCGGTCGTCGCCGAGGCGAATCGCCTTCAGACCCCGGACCGTCGAGACGGCTTCGAGCAGGTGCCGCCCGTTGCCGTGGAGGTGAGTGACGCCGCCGTCGAATCGCGCGAGCACTCGTTCGACGGGTTCGCGCCCCCACCGCTCGAAGTCGTCCACCGAGGTCATGTGGAACGGATCGACGCTCTCACTGACAATGCGTCCCGGTATCCATTGCACCATGTTGCTGCACGTTCCGCCCTCGACGAGAACATCCGCGGCGAAGAACGTTTCTTGAACCATGACGTTCAGGTCGAACGCAAAGTCGATGGCCTGCCGAATCCTCTCCGGACGCTCGTAGAGCGCGATGTACGTTTCCGTCGCCCCGACCAGCTCGAAGACGAAGTTCAGCCCGTCGATCAAAATGAAGTGACTGATCCCGAACTTGCCCGTCCCTCCCGATCGGAACACGTCGAGTTGCCGACGGAAGCGTCGGAAAGCCTCGGACCGGGTGTTTGCGGTCAGCGCGTCGACATCCGACCACGCCTTCAGCACGGGCGGGACCATCGAGGAGATCCACCCGGTTTCGGGATCGGCTGCGTAGCGCACCTCGCCGCCGACGATGCCGCCGTAAAGTCCCTGGTCGCACTCGCTCAGGTAGGCCGACGGCACGCTGTCGTCGAGGACCTCCACTCGGGAGCGGAGGTGAGCATCCCAAAACGCCAGGCGGTCTTCCGGATCGGGGTAGTCGCACGGTCCGGCCGGGTACCGCGCGGCGAAATCCGAAATGGCCCGACTCGGTATCATCATGACCGCGAAGATCCGGTCCATCGCCCGCCGGTCGTACAGGGTGCGGAGTCGCTCCATCACCTCCCGCAGATTCGGGCAGTAGGAAAGGGGACTGTTCATTTCTCACACCGCCTTCCCGCGGAAGCGACAACGCGAGGTCTCCCGCTCTTCTTCGCCCTTTCCTCCACCGACCCGAGAACGTACGGGCCCCTTTCCCTCACCGGCCAGGCGTTTTCAAGAAGGACCGACCCGTTGGTGCGTGGGTGCCACCGGCTCCCTCTTGCCGTTCGAGCACTTCCGTGAGGCGGCTTTCACGGCAGAGAGTCACTCCGCGAAGGCGCCCTGCATGACCTCCCGGGCCGACGAGGCCAGTGCGCCGGGCTCCTTGGCCTGATAGGCGAATACAAACACGGGGGGCGCACTCACCGAATACAGCTCGCCCGGCCCCAATCGCCGGTGAACGGACAGACACAGGTCGGAGTGGATGCCCCCCGCCGGGTCTCGCCAATAGCGACACGTGTACGCTGAATCAGGCAAATAGGTCGCGCCGATCCCCAACCCAACCTTTCGATCCGCCCATCCCGCGGCGGGCAGGTAGTAATTGGGAACGTCGGGTCCGTCCGGCTGATCGTCGGTTGGGCTTCCGCCGACGCTCGGGTCAACCCAGTGGAAGACCTCTGCCAGGTCCCATGGGTGACTGTCCGTATTCTCCACCCATAAGCACTCGCTGGCAAAGAAAGGCGTCCGTACTTGCCCGGTGGGAATTCGGAGGCGCCACCCGGCCCGGTAGCGCCGGGAGGCCGGACCCCCTTGATCAGATCCCCGGCTCTTGTCGTCGGTGCGGGGACCGGACCCCTCGGGAATCCCGAAGCGGAGCATCAGGTCGGCCACGACGACACCGTCCGCATGAGAGAGGCCCACCAGGGCAGCCTGATCCGACACCACCCAGAAGTCCTGTCCCGCCTGCTGGTGGATCAAGCCGGTGAAGGTTCCCAGGAGGTGGTCGCCCAGAGTGATCCGGCAGGCCCTACCGGTATGGGGCAGTTCCATTCGCATCGCTCCGACGCTCAGCTCAACCGAACCGGATTGAGTCGCGGACGACCTCTTCGGTTCGGCGGTGACCCAACCTGCCGGTTTGGGCGGGGAGGCGGTCTCGACCCGACCGGCCCGGTGGAGCTCATACACACGCAGGTTCAACCGCGCGCAGGCCTCCGTCAACAGTTTGTAAGGTTCTCCCAGAACATTGACCAGGCCGTAGTTGCTGTCCTCCGGAAACGCGTGGTGGATGCCCTCAGCCGGTTCGTCGACCCACATGAAGTAGTTGCTGCCGACCATGAACGGCAGACTGAACAGGAGCGTTTGATAGAACTCGAAGCACCGGGTCTTCTGGACCTGGGTGTCGACCCGCATCCCGGCACCGTGCTGGCAAGGCAGCCCGGCATCGAGGGCGGGGAAACTCCACTCGGTGATCATCATCGGTCGGCCGCACTTGGCGTGACGCTCACGGAGAAACTCGACCAAACTCGGTGGGATTCCCCGGTCCACGTCGATGCGGGGATACGTGTTCAGCGAGACGATATCGCAGTACGTGCCTGCGATGTCCCAGATGTCCGGGGCGTCGCCGGCGAACCGGCAGCCCAGAATGAGGTGGTTCGGGTCGTGGCGTCGGATGGCCTCGGCGGCGATTCGGAAGTACTGCTCGGCCACCAAACGAAGAAACCGATGGGCCATCTCGTGCGCGGCGTCGGATTGCGGCGTCCCGGGCGCCGTGTTCCCAAGCAGGTCGTCGAAACTTGCCAGACGGGTACCCCAACACCGGTTGAACCGCTCGATGTCACCGCCCTGCTCGCGGACGAACTTCACCCAGGCCTGCTTGGCCGAGTGCGTCGCGGGCTTCTTCCACGCCTCCACGAACACCCCCCAAGGCCGGTGGATCTTGCCGTACCATTCCAGCTCGTTGTCGATGAAGTAGCCGATCCCCCAGGGGTCGTTCCGATTCGGCGCGCAGTGCAGGCGGGCGAGCTTGTCGCAGTACTTCGCCCATTGGGGGCTGAAGACGTTGGGCAGACCCGTCCACGTCGTCTTCGGAACGATATCCTCGACGGATGAGAAACCAGACCCCCATCCCAACCAGAGGATGTGGGCGAAGCGCCGATAGCGCAACAAGGGCGAATGGTTGGCGGGAAGCGTGTTGAATCCCCATCGCTCGAGCTGCCGCGCCACGGCATCGGCCCACGCCGCTTCCGTGCCATACTTGGCCTGCATGTTCCGGTGATAGGGGGCGTACCCCAGTTTCTCGCACCAGTGGACGTGGTAGCTGATGTGATCCGTGCCGATCATGTAGAACCCGCGGCCGGTCGGATCGATCAGCCACCACGTTCCGTTGATTTGTTCCGGGTGGAAGAACCCCGTCGCCTTGCCCCGGATCGCGTCGAAGCCTTGGAGGACGTACGGTTTGATGGTCGGCACCGGTTTCGGCGGTGGATCGACGGGCTCGCCCACGGTGACTGCGACATCATCGAAGCGACTGACGAACCCGTCGTTATCCAGGGCCGGCTGGCCGGAGGTCACGGCCTGGTTGTCAAACTGGTAACCCCGGCGCGACCGGACCGTGCCGTCGAGTTCGGAGACGGCACCCTCGATGCCCTCGGGTGTCAACACGATCCGCAATCGGTACGGCCGGTTGTACTGCCACGCAAAATCGGTGCCCACGTTGGAGGTCGCGGAGAGCTTGGCCCGATCGACCTGGGCCAGCCAATGCCCGTCAAGCATTTCCTGCAACTCCACGTAGTGCCGCCGCCCCTCGGATTCCGGGGCTTCCACCAAGGCGAGGTGCCAGTAATTCGCCTCGTCCCGACGGATGGCGAGTCCTGCGGTGGCCCACTGACCGGGTTTGCGTTCCGCAACGGTGAGAACGACTTCGGCGGTCACCTTCCGGCCGTGGGGTACCGACTGCAAGATCGCAAACGTCCTTCCCCTCGTCTCGGCAACCATCTGACCGCCTCGGACCTCCCAGCCCACTTCTGCGAACCATGCCGGTTCGCCCTCGCTTCCGTCGGGATAGTTGAAGGAATCCCTGTGCTCGACCCCTCCAAGGACGAGGTAAACCAACAACGGGGTGGGACACATGCGATTCTCCTCGTAGACGGGAAGGTCCCCCCTCTTATCGGGGAACGGAACCGTCCGTGATGCCGAATCACCATACCAAGGGACGGTCCGAGCAACCAGGCGCTTTCAGACCGATTCCCGCACCCGGTTCCGGCTTCAACAGTGAGGCCGACGTGGTCGTCATTTCCGATCTTCCGGGGACGTGCCGGTATTCAATTAGGGAGCAAGGAGGTTCCGGACGGTACTGACCAGGCGATCCATTCGGAAGGGCTTTGTGATGTACTCGTCAACACCCAAGCTCTTGGCGTACACCTCGTGGCGTTTGCCCGAATTCGCGGTGACCACGACGACATAGGGTGGCGAACCCGGTTTTCGGTCCGGTTTGATCCGGTTCAAGACAAGGTACCCACTTCGCTTGGGAAGACCCATGTCCAGCACGACCAGATCAGGATTGGACGCCAGGAATTCGTTGATCGCCTCGTTCCCATCGGAGGCGTGTGTGATACTCGCCCCCGTTTCCGCCAGGGCCGCTTCCATCGCCGCCCGAATGTCGGCGTCGTCGTCAACCACCAAGATTCGCTTACCATCCAATGGGCCAGCCACGTCTTTCTCCTTCGCTTGAAAACAGGAATCTATTTTAAAGTCTAACGGGCTATGCGGTAGGTGACAAGACCGCGCTTCCTGGGATTATTTGGAGGTCTGGAATATCACAAAATCCCACCCCAGCACCTTCTTCGCTGTCATTATGGCACTCGGTCACCCCCCTTCGGTGTGCCTGCTGCCGATGTGGCAGACCGATCGGGCATGTTCTTGTTACAATAATTTAGCGCAAATTCATTTTTTACAACGCCTAGCGAGCAGTATATCCGCTGCAATGTGTTGGCATAAATGTTGCATGGGGTCCATCAAGCATCCGTACAACCGCCGAGGCGCACGGCTTTGGTTGCTATTTTATCTACCTAGAAGGTTTTTCCGTAGAATCTGAAGACCTTAGGAGGATCAATCGATGGCGGTGAAGCAGTTGGCCCACCAGGAAGAGGCCCGCAAGCACCTCCTCGCCGGTGTTGAGAAACTCGCCCGGGCGGTCCGGAGCACCCTGGGACCGCGGGGGCGGAACGCCGTCCTCGACAAGGGATGGGGCTCGCCCACCGTGACCAAGGACGGGGTGACCGTGGCGGAGGAGATCGAACTCGAAAACAAGTACGAGAACATGGGTGCCCAGTTGGTCAAGGAGGCGGCTAGCAAGACCAGCGATGTGGCCGGGGACGGCACGACCACCGCCACCGTCTTGGCGGAGGCGATTTTCAAGGAAGGTCTCCGCAACGTGGCGGCGGGAGCCGATGCGATGGCCTTGTGTCGCGGCATCGACCGAGCCATCAAGGCGGTCACTGAAAACCTTGCCAAGCTCTCCAAACCGGTCAAGATCGATAAGAATGACATCGTGGCGGTGGCCAGCATCTCCGCCAACAATGACCGGTCGATCGGCGAGATCATGTACAAGGCCTTCGAGCGGGTGGGCAAGGACGGCGTGATCACCGTGGAAGAGGGCAAGAGTCTCGAGACGGAAGTCGAGTTCGTCGAAGGCATGCAGTTCGATCGAGGCTACCTGTCACCCCATTTCATCACCAACCCCGACGCGATGGAAGTCGTGTTGGACAAACCGTTCATCCTGATCCACGAAGAGAAGATCACCAGCGCCCAAAAGCTCGTGCCCCTGCTGGAGAAGATCGCCAAGGCCAAGCGGCCGCTCCTGATCATTGCCGAGGACGTCGAGGGCGAGGCGCTGGCGACCCTCGTGGTGAACAAGCTGAAGGGCATCCTCCAGTGCGCGGCCGTCAAGGCCCCCGGATACGGGGATCGGCGCAAGGCCATGATGGAAGACATTGCCATCCTGACCGGCGGGAAGGCGATCTTCAAGGATTTGGGCATCGAGTTGGACGGCGTCGGCATCTCCGATCTTGGCCAGGCCAAGCGCGTTCGTATCGACAACGACAACACGACGATCATTGAGGGGGCCGGCGAGACGTCGGCCATTCAGGGCCGGTGCGACCAGATCCGGCGTGAAATCGAGGTGACCACGTCCGACTATGATCGCGAGAAGCTTCAGGAACGTCTCGCGAAACTGTCGGGCGGCGTAGCCCAGATCAATGTCGGGGCGGCCACCGAAACCGAGATGAAGGAGCGGAAGGCGCTCATCGAAGACGCCCTGCATACCACGCGGGCCGCGATCGAGGAAGGGATCGTTCCCGGCGGGGGGGTGGCATTGCTTCGGTCTCGGTCGGTGTTGGACGATTTGAAATGCGAAGGGGACGAGGCGACGGGAGTGGAGGTGGTTCGGAGGGCATTGGCCGAACCCCTCCGGCACATCGCCGAGAACGCGGGGATGGAAGGTCGCGTCGTGGTCAACGAGGTCCTGGAAAACAAGAACCCCAACTACGGTTACAACGCCGAGACGGGTGAATTCGGCGACCTGGTCGCCCAGGGCGTCATCGACGCCACGAAGGTGGTTCGCACGGCGCTGCAAAACGGCGCCAGCGTCGCCCGGCTGCTTCTGAGCACCGACTGCATCGTCACGGAGAAACCCAAAGAGAAGGACAAGAAGCACAAGCACGGTGGACGCGGCGGTCCGGGCGAGATGGGCGGCATGGACGACATGGGTGACATGGACTACTAATCGTTCTCGTTTTCCGCAACGAACGGGGATCGGTGACCCAAGCCCGCTTGATCGGGCGGGATATTCCGGGAGACAACGAAGATGGCCAGCGAGAAGAAGTCCAAGGTTCAGATCAAACCCCTCGACGACCGTGTTCTGGTGGAGCAGTGTGAGGCGGAGGAGCGAACCGCCGGTGGCATCGTGCTGCCGGACACGGCGAAGGAGAAACCTCAGCGGGGCGTCGTTCGGGCGACGGGACCCGGCAAACTGCTCGAAAGCGGCGAGCGGGGCAAGATGTCCGTCAAGGTCGGTGACGAGGTCTTCTACGGCAAGTACGCCGGGACCGAGGTCGAGGTGGGTGGTCAGAAGATGCAGATCATGAGGGAGAACGACATCCTGGCGATTATCGAGAAGTGAGCCGGCGGGGTCGGTGAGACCCGACCCGTTCGCGGGCATCGGGTTCCGACGAACCGCCGCCGTTGTCACGAATGGAGCGACCTATGGCTGTCAAGCAAATGCTATTCGAGGAGGAAGCCCGCCAGGGGCTCCTGGAGGGTTTGGAAAAGTTGGCGTCGGCCGTCAAGGTCACCTTGGGACCGACCGGACGGAACGTCGTTCTTCAGAAGTCGTTCGGGTCGCCCCGTGTGACGAAGGACGGCGTGACGGTCAGCAAGGAGATCGAGCTGCCGCATCCCTTTGAGAACATGGGCGCCAAGATGGTCAACGAAGTCGCCAACAAGACCTCCGACGTCGCCGGGGATGGGACGACGACGGCGGTCGTGCTGGCCGAAGCCATCTACCGCGAAGGGCTCAAGGCGCTTGCCGCCGGGGCCAACCCGATGGCGCTGAAACGGGGTATCGACATGGCGGTGGACGCGGCGGTGGCGAGTCTGGCGAGCCAAGCCACCCCCATCAAGGGCAAGGACGACATCGCCAAGGTGGCCACGGTC
>Ga0129299_1003496_pt1 | contig 10248 bp, 6 predicted proteins | sample ConPoolayeCmetaG_FD_94477 | JGI IMG/M metagenome (GOLD analysis project Ga0129299, IMG submission 94477) | Hot spring microbial mat communities from California, USA to study Microbial Dark Matter (Phase II) - Cone Pool mat layer C metaG ... | reverse complement strand
GAGTAGTACATTACAATTTGTAGTAAGACTTACAAACACCACATTTAATATGTATGTTAATAATGTTGTGCTTGGTGAAAATACCAATCGCAATCCACTTACCTGCCGTATGACTCTTCAGTGCAGCACATCAAGTGTTTTCAGAGCTGGAACGTTGTTGATGGCGGATCACAGCGGATGTACCAGTGTGCTGCAGGCTGTAAAGGGAGGAAGTATTACTATCGGCAGCGAAGATGATCCTGCAGTATTATTGCTCGGGCGAATGACTTATAGAGAATATACAGTAAACGGTGTAATTCATGCAACTAATTGGAGTTTTAACGCCATATTAAGCAAACTGGGCATGGGGATCAGCGGTTCTGGTAATGGCGGGATAGGCGTTGGGTCAATGACGCTTGATTCTGATGATAATGTAAAAATAATTAATAAGCTTTTTGTGGGGGGCTATGAGACAGGAGCAGGCGAAGGATATTTAACAGTTAAGGATGGGAAAGCATTGCAACTTGGTACTGGTCCTTCAGACAGGATTGACCTTTTAGCGATAGGATACAGGAGCGGGACATATGGAAGCAGTAAAGGGATTTTTTCTGTAACAGGTGGAGTGTGTAAGATATGGGCAAAAAATATTTATGTTGGATATACAGAAGGAGGGGGGAATGGTGTAGGTGTTATGAGACTTGGTCCCAGCAACGAAATATACGCTATTACAAATATTATCGGAAGAGGACATGGCGGCAACGGCCGTGGTTATGGATGGCTTGAAGCGGTATCTAATGGATATGTGAAGCTGGGAGATTCAAATAATCCTGTAGTGGATATGTACATTGGCTGGAAAGCAGGAGATCAACTCGGGACGGGTTTTGTAAATGCAGCAACATGGAAGCTTGACGCCAATATTTCCAGATTGACGGTGGGGCATTGTCCTTATTATTACGGTGGATACGCTGGTGGGAACGGAATACTTACTCTGGATGGTGATGATATAATGAATGTGGCCACCTTGCGACTCGCTACTGTTGTAAATTACACAAAAGCATGGGTAACACTTCTGGGTGGAAGAATAGGAGTGAGTAATGTTCTTTCTATAGGGCAGGATGGAACGGTTACTAATTACCTGACAGGTTTTTCGGGCGGCATAGATTTTGGGGGAGATAGCATTACACTGAATGGGAAATATCATATTGTTTTTGGACAACCTAAAAAACAGGGAATTTATTGGGGCTTTCGGTGGAGAGGCAATCATACCAATGAGTTGAATTCGTTATATTCGGCAGGGAAAATTAGCTGGGACAGCAGTAAGCTATCGCCGGAATGGGCGGAGCAGGTGGCTATACGGTATTATCCACAAGATAATTATTCTTACATAGGATTTAAATTCTGGGCAAAAGGAACAGTTTTCTGTCTAAGGTAATTTTCTTTATTTTGCCTTTCTTAAATTTTAACCGGATTTTCCTTTTTTCTTGCCACAAGGAATAAAACTTTAAAATAAATCATTTTTGTATTGTTATAAGCGGGGAAAATAAATATTACTAACACAATTATGAAAACAACATATAAAGCAGTACCAGTTTTGTGGAAAGATGTGGCTATAGCTGAAGATTCTTTCTGGGGGCAAAGGCAGAAAATTAACAGAAAAATAACGATTCCATTAGAATATAAATTAAACAAGAAAAATGGAGTGTTTAAAGCATATCAATGGGACTGGTGGGATAAACGAAAAGGCAAGGCACCGTGGCGAATATGGGTTGGCGATCTCAGCAAATGGATTGAAGCGGCATCGTATGCTATTGCCTTAAATTACGATGAGAAACTGGCAGTAAAAATAAAGGAAGCCATTAATTGCCTGATACAGGGACAGAAAGAAAATGGCTACCTTTATCCCAATCCCATGATGAAAGAACAGGTGTTTGCAAATCTACAGGAATATCACGAACTTTACGAAATAGGTCATGACATAGAAGGAGCGGTGGCTTATTTTCAAGCCACAGGCAAAAGGAACTTTCTTAATGCCATCTGCAAAACAGCAGATTTATTGTGTCGTGTTTTTGGCAGGGGAAAAGGACAAAAGCGCGGCTATGATGGTCACCCGGAAATTGAATTGGCGCTGGTTAAATTATACAAAACTACAGGCAATGAGGATTATTTAAAACTTGCAAAATTCTTTGTAGAAGAGAGAGGACGCAAGCCGTATTACTTTAAAAAAGAAATGGCGTTGTTACGTAAAAAAGGACTTCCATTCTTTGGATGGTATAAAGATGAACAATGGTACTGGTATTGCCAGGCGCATAAGCCAGTTAGAGAACAGGATGAAGCAGCGGGACATGCTGTTCGTCTTTTGTACCTTTATAGCGGAGTTGCAGATGTGGCGGCAATTACAGGAGATGCGGGTTTACTTAGTGCCTGTAAAAGGGTATGGAAGAATATAATAACCAGACGAATGTATATTACTGGCGGAGTGGGTTCCTTTCCAGATTGTGAGTCTTTCACTTTTGATTACGATTTGCCAGATGAGAATGCTTATGCAGAGACATGTGCAAGTATAGCACTTGTGTTTTTTGCTCATCGTATGCTGCATATAGAATTGGATTCACAGTATAGTGATGTGATGGAAAAAGCTTTGTATAATGGTGTATTAAGTGGAGTGGGGATTGATGGGAAAAGCTTTTTCTATGCTAACCCGCTTGCAGTGTATCCTGAAGCGCTTAAAAGAGTGGGTTCGCACCGTGCCGGAATTCGTCAAAAATGGTTTGGCTGTGCCTGTTGTCCTCCCAATATCGCAAGGTTACTGGCTTCGCTGGGAGGATATATTTATTCGGTTTCTGATAATACTATATACGTTCATCTGTATGTGGAAGGTGAATCAAACATTAACCTTTGCGGGAGAGATATTAGAATAAATCAGAAAACAAATTATCCATGGGACGGCAAGATCAGGTTGCTGGTACATACAAACCACCCTTCTGAATTCAGCATGGCTGTACGAATTCCTGGCTGGTGCAGAAATGCCGCAGTAATGCTGAATAACAAAAAAGTTGATTTAAAAGAGGCAACAAAAAAAGGATATGCTTATTTGTTAAAAAAATGGGAAGATGGCGATGTAATAGAATTAAATTTCCCGATGCCTGTGGAATGTGTTGAAGCGCATCCGGCAGTGCGAATGAATGCCGGCAAAGTTGCATTGCAAAGGGGACCTCTAATTTATTGTCTGGAAGAAGTTGATAATGGCAAAAATCTTGCAGATATTTCCTTGATTGATAGGAGCGATTTCAAACTTTTAAAACGCAACGATATTAAAGGGGGTTATATAGCAATAGAAGGCGAAGCAAAGCGAAGAGTCATTGATAGCGCCTGGCGGAATGTATTATACCGTACGAATCCTTCAAAAGAAGAAAGAATAAAATTTGCAGCTATTCCATATCATTTGTGGGCAAACCGCAGGGCGGGAGAGATGAGAGTTTGGGTTAATTACTAATTATGGATTAGTAATTATAGAGTGTAGAGAGAGTGTTTGTAGATATCCTTAGTTTAAGGTGATTAACGCAGAAGGTGTTTAAAAAGCAGGTAGAAAGCATGAAGAAAAAGAGTAGATGGCCGGTTTTACGAAGGTATGATGTGAATCATTTGAGGCGGATTGCATTACCACTGGGTGGGATAGGGACGGGGACAATTAGCCTTGGAGGAAGAGGTGATTTGCGTGACTGGGAGATTGTCAATCGCCCTGCAAAAGGATTTATACCATCCATAGGCAATTATAATGCTCCTTTTTTTGTGCTCTGGACAAAGAACGCTGATGGCAAAACTGCGGGGAGGCTGCTGGAAGGGCCGATTGATAAAACCGATTATGAAGGTGCGCATGGCTGTCCTGTTTTAAATCATGGACTTCCGCGTTTTTCGCAATGTAGTTTTGCGGTAGCCTATCCTTTAGGACAGGTTTTCATGAAAGATCCGCAAATTCCGATATCTGTGAGGCTTGAAGCATTTAATCCGCTGGTGCCCTGTGATGAAGAAGCAAGCGGCATTCCGGCAGTAATTTTGCGGTATGTGTTGATAAATAATTCTAAAAGTAAAATACAGGCGGCAGTATGTGGGACTATTCCAAACTTTATCGGTTGTGACGGCACCACAGCAAGACTGGAAGATAATAGAAATAGCTGGCGTAAGGGGAAAAGAATAAGTGGCATATTTATGCATTCACGCGGTATGGAAAAAGATTCCCCGCAGTGGGGGAACATGGCATTGGTTACCACAACGAGAGGGAAAATTACTTATCGGACTAATTGGCTTGAAAGCTCATGGGGCAACCCCTTGCTTGATTTCTGGGATGATTTTATGGAAGATGGAATGCTGGAAGATCGTCCTGTTCCTGAAGATAAGGTGTTAGCTTATGCACCACCGGCATCATTGGCTGTCAATATTGATATTTCCCCTTATTCTGAAAAACCTGTTACTTTTATGATTACCTGGTATTTTCCTAACAGGATGCCATGGGTAATTCCTCTCTCTGGTAAAAAAGAAAAAAACATAACACCGTTTATAAATATTATGGATGTAAGTGATTTCTTGCCGATGGAAAAGAAGAATATAAGAAATTTATCTTTTCCTGTGGTTACAAAAATGAAATGGGAGAAAAAAGTTTTTAAGGGTGATATGTGCGATCTGCATAATGAAATATCCAGTCGGCAGGCAAGAGATGAAATTGTCTTTTTCAAAACTTCATTTAGATGTTCGTCCTCCATGCATCTTAATGCATTATTGGGATATGATGGACCGGTGAAATTATGGCTGGATGGCAGAGAAATATTTAGTGATGATTCGGGAACAAATCCTGCTGTTCCCGATGAAGCCAGGATAGGGTTTGGGAAATGCAATAAAGGTGTTCATGAAATTATTGTAGCTCTGGGAACAAATAAAGGGAAAGCATGGGGAATATTTCTCAGGCTTGAAAGGGTAGGGCTTACGAAAGATGAGAAAATATCAGGCAAATATGATATGCCTCAGCTTAACATCAAGTTATATTGTTGTGAAGCTCCAGATAAGTCTCTTATAGTCGGGAATTGGTACGCTAAACGATATAAGGACGCGTGGCATGTAGCAGAAGAAACAGCAAGAAAATTGAATGAATTAGAAGTAAAAACAGTAAAATTTGTTTCTTCGTTTTGTAAAAGCGACCTTCCTGAATCTGTAAAAGAAGCGGCGCTGTTTAATGTTTCTACTTTACGTACGCAAACTGTTTTTAGAACGGCTGATGGCAATATCTTTGGATGGGAAGGATGCAGTGAGAGGGCGGGATGTTGTCATGGTTCCTGCACCCATGTATGGAATTATGAACAGGCGACGCCTTTTCTTTTTGGCGATCTTGCATGGCGCATGCGCGAGGTTGAGTTCAACCACTCAGTTGATATGGAAACAGGATTGATGAGTTTTAGGGTAGGCTTGCCCTTAAATAATGCTCGTGAATTTAAATATGCCGCAGCGGATGGACAAATGGGTTGTCTGATGAAATTGTATCGTGATTGGAAACTTTCCGGTAATGATAAAATGCTTCGTAAACTATGGCCGTTTGCAAAGAAAGCAATGGAATTTTGCTGGATCAAAGGAGGCTGGGATGCAGACATGGATGGTATTATGGAAGGGTGTCAGCATAATACTATGGATGTTGAATATTTTGGGCCGAATCCCCAGATGCAATCATGGTATCTTGGCGCGTTACGTGCAATGGAGTGTATGGCAGAATATTTAGGTGATATTGAATTTGCTGAAAAATGCAGGATGTTATTTGAGCATGGGGCAGGATGGATGGATGAACATTTGTTTAACGGCGAGTATTATGAACATAAAATAAAACCCCCTTCTTCGGAAATGGAGATAGCTGAAGGGCTAAGGGTCGGAATGGGGAGTATTGATTTAGAAGAACCTGCTCTCCAGCTTGGGGCAGGGTGTCTTGTAGATCAACTGGCAGGGCAATACATGGCACATGTTTGTGGACTGGGCTATCTTCTTGACAGAAAAAATGTCAAAAAAACTTTAGAAAGCGTTTTCAAATACAATTTTAAGAAAAATTTTTATTCTCATTTTAATAACATGCGCAGCTTTGTGCTTGGTGATGAGTCTGCTTTATTGATGGCAACGTATCCCAAAGGACGCCGCCCGAAGCAACCGTTTCCTTACTATAATGAAGTTATGACAGGATTTGAATATACGGCGGCAGCAGGGATGATATACGAAGATATGATGGAGAAAGGGTTAACATGCGTTAAAGCGATAAGGGATAGGTATGATGGCTGTAAAAGGAATCCTTTTGATGAAGCGGAATGCGGACATCATTATGCCCGTGCTATGGCATCATGGGCACTTATATTAGCAATGACTGGTTTTCATTATGATGCTAAGAAAGGGATAATATCCTTTGCCAGGCCCTCTGGGAAAAAGAGAGTAAAATGGTTCTGGTCCACTGGCTATGGGTGGGGAACTGTTTTGCTATATGTGGATTGGAATGAAATTCAAGTTGAAATAAATGTTGAATACGGGAAACTTGCTGTTAAGGCAGTAGAAATTCAAAATTTTGGCGTTTGCAAATTTGATAAGCAGATTCAATTGGAAAAAGACAAGCATCATTTTTTACAATGCGTTGTACAAAAAGAATAAATTTTTAGAAAAAGGTATATATTGCACTGTTTTTATTTTCTTATTATTGTATCAGTACAACAAATTTATTGGAGGGGAGTATGAAGATTGAGTTAAGGCAAAATTATCAATATGCACTATTAGTTCCAACGAGCATGGGTGTGCGGCTAACGCCTGTTAATGGTCAGCCGGTCCATTGCAGTGATACTTTTATTATGCAGGCGACTAGCGCTGAATCCAATGTGGCAAGTATTTCATCGTATTTAGGTTTGCCTGTAAAGGTTCTTACAGCTTTTGTAAAAGGAAGTCCTATTTCCCGTTTTATAAAAGATAATTTAGCCTCACGGCATATTCAATATGAAGCTAAAGAAATTGAGCAGGGTGGCCCATGGGGATATCGCCATCAATTTAATATTGCCGATACAGGTTGCGGTTCTCGTGGACCAAGAGTTCATAACGATCGCGCTGGTGAAGTGGGGCGAACGTTAAGCGCTAAGGATTTTGATCTGGAAAGAATCTTTGGAAAAGAGGGTGTACAGATAGTTCATATGTCAGGATTGATAGCGGCTCTTTCACATGAAACAAGTCAGTTTTGTCTTGAACTGGCAAAGGTTGCCAAAAAGTATGGCACACGTATTTCGTTTGATTTGAACTACCGCGCCTCTTTCTGGAAAGGGCGTGAAGCGGAATTGCGGAAAGTTTTTGCTGAAATTGCTTCTGTCTCAGATATACTTGTTGGCAATGAAGAAGACTTTCAGCTTTGTCTGGGCATGCAGGGACCGGAAGCTGGTGGGAAGGGATTATCGGCAAAGATAGATAGCTTTAAAGAAATGATAAACAGGGTAAAGAAGACTTATTCTAATGCATCAGTTTTTGGGACAACTTTACGTGAAGTGATAAATGTAAATACGCATTTGTGGGGAGCAATTCTTTCTGCAGATAATGAATGGTATGTAGTTGAGCCCCGGGAAATTTCAGTGCTGGACAGAATAGGAGGGGGGGACGGGTTTGTAGGGGGTCTCCTCTATGCGATATTGCGCGGCTGGGATACTGAAAAGTGGATACAATTTGGCTGGGCATGCGGCGCGCTTGCAACGACACATCTTACCGATTATGCTCAACCAGCTGATGAAGAACAGGTATGGGATATCTGGAAGGGTAATGCCAGAGTGCGCAGGTAGAATTTTAAGTTTAAGCAGAAGAACTTTTCTGGCGGCAGGTTATGTTTTTGTTTTTAAAAATGGAACCGTAAAGTTGCATTTACGGTACTTTTCCCGAAATAATGTAAATGACAGCCCAGCGATAAATTGTGGGATAAATAAATATCAGTTCCTGCAACAACACCTTCCTGCGTTTTTTCTTTGAATTTGGAGGTATTCCCGTAAATACGTAATTTGCCGTCCCAATCGGAAAAAGCCGGTCCTGCTATCAATCGCAAACTATAGGGGAAATCTTCAATGGAAACAATATCTTCGCTGAATATTTCATAACCGAACAGCAGGGCGGCGAAATTTTCGTTCACTTTCAGTAAATCGCCATCATCGTTTATTTCATACTGTGAATAATCAGCGATTATTTCTATTGAACATTGTCCGCTCATAAATGCGGGATCTACGATATTCATTTGCCATAACCTTGAATTTAAACCGAGTGACCATTTTTTCCCGTTGCCATCCAGTATATCAGTTTCATTTTCTTTTAACATGATATTTCCTGCGGAAAGGAAAACATTCAACCAGTTTAGCACATCGTATCCCATAAATGCGGAATACGAATCAGCTCTTTCAATATATTCATCATTATCATTGAATTTTATTTCCCGTTTTATTCTAAGAAAATCGGCGCCGATGGTTAGACGTTTAATACTTTCCTGTTCTATAAGCGACTCTCTGCTTCCTGCGCCTGTGCTTATTTCGCCTATAGAAAGAATGGTAGTTATGAAAAAGCAGAAAACAACCAGACTAACCGGTAATGATCGCATCATATAATCTCCCCCTCTTTTTTAGTCATATATAATAAAGTGAATTCATTATGAGAAATAAAGTCAACTAATTTATATCAAAATTTTGATATCAAAAGTATATGTTTATTGACAAATGTTTTGCAAAAAAAGAAACTTTTTAGAAGTGGAGGATGATGTGGATGGCTTATGAAGGCAAAGGCGGAATCAAAGGGGAGGTAGTTTTCCTCAGGGTGTTTGATCTGGGGGGGACAATTGACGTCAAAAAGATTCGCAGGTTGTTAAGCCATGAAATGACGGCGTTACCCGTATCGGCATTAAGAAATGCGCCTGAATATTTAAGTTTTGCCACGCCGATTTATCTGGATGTTAATAGTTTAAGTCTAGGATTATCTACCGCGGATGGTATTCCCGTTAATATTATGGCGCGATTATATCCCGTAGGCGGACTGGCGATTTCGCTGCGAGTACCTGTTGATACGCCTGACCTTGCAGGGTTATCAAGATACCCTTTCCTCACGTTCAGAATGAAAGGAGAAGATGCTGATCGTTCTGAGATAGCGGCTGCTATTTATAATGTATTTGAACCTATTATAAAACAATCATATGCCGATAAATTTGATGAGCCGGTAGAGCCGGAAAGGTATAGAGCTTTTTGTCTCACTACGTTGCCTGGCGATTGTGAACAACTTTTAAAAGAAAACAAAAACTGGATTGCATCAATACTGGTAAACGATCCGCATCCAGAAAAATTATCCCGGAGTCAGATAGATGAAATTACCCGCTTATCCTTTAGTTATTACAACGATGACCTGGTTGTGGTTGATTGGGATGCCGCATTTGTGGTGGAGCCTGAAGCAAAATATGAAGATTTGCTTTATGTATTTGAGGTTGCAAATCTGGAACTTATGCTTTTGCGGAAGTATGACCAGTATCTGGACAGGGTTCTGAACAATGGCTATGAAGAATATGAAAAATTATTGAAAGGCATATTATTTTTTACCGGCAGGGCAAAAAATGTTCTTGCAGAACTTAGTGCGGTAAGGATGGATTTAGCCGAAGTTACAGATGAACTGGATAACGTTACAAAATTTTTTGGTGATTATTACCTTGCCAGAATATACATGGGGTTGTCTCAGAAGCTGCATATTACCGATTATCATAAAACAGTTGATGAAAAACTGGCAACGTTGAACGATTTGTATCGTTCTATTGTGGATTATCTGGATACAAAACAAAATTTATTCCTGGAATGGGCTATTGTCTTGCTTATTGTGTTTGAAATTATAATGGCATTTGTGAGGCATTAGTTTTGCATTCTGTGTTTGAGATGGGGTTTGAGAGAGTGTGTGAAAGGGAGATGTGGTGTGCATTTTGTCCCGTGAAAGCGGCATGCGCCTTTTGCGCTGCAGCTGCGTTGCTGGCTCGCTCAGATACACGAGTATACCTCGCTCGCCGACGCCTTGCTGCAAACACAAAAATCACACACCGTTTCACGGGAGAAGAGCAAAATGCACACCACGGTTTCACACGCCTCGTCGGCTTTCAGCCGAACAAGGCGAAGGAATTGAGGAAATACTTTGAGGTTGAATTATAGTTAATGTGCTATGATGTTTTCTTCAAGGAGTAATATTCAGTTGAGGCTTATTTCATTACTTTTTTAT
>Ga0129299_1003494_pt1 | contig 10260 bp, 8 predicted proteins | sample ConPoolayeCmetaG_FD_94477 | JGI IMG/M metagenome (GOLD analysis project Ga0129299, IMG submission 94477) | Hot spring microbial mat communities from California, USA to study Microbial Dark Matter (Phase II) - Cone Pool mat layer C metaG ... | reverse complement strand
TTAAAACTTTTCCGTTCCCGTTCCAGCTCGCCTATGCGTCGGCACTTCTCAAGCGCCGGGGTCACGAGGTGTTTTTCCGCGATTGTATCGCAGACGGCACGCCGCTGATCCGCCTGATCGCGCTTCTCAAAGATTTTTCGCCGGATATAGTTTTTCATGAGACGACAAGTCCCACGCTCACAAGCGACCGCACGTTTATCGAACAGGTAAAATCAGCGATCGGCTGCACCGTCGTTTGCGGCGGCCAGTTCGCCACATCGTTTCCGGAACGCGTGCTTGATATCGCCGATTATGCGATCGCCGGAGAATGCGAGGGAACGCTCGCGCGGCTGTGCGACGCGATTTCCGCCAGCGCGGCCGTCGACCGCATCCCGGGGCTTGCATTTCGGAAAAACGGAGCGCTTATAAAGAATCCGCCGGAACTTATCGCAGACATCGACTCGCTTCCCTGGCCCGATCGTTCCTGCGCGCCGATTGCGCGCTACCAGGAAACGTTCACCATGCACCACCCCGACGCCACAATGATTTCATCGCGCGGATGCCCTTTCCGCTGCACCTTCTGCCTCGAATCCTTCGTCTTCAATCACAAGGCCAATTACCGTGTGCGCAAGGTCGCCGACGTTGTCGATGAAATGGAGCATCTCTGCGGTACCTACGGCGTGAAGGAAATTTACTTCGACGATACCTCCTTTACCGCAAACAAATCGCGCGTACGGGAGATATGCCAGGAGATTATCGACCGCCGCTTGCGGATCCACTGGTCGTGCATGGCCGATGCGCGCATCGACGCGGAAACGCTCGCAATGATGAAACGGGCTGGATGCAGCGGCATGAAAATCGGGGTCGAAACTATAAATCCGAAAACGCTCGAGGTAATCGACAAGCCCGTGACAACCGCCGATGTTGCCGTGTGCGTTGAGAACTGCCGCCGGCTCGGGATATTCATTCACGGAACCTTTATCATCGGTCTGCCCGAAGAGACCGCGGAAACCATCGACCGGACAATCGAATTCGCGTTTAAAAGCCGCTTTGACTGGATGCAGTTTTCGCCTGCTATTCCCTATCCGGGCACACCCTTTTATGAACAGGCGAAAAAGAACGGATGGCTGATGTCCGACGACTGGGAAGAAGCGGCAAAACGGCGCAACGTCAACATCAGTTACCCGGCCTTGCCGGCAGGCGTCATCGAAGAAAAACTGCGCACCGCCCAACGGCTTTTGAACCGCCGGGCGTTCACCTCTCCGCGTATCGCGCTCAAATATCTGCGGCTCGCATGGTATGTAAAGGATTGGTCCATTATACCCATGATTTTCAAGCGCCTTTTATCGGTGTTTTCATGAAAACAATACCCCGCATATTATTCGTTTCGCAGACAGCGCTGGGCACATCAACCACCAACCGCTATATCCAGCTCTGTACTCATTTGGCCCGGAACGGATATCGTGTTACGCTTTTTTTTATCGGCAAAGGCAAGGCTGCGCAGGACTGCGCAATCCGTTATCCCCGCAGAATCGGTCCTGTGGCAATACGGCATTCGGCGGCAATTCCGGCGGCGCTGCTGCAAAAAACAAACGCTGTAACAGCAGTGTTTGCCGCGGCTTTTCTTCTGTTGACCTGCATTCCGCGGCTGCTGCTTGCATGTTTCCGCCGCGACGTCATCGTTCTTGGCAAGCCGCTTCCTCTTGGCGCGTTCGTCACGCTTCTCTGTGCCGCCATAACCCGCAAGCCTGTCGTGCTCGATGCGGATGACTGGGAAGGAGTAGGAGGGTTTGCCACGATAAAACAAGGCGGAAACGCCTTTGCGAAAGCCGTAATAACGTTTTTTGAAGAATGGACGCCGGCGCGGTGCGCCGCGGTCGTGGTGGTCAGCCGCCTTTTATATGAGCGGATGCGGTATGCGGGCGTGCAGTGCCGCGACCTGTTCTGCGTGCCCAACGGCGCCGATATCGAACGGTTCAATCCGGCCATCGACGGCGGGCCGGTGAGAACACAGCTTTCGCTTGATGATAAAACAGTGTTAGCGTACCTGGGAACGTTCAAGCCCGGCGGCGCAAACTGGCGGTTTATACTCGATTCGGTTCACGAGGTTTGCCGTTGCGCTGAAAAAGCGGCGCTTATGATAATCGGTTTCGGCCCGCAGCTTGACGACGCCCGCGCGTATGCGAAACGGCTCGGAATTGAACATCGTGTCGTGTGCGCGGGCAAGGTTGAGCACGAGTGTGTGCCGCAATTTCTTGCCGCCGCGGATATTCTCATCCTGCCGTACTCCGCGGATTTTCCCGATACGTTCATCAATACCGGCCGTTCGTCGCTGAAGCTCTACGAATACATGGCCATGGGCAAGCCGATTGTCGCCTCGGACATCGGTGAGCTTCACGAAGCGCTCAAAGACGGCGGCGGAGTGCTGGTGCAGGCGAACGTCGCACCGATGTTCGGCCGGAAGATTATCGAGCTGATCAACGATCCCGCAGCGATGCGCAGGTACGGCAACGAAGCGCGAAAAAGGGCCGAGGAGAAGTACAACTACGAAGCATTGGCAAAGGATTTCGCGCAGGCACTCGATCACGCCGCAAAAAGCCGCGCGCGCTAAAATTCCTGCATCTTCCGGGCGGCAATCCACAACCCGTTGTAGATGTTCATCCGTGTTATCAAGCGAATCAGCAGGGAAGCATAGTACAGGATATGGCGGGGAATCTGTACAAGTCCCGATTTGAATGAATAAGGATCGAGAAAATCCACCCCGCAGCCGAGTATCTTCATTCCCCGTTTTTCAAGACAGCGCCTGATAATTTTTTCTGAAAAATGAGACACGTGGATTTCATTCATGGCGCTGCAATCGATTTTACGCAAGCCCCGAATGCTGAATGGGCGAAATTTTTTAATGCCGGCCGCGGAAAACAAGCCGGGAAGAATCCGGCGAAGCGAGCAGCATGACTCGTTGGGCGCCGCGATATAGAGCAGACCGCCGGGCTTTAAAAGCGATATACAGGCATCAAGCGCCCTGCCGGGATATGGAAAATGCTCTATAACCTGGAAAAGCGTGACGACGTCAAACCGGCGGTTCTCTTTCTCCGCAAAACGTTCCACCTCGCCATGGAACAACTCAATACCATATTTTTTTCGCGCAAGCGCCACGGCCTCACTTGAAACTTCGGTGCCCCACACATTGAAGTAGTTTTTCGCTTCCAATAAAAACTGTCCATATCCCGCGCCGACATCAAGCAAATCCCCGCCGCGCGCAAACCGCAGAACATCCTTGACTTGCCGCCGGCTCAGTGCCTGGTGTGCCGCTTCTTTGTCCAGTTTGCGGATGTAGGAGTCTTTTGCGGAATAAAAAAGGGCGATGCTCCGTCCTGACGGCCGCGGGTTGTCGAAGATAACCCCGCAGTCACCGCAGCGGTATGTGCTTGATTTTGCGTCGTATAACCGGATTCGTTCCCCGCCGCAGAGGATGCATCGGTCAAGCGTTTCGTATTCAACGGTCATCGGAGATATTGTTCCGTTTCTGCAAGGGTTTCGGCGTCATATCCGCCGCCGTCTGTGTATTCGCTCTTCAGTATCACTGAACGCAGTCCTTCAAGCGCAATCCGGTCGGAGGGCTTGTCGCCGATCATGAGCGAGCGGGTAATGTCGATATCAAATTTCCTCTTCGCCTCAAGAATCATGCCCGGTTTTGGCTTGCGGCATTCACAGACGCGGCGGTAACGCTCGACACTGCCTTCCGGATGGTGGGGGCAGTAGTAAAAAGCTGCGATATCGATACCGCGGCGGCGAAACTCTTCCTTTATCCAGCGATGCAGGGCCTGCACATCCTCTTCGGTGAATTTTCCCTTTGCCACGCCCGCCTGGTTAGTGACAATGATAATGATATAACCTTTATCGATGGCATGTCTGCACAGTTCGAAAATGCCTTCGCGAAAAGCAATATGCTCAGGCTTATATGCGTAGTGATAGTCCTCGTTCACCACGCCGTCGCGATCGAGGAATAATGCTTTATTCATTTATTTTTTCTTCTCAATTTCACTATGGCGATTGCTATCCAATATGCGAGCATTATGCCGATAACCGGAAACGACACCATCGACGCTTTGGCGAGATATAGCGACTTGGGCATCATCTCCACCGTATGCTCGCCTTGTTGCACATACACCGCCATCCAGGCCAAGTCGGCTCGGTATATCCTCGCCTTTTTCCCGTCGATCAGTATCTCCCAGCCGGGATAATATACCTCGGATATCCGCAAAAAACCGTCGCGCGGCACATTGACGCGGACTTTGCGATAGTTTACCGTATATTGTTCCCATCTTACACCGGTCAGGACAGTGCCGGCGGTATCCGTGGAATCCGGCGATGCGGGTTTTTCTAACGGCTCTTCCAGAAGCGCCACGGTCGTGCGTATGTCGTAAGCATTCTCCTTGAGCGCATGGGCAATCTCCCGCTCCGGCATGACAACGCAGCGCGGGGCGAATGAGACGCGGCCGAGCGCGCCTTCGTTTTCGACCGTAACGATGCCGCCGCGCTGGCGCGACACATAGTAGCGCATGTTGGCAAGGTTGAGAAAATTGTTTCCGCGGCGAAGGGCTGAAACATCCAGAAACTGCCCGCCCTGCTCATTCTGCACCAGAAGATGAGTGAAATAATTGCTGTTTTGCTGATCGCCGCGGAATTCACGGTACCACAGAAGCTCGTTGTCGTGAAAATCTCCGATACCCTCTAGCCCGTAGATTCCTTCGGCGTTCTGCGAAAAGGCGCCGGGCAGGAAAAAACAGCGAAACGGCGCTTCCTGCATACGGTCGCGAAGCTGGGTGAGCGCAGGATCGTTTGCGATAAAGCGCCGCGGATTGACCACGGTAATAAAATCGCGGTCAATCCTGATGGTGTCAAACAATCCAAGAAAGAAAACCGCCAGGCACAATGCCCACCCGCTTACCTTTTTTAACATCACCGCCCATACAAGTGCTGCCGTCGCCATGGCGAGACACCACCAGATCCACAGTGCAGGGACGAATTTTTCGCTGAAATTGGCCTCGAAAATACGCCCCTTCTGCGGATCGGCAATCACGCCCTGCATAATGGAAGCAACAAACCCCTTTGCGGAAAATATCAACGCGATAAGCGTAATCGCGCCCATCGCAGCCGCAAGGCCATTGTGCCATCGCTTCTTTCTGCGCTCCTCCATATTCTCTATCCCGCCTTGCAGCAGATCGTTGAGGAACAATCCGGCGAGTAGCGCGACGATAAAGGAAAACCAGAACATGATCATGCTGCAGGCGCGGAATTTCTTCACGCCGGGGACAATGTAATAGGCGATGTGAAACACCGGTGTGTGCGCGCCCATGCTGTAGAGCACGGCAAACACGCCCAGGGCGGCCCAGAAAATGCGCCATGGCGACGGTTTGTAGGCCACGGCAAAGACCGCGAGCAGGCACACGATCGCGCCCGCGTACTCGGTGTTGAGCTTGAAGGGGTTGGCGCTCCAGTAATACTGGAGATAATTGCCGAATTCAGGCACCCAGAGCGAGAAAAATTCCGGCCAGTGAAGCGACCAGGAGGCGGCGTATTCAAACCCGCGCTCTACACCGCGTACCGAATATGCGTCGCGAACAAACTGGAAAGAGGGGTAAAACTGGATAAACGACAGGACAATCCCCAGCACAATCGCACCCCAGAAATACACCGACGGCAACGCTAGGCGTTTCACGTCGCGATGTGAAAACCAGTCCAAGGTCAGCGCGACACCCCAGTAGAAAAACAAACCCCAGAGCATGAAATATGTCATCTGCGTATGCGAGGTAAACAGACATATCGATATGCCCAGCCCCAGAAGCGAGGAGTTGAGAAAGCCCGGTGCGTCCATCAGTGCCTTGAGCCGCCACACGACAAACGGAAGCCACGCGATGACCATCATTTTTCCCGAATGTCCAGGATAGACGTGTGAAATGAATTCGGGATTAAGCATGTACAACGCTGCGGCAATAAACGCCACGAACGGGCGCACGTTGAACGCCCGGAGCATCATGACGTAGAACAGCACGCCCGCCAGAAACACATGCACGACCATAATCAGACCCATCGCGCGGTGAATGGGAAACAGCGCATACATGACAAGCGACGGCACATACATGGCGTCGCCAAACATCGCGTCTATCGACGGCATTCCGCCAAGCCTGCTTGGCATCCATGTCGGAAATTGCCCGTGTTTCAGCAGCGCGTCGCGCAAAACCACGCGCGAATCGATACCGGCGATCTGGTCGGAACTAGAAAGCATGTCATCGGAGAACAAGAACTGCGCGAAAAGGACCGTGGTTAAAAGCGTAAAAACGGCGAGATGGATATAACGGTTCTCGAACAGCGACACAATGTTCATTGACCGCGGCGCAGCGCCTGCCGGCTGTTCTTTTTTCCGGGTCATGTAACCTCTTTTCTATGGCGTTACTGCATGAACGGCATTATTTTTATTTGATGCGAATGATTGAAAATAATATCATGAAGCTCGGAAGGTATGTCATAGCCGCGTGCGCGCTGTGTATTGTGTGTAAAGAAGACGCCGGGAACGATTCGGCGTCCTCCTCACGGAGCCGGCCGATACAGCCAATCGATACGGCCGCCCTTTATGAATCGCTGCTTGGCCGCCTGTGCACACTGCAGGATTCTCTCGACGGCACACCCCGCGATTCTTCTCTAACCGCTGCGCTCTACCGTACCTCCCTTGACACCGAAAACGGCGCGTTTCTGACGGTCGGCAAAGCCGCCTTCAACCCGGAATTTCCCGAAGCTGCTCGGCGCCAGGCGCGTTCACGCGCCGCGCTCTATGTCGGCGAGCGATGGGCCCTGTATATGAAAGCCTGGCATACCGGCGAAAAAATTCCGTTCGGCGCCCCTGTGTCCGGCACGATAACCTACAGCAAGGAATTATATAAAAAGGAAATCGGCGACACACTCTACCAGCTTATTCTCACGCCCATCGGCAGCGTGGTGCTCGAAAGCGCTTCCGTGCCGGCATCGGCGAGAAAAAAGCGTTATCGATGAATATTGGATCGCTCAGCTTCCGTTACAGGCATCCGCCAAGGATGACGTTATCGATAAGGCGGGTATTGCTCTGCACGGTGCGGCAGGCGACGGCAAGCAGAACGGGGCGGTCAATCAGGTCGACAGGATTGAGCACCAGCGTATCGACCACCTCCACATATTCCGGGTGGAATAATTTTGCACTGTCATAACGACGGACGACCATATCCTGCAATTTTTGCGCCGACCGCTCCCCTGCCGCGAATGCCTCTTCGGCTTCGTGCAGTGCGGCGTAAATAAGGGGGACTTCACGGCGTTCTTCAGCCGAGAGGTACGCGTTGCGCGAGCTCATCGCCAGACCGTCGCTTTCACGCACTATCGGCGCGATAATCATGTTCACCGACATATTCAAGTCACACACCATCCGTTTGAGAATAATCGCCTGCTGGGCGTCTTTCTGGCCGAATACCGCAGTCTGGGGCATGACGATGTTGAATAATTTCAGGACGACCGTGGCGACCCCCCTGAAATGCCCCGGCCGCGATACGCCGCAGAGCCGTGCGCTCAAATCTGCAACTTCAACATGGGTTGCGTAATGCGGAGGATACATGCCGGCGGGCTGCGGGGCGAACACGATATCGCATCCCCGGGCCGCGGCCTTTTCGCAATCGCTATCAAAAGGACGGGGATAGCGCGCAAGGTCTTCGTCAGGGCCGAATTGCGAGGGATTGACAAAAATACTCATCACGCCGATATCCGAAACTTCACGCGCCTTGTCCAGAAGTGATAAATGTCCCTCGTGAAGCGCCCCCATTGTCGGCACCAGCCCCACCTTCGCGCCGCTTCGCTGGAAACTGAGGCTGAGGTTTTTCATCTCATCGGGATGACGAACGATTTTCACCGCGGCCTGTCTTTCCGTTCCTGGGGCGCCGGCCGGGGCACGGAGCCCATCGGATGATAATACTTGCTGCCTGATTTCATCGATATGACTTCCTGCATGATATCCTCAAAATCCTGCGGGTTATTGACGAAATCAATTTCGCTGCAGTTGATAATCAGCACCGGCGATTCGGTGTAATGAAAAAAGAAATGGTTGTAGGCATGATTGAGCGCATCGATATAGCCCGGGTCGATATTGGATTCATACGGACGTCCCCGTTTTTCGATACGGCGAATCAGGATATCGGTGGACGCCTGCAGATAAATGACAAAATCGGGGCGGGCGATGGCAGGCTCGAGAATCCGCGAAATGCCGGTATACAAGGCCTGTTCATTTTCGTCAAGGTTAAGACTGGCGAATATTCTGTCCTTGGCGAACATGTAATCCGAAACAGTCGCCGGCTGAAACAAGTCCTGCTGCACGAACGCCTCTGACATTTGTTTGAACCGCGACAACAGGAACCACACCTGTGTCTGGAATGCATACGATTTTCTATCCTTGTAAAACCCGGTCAGAAACGGATTCTCGTCGGCCCGCTCCAGAAGCGCCCGGGCGTTGTATTGATAGGCGATAAGGTTACAAAGCGACGTCTTGCCGGCGCCGATAACACCCTCGATAGCCAGGTAGGTTATGTGGTCGGGGAGCTTGCGGATTATGTCACTCATAGATTACCGCTACCCGTCGAATAATGTATCGTGCGCAAAAGACAGAAGCGCCGTATTCACCCTCAGCCATCCGCCTAACGGCCGGCCGCGCCAGTATCGGCGATAACGCATACCGTCTGCGCCCTGACACTCTCATCCATTGCCTCATATACCTGCAGAAACGTCCGTCCATCCAGCGGATGACGCATCAGCGGAGCAATTTCGCGCAATCCTTCCAGGCAAAACCGCCGTTCCATGATACCTGGATGGGGCACTGTCAAATTAGTATTTGCGATGACCCTGTCGCCAAATAACAATATATCAATATCGGCCGTGCGGTCCGTTACTCCTTTTCCCCGCACGCGGCCCAGCTCCGCCTCTATAGCGCGGCAGTGGTGATGAAGTGTCTCAGGGGCGCCGTTATATTCCCCGGACATAATCCGATTGAGAAACCACGGTGCCCCCGGCGGCATCCCCAGCGGCTCGGTCTCCATCAATGAAGACGTCGCGCAGGGTTGCTTGAGCACACGCATCAACCGGCCGACCATCTCAGTCATATAGTAATGCCTGTCGCCGAGATTCGTGCCAAGGCTGAGAAATACCCGCATAATTACATCCATTGCGTATGGTTTGAATTTCGAATTTAGTATGCTGGCTCAGGGATCCGATCTGAAATTCACCACCCGCACATCGCCGAAACGCTCAAGCTGACGCTCAATATCCGCCCGCCTGCCGACCGCGGCAATTACAAATCCCTCCGACGCCAGCACGTTTTTCAGCGCCTCGTTGACCGCGTCTATTCCTATCGACGAGATTATCGCCGCGTGATTCTCAATATAGCTGTTGTCATACCCGTAGAAACGGAGCCAAAGAAGTTTTTCGGCGACATTTCCGATTCCTTCCAGTTGAAACGCAAGATTCCCGGATGCGAACTGCTTTGCCTTCTCGAGTTCTTCTTCTGAAATACCGTTCTCAGTGGTGTCGCGGTATACGTCGATTATCGCAGCAAGCACGTCGCCGACCTGATGATTTTGAGTGGTGGTCGACATCATAAAGGCGCCGGTATCCCGACGCGAAGCAATCTGCGATGAAATGCCGTAGGTTTTACCGGTGCGCGAACGCACCCTGTTCATCAGCCGCGACGAAAAGTTGCCGCCGCCGAGAATATAATTACCCAGCGCCAGCGCTTCGCGCGCAGGATGGCGCTCGGCAACCGAAAAGTGTCCGACAATAAGGGTCGTCTGGGAGGTGTCAGGCTTGTCAACCAGCCGGATACGGGTTGTTTTTACTGCGGCGGTCGCATTCTGTCCGCCGTCCGGCATATCGCCGCAGGATTTCTGCAGAGCATCGAAAAGGTTCTTCCACTTCTTCTCCAGTGTATCAACAGTTTCATCGCCGGCAATGACCACGGCAGCATTCGATGCGCTCATAAGGCGGCCGTACATCGCGCGCACATCGGCAATTGAAATCCGCCGCACCGATTTCGGCCCTGCAATGCGCCCCAACGGATGCGAACTTCCGTACAGCTCTGCCTGGAAGTGTTTGCCGGCAAGCGCCGACGGATCGGCGTATTCCGCCTCGAGCGCTGTTACCATTTCGCGCCGCACCCGCACGAACTCCTTTTCATCAAAGGCCGGAGAAAGAAGCATGTCGCAGAAACGCCGCATC
>Ga0129299_1003493_pt1 | contig 10262 bp, 4 predicted proteins | sample ConPoolayeCmetaG_FD_94477 | JGI IMG/M metagenome (GOLD analysis project Ga0129299, IMG submission 94477) | Hot spring microbial mat communities from California, USA to study Microbial Dark Matter (Phase II) - Cone Pool mat layer C metaG ... | reverse complement strand
GCCTTGGCCGCGCTGACGCTGTGCCTGGCGGCCGGCCCCGTCGCAGCCCCGGCGCCGGAGCCGCTGTTACTCGTGGTCATGGACCCGTTGGCCAAGGAACTGGCCTGCGCCTGCGTGCCCGGCTACGGCCAGCGCGATTACCGCAAGCTCGCTGCCCGGCTCCGGACCGCGCTCAAGGAACCGGTCCAAATCGAGTTTTCCGACGACCTCGCCGACTCGCTCGCGCTGGCCGCCGACCGCGCGCGCGTCCTCGTCATCGGCGACCGCGCGCTGGTAGCCGACGCCGCCCGGCGCACCCAATGGCCGACCCGGCCGGTTTGCGCCCTGACCGACCGCGACGGCCAGACCACCGCCCCGGCGCTCTTCGTGGCCCGCAAGGACGACCCGGCCCGCGAACTCCGCGACCTGGCCGGCCGCCGCGTGTTCCTGGGCCTGGCCGAAGCCGACGCACGCCGCGCCGCCGCGCTCGAGGCCCTGCACGCCGCGGCGTTGACCCCCCCGGCCCAAGTCGAGTCCCGCGCCGCGGCCACGGAGGCCGCGCTGGATGTGCTGGACAGCACGGCTTCGCCGCCGCCAGTGGCGGTCATCCCGGCCTATGCGCTGCCTCTGTTCGAAGGCTGTGGTACCGCCCGGCCGGGCGACCTCAAAGTGCTGGCCCGCACCGCGCCCGCGCCCTTCATCACCGCGTTCCTCAGCCGGGATTGCCCGGCCGAGCTGGCCCGGCGCATCGAGCAAACGTTGCTGGACCTTAAACGCGACGCCCGCCTGCTCCGCGACCTGGAGAGCAAGGCCGGCTTCCAACCCCTGCCTGCCGAGTCTCCCGCCCCGGCCGCGCCCGGCTCCGCGCCGCGGGCCGGGGCCGACTGGCCGGACTGGCGCGGCCCCAATCGCGACGGCCGTGTGCCGCATCTGCCGCAACGCCTGCCCGAGCCGCCGCGAATCGTCTGGCAGAAAGCCGCCATGCCCGGCTGCCTGGCCGGGTTGAGCGTGAGTCAAGGCCGGCTCGTGCTGGCGGAACGGGATTTCGCCGATGAGCGCGACGTGTACCGCTGCCTGGACGCAGCGACCGGCGAATTGCTCTGGCGGATCGAGTTTCCCGCGCCGGGCCAACTGGACTACGGCCAGTCGCCCCGGGCCACGCCGGTGTTGCGCGACGGTCGGGCGTATCTCCTGGGCGCTTTCGGCGGGCTGCGGTGCGTGAGTCTGGCCGACGGCCGGCTGCTCTGGGAACGCGACCTGCGCCGGGATTTCCAAGCGCGGGTGCCGTCCTGGGGTTGGTGCGCCACGCCGCTGGTCGTGGACGGCCTGGTCGTCGTCAACCCCGGCACCCCGGACGCTGCCCTGGCCGCGCTCGACGCCGGCACCGGCCGCACGCGCTGGACCACACCCGGCGCGCCGCCCGCCTATGCCGCGCTGGTGTGCGCCACACTGGGCGGCCGCCGGCAGCTCGTGGGCTACGACCAGGTGTCCTTGGGCGGCTGGGACGTGGCCAGCGGGCGGCGGCTCTGGCGGCTGGTCCCGCCGGAGACCGGCGATTTCAACGTGCCCACGCCGCTGGTCGTGGACGGCGACCTCGTGGTCGCCACCGAGAACAACGGCACGCGCCGGTATCGCTTCGACACCGTCGGCCGGATTGTGTCGCCGCCGGTCGCCGCCTTCGCCGACCTGGCGCCGGACTCCGCCACGCCCGTGGCCACGGCCGGCCGTTTGTTTGGCGTGCACCGCGAGCTGTTTTGCCTGGACCTGCGCGCCGGCCTCCGGCCGGTTTGGCGCCATGAGGATGAGGCGTTGGGCGACCACGCCACGCTCCTGGCCGACGCGGAGCGCGTGCTGGTGGTCACGCTGGGCGGCGAACTGTGGCTGGTGGACGCGCGGGCCGACACTTGTCGCATCCTCTCCCGGCAACGCGTCTTTGCGGAGGAGGTCGAGGTGTACTCGCACCCGGCCCTGGCGGGCGCGCGCCTGTTTGTGCGGGGCGGCGAGCGGGTGCTGTGCCTGGACCTGTCTGAAGTCGGGGCAGAGACGGGCTTGACCGGAGGCACGCCATGAAGACGGCTCTGTGGCTGCTCCTGCTGGTGGCGTCGGGGCTCGCGGCGGGCTGTGCCGGCCCCCGGACGGCGCGCGAGCCGGCCGCACTGCTGCCGGGAGTGCGGGCGTATATCGAGGCGACCGTGGCCGAGCTGGACCGCGTCCCGCCGGAGCGGCAGGCCGTGTTGCGCGAAATTGCGGGGGTGATGGCCGAGGAGTTGCGGGCCGGGCGCGCGGCCCGGGTCACGTTTATCTGCACCCACAACTCCCGGCGCAGCCACCTGTCGCAAATCTGGCTCCAGACCGCCGCCGCGTACTATGGGCTGGACCGCGTGCGGGCCTTCTCGGGCGGCACGGAGGTCACGGCCTGCAATTGCCGGACCGTCACGGCGATGCGCCGGGCCGGGTTCGTCATCACCGACGCCACCCGTGGCGAGAACCCGGTCTATCTCGTCACCTACGCCTCCAACCGCCCGCCGGTGCGCGCCTGGTCCAAGCACTATCGCGCCGGCGGCAACCCGCGCGCGGGGTACATCGCCTTGATGACCTGCAGCGCCGCCGACCGCTCCTGCCCGGCGATCGAAGGCGCCCTCGCCCGCTTTGCCATTCATTACACGGACCCGCGGCTGTGCGACGACACCCCGACCGAGAGCGCGGCCTACGACGCGCGCTGCCGCGAGATCGCGCGGGAAATGTTTTTCCTGGCGGCCGAGGTGCGGCGGCAGACAAATCCCGACTAGCGCGCAGCTCGGTATCTCGCGCGCGGCCGTCCGTCCGCGCCGGGCCGCGACGCGGTCCTCCCGCGCGCGCCAGCGTTTGGAGTGCGGCCGCTTGCTGCCCCTTTTCCCACCGCGCCGGCCTCCAGTATCCGGCAACTCGCCTGCGGAATCTGGCGTTCCCCTTTCGCACTCCTCGCTTCTCACGTCTGATTAGGTAGGGCGCCGCTGCGCCGGCGCCGCCCACCCGGCCGCGCCGCAGCACGGCCCTACCGTCAACGCCGGCAAGCCGGCCAGCCTGCGCCAAGCGAAACGCGGCAGGCAGGCGCACTCGATACGCTTCGCGACTGACCGGGCGCTCGACTTACGCGCCAGCGTTTGGAGTGCGGCCGCTTGTTGCCGCTTCTCCCACCGCGCCGGCCTCCGGTATCCGGCAACTGGCCTGCGGGATCCGGCGTTCCCCTTTCGCACTCCTCGCTTCTCACGTCTGATTGGGTAGGGCACCGCTGCTGCGACCGTAGCCGCACCCAGCGTTTTCATTTGGCGCCTTGACGGCGCACGTCTTCCCAGCGGGTCGGGGCGTGGGCTTCAATGGCCTCCACGAGGCACTCGATCCAGACGCAGTCGCCCCGGCAGCTTGGCGCGCTGGCCAAATAGCCAGCCAAGGTGGCGGCATCCGCGCCCAGCACCCATCGTTCAACGGGAAAGATCATACCCATCATCTCCGGCTGCACTAGGCCTACCCCTTCGTCGCCGGTGTAATCGCGCTGGAAATAGGGTGCGTCCACCAACCACCAAAGGGGAAAGCGCGCCTTGCCGGCGGCGTGGCGCTTGAGTGTCTCTTCGCGCACGTTTTCCGCGAGGTACCGGCCAATCTCGGGCGAGATGCAGTGAAACATCATGCCGCGGTAAATCGAGCCGTCCTGCGTGGGCCAGTATAGGCCGCCCTGATTATTTCGGCCATAGAGGCGGGCGGTGTTGCGTTCGATCTGGCTCATGCGCTTGTCGTCCGTGCCGATGGCCGGATCGCCCAGGAACCCCAGGCCCATGACAAGATGGTTGCTGAGGTTCAAGTACGCCTGCTGCCGGGTCGGGACATCACCGAAGGCCTCCGCCAGTCGGATCATGGCCACATGCGCGTTCATGGTGGCGAAGATGTCGGTCTGGGCCAGTTTGGCTTGGTAACAGGCCTTGATCTTGTCCCAGTGCGGTCGTACCGCATCGAAGTCGTCGGCGCGGTAAGCCCAGAGCCAGACTCCATACAGGGATTGCACCGTGGGCCGGGTGTCCTGCCAATGGGGCGACCAGTTGCCCACGCGATGGATGGGGTGAAACTCGCGGCGCGTGCCCGGCACATCGGCCGGCAGCCGGCCCGGATTCCACGGCGCAAACGTGTCGGACGCAAAATGTGCCTGCACGTAGCGTCGCACCGCTGCTTGTTGGTTGGTAGGCAGATGCGGATACGCCCAAGCCAGCGTGGTGACAATGCGGCCGGGTTCCAGATACACGAAATAGGCTTCTGTGGCCTCGTCGGCGTGGGTCACCCGCCAAGGCGTCAGGAAACCGGCCTGGAGCACATCGTCAATCTGGTGGATCAGTTCCGCGCGCAGCGCGGCTGTGGGAGCCTGCGGGATTGGGCCTGCCACAGGGAATTCCCAGGCGTAGCGGGCCACGTCCAGGGCCAGTGCGGGGACGGTCAGCAAAGCCAGGGCAAGCACCGTCGCGCGGAAGGTTCTAAGCCGCCAGGCTGAGGAGCGGATCGTTTTCACCTCAGTGTGTCTGCCAAGGGTGTTCCGTGCGCCTGTTTGTGAGGACGGTCTCATGGCGCCTTGCTTCCAGCGTGTTCGATGGCCACAACCCCGTAACTCTCGCTCAAATACAGCCGCCCGTTGGCCACGGTGGCGCCGACCCGTCCGGCAGTGCTGGGCGAGGGCGTACGAGGCAGAGCCTCTCGGTGGTGGTCTCTGTACATGACCGGCGCGCTCCACACTCCGCCGTCGCGGTCGCGCACCTCGACTTGCACCTGATGATGGCGGCGGGCGTGGAGGTCGAACGCATAGGTGCCACGGAATCGTTGGCGCCAGTAACAGAACCGCCCGCCGGTGGTCAGCGCGTAGAGGTTATCGGTCTCTATCGGCCAGACGTGGGCGGGTGGGCCAGCGTCCAAAGGTTTCCGCCGGCCAGTGGCCGGATCCACAGCGGCCAGGTCCATGAAGTAACGGGTTCCGAAGACTCCGCCCCGCTGAATCAAGGCCGGATACCGCGTGGGCCACCACGCCAACAGTTCTCCCTGCGCCGTCACCACCGGTGGATTTGGCGGTTGACCACACCCTTCCGACGGGCCGCACGGAATGGTGAAGGGCTCGGACAGGTCGGGGAGATTCAAGGCGAAGAAGCTCTTCCAATCGTTCTTCGACGAGTGCGGGCCGAACGAGGCCTGGCCCTCCAGCCAGGCCAGGAACTTGGCTTCTTCGTCTTGGAGGCTGGTGGCAGTGGCCAGCAGGGGGTCATTGACGTATTCGCTGCCGACGCACCAGACCGGGGCGGTGCGCACCCACAGTTTGCCTGCATGGATCACCGGCCATTGCAGCCGGAAGCTTTGCCCATGGATTTGGCGGGTGGCCACAATCTGTCCGGTAGCGCCCTCGAGGGCGTACACCTTCAAGTCCTCGGCCACCGCGTAAACCGCGTTGGTGGTGGCTGCCAGGCTGCCTTGCACTGCCGCGCCCAACCGCGGCGACTGCCACAGCACCCGCCCCGACTCCACCTCAATGGCGGTCACGATGCCGCCGTGATTGGCCACATACACGCGGTCGCCTATCAAGCACGGCGCGCCGGTGATGGCCCGGCCCGTGGCCACGCTCCACAGGGTGCGTCCATCCGCAATGTGATAGCCGTAAACGCTGCCCCGCACTGAGGTAAAGACCACGACATCCCCAGCCGCGGCGCCCGTGGCTAGACAGCCCCCGGGCAACTCCGCTTCCCAAGCTGTGGTTCCGTCGTCCTCATGGATGGCAAAGACCTTGCCCTCGAGCGAAGCGACCAACACTCGGCCCCGATGCACAATGGGCTGCATCGTCCCGGCCAGCGTGAAGGAGACCCGTGGCGGCAGGGGATAGGACCTGCCGGGGCCGGCGGTCAGGTCGTTTGTCCAGCCTGGTCTGTCCGGTTCGGACAATCGGTTGCGCAGCGTGCCGCTGTCGCCGAACCACAGCCAGCGCGCACGGTAAGGCGGCGGCACTTCGTCCGCACTGTGCCCCGTGCGGGCAGCGTCCCGCTGCAACTGCGGCCAATCGGTTGCTTGGGCCGGGCCAGCGGTGCCAATGACCACCAGGCCGGCCACCAGCCAGGCATGAATCGGTCGAGTCAGTGTCATGGGAGGTCCACCCGAACAAGCGTGCCCTGTTTGTTGCGGGCGAAGATGTGGCGGCCCGATACCAGCGGAGCGGTCCAACACTCCCCGCCCAGAATCTGCGTCCGCCTAGCTTCGCGATACCCGGCTGGCGAGGGCACAACCAACACCAGTTCGCCACGGGCCGACAGCACAAGCAAACGGTCCTCCACCAGTGTCCAGTTGCCAAACCCGAACCGTTCGCAGGCCCAGACCACTTGGCCGTCACTCAGGCGCAGACAGCGTAACTCGCACCGCGCGCCGTCTTGTTGGTTGCCGTCCATGCCGCAAGGGCACCCGCCTGCCACCGCCCAATTAGCAAACTGGCTTTGCAGGCTTGGGTTGCCCCAGACCGCTGTCCCCGCACCGCCGGCGCTGCCCCAGGCCAACCGCACGCGGTTGGACCCCAACCAATCAATAGATTGGATGTGGAGGGCCAGCGCCATGGCCGTCCCCCCGCCGAGCAAACAGACCCAGACCAGTATGCGTTTCATGGTGCCGTCACTTTCAATCGCATGAACCGTTGGTTGGCTTCGTGAAGCGACACGCCGTCGCGGGCGGTGACCCGCCACCATGCGCCGGCGTCCTCACGCCCGATCTCGACCACGCCGTTGGTGGCCCAGTCGCCCGGGAGCAGCGTGCCGGCCGCCTCCGGCTCGAAGCGCAGATCGGTCGCGGCCTTGTTCTGCCGATAAATCAGGGCCAGGTACCGGGCCGGGCCGGCCGGGGCCAGCTCGCCCGCCAACCGGAGCAATTCCGCATCGGCCGCCAACGGGTTGCCGCCGAGCGCGTATTCCCAAAGATTCAACGCGCCGTCGCCGTCCGGATCGGCGAAATCGGCGGCCGCGCCCTGGTTTTCCGGCGTGCCGAAATGATTGAGTCGCCATTGTTCGCGCGGGGTCAGCAGGCGTTCGATGCGAACGGCGGTGTCGGTGAGCAGGTTCGTCACGGTGAACGAAAGCGTGCCGGTGGCGTTGGCGGCGCGGGTTTCGTTGCCGGTAGGTTGGCCGGTCGAGGTGTTGAACCAGGTGAGCTGGTAGTTGGCGTTGGCGGCGGCCATCGCGACGGTGACGGTGGCCGATTGCGCCGACCAGATGCGACCATCCACGACGGCGCGCCAGGTGTGGTTGGTGTTGTCGAGCCAGAGATGAGCGCGACCGGCCACGGTGTCTTTCTGGCCGAAGACGCGGATGCGCGGGTTGGAACTGGTGGCGACGGCGTCCACATACCGGCCGTTGGACAACGGGATGCCGGCCATGAACCGATTCCAGTTGCCGTAGCGGTTGTGGAGATTGCGGTTGAAGATGTTGTCGGTCCACCAATACAGCGGATAGACGCCACCGGGACCGCAACGCGCCCAGATGATTTTGTGCAACCAGATGCCGGCAGTGTCGTTGGCCAGCAACGGTTCTTCGTCGTCGCTGCCGGGGCCGCTGCCGTCAATGCCCATCTCGCCCCAGGTGACCGGCTTGCCGAAGCCGGCAGCGCGGGCATCGCGGTCGTACTCGGCAAAGAACCGGGCGGAATCGTTGGCCAGCGCGTCCTTGGGTTCGATCCAGCCGGTGGCGCGGACGTAACAGTGAAAATCGGCGTAGTGAATCGGCGCGCTGGCGGGATGTTTCCAAGCGTTGGTGGCGAGGCTGGCCCAGGTGGACGTGCTGACCAGATGCGGGTTGCCGTCGCGGTCGGCTTGTTGCGCGGCGGCGGCGGTCAGCTCGAAATGTTCGCCGGGACCGGGCGCTTCTTCGTTGACCAGTTCCCACGAGTGCACCGAGCGGAACGCGCCATACCGGGCCGAAAGATGTCGCCAGTACGCCTCATGCAACCAGCGCGTGGGCGAGCCGGCGCCGCGATTGAAGTGGTTGCCGTGCGGGTCCGGCAACCCCAGCGGGGAGAGTTTGTTGAGCAGGTACTCCTGTTTCTCGCTGATGTTGAGTTTGAAATACATCCCCCGCTGTTGCGCCACGCGCAGGATGTGCTCCAGCCCGGCCCCGCGACGCGGATCAAACGTGGTGTGTTGATTGGCGCGGGGCGAGCGCAACAAATTCGGCCCGTACGCGCCGCCGCCGAGGGATTCTTCCACGACGATTTCATCCACGAACGCGCGTCCGCCGGTCGTGTTCTCCAGAATCATCGCGAGGTTCGGCAGCAGGTCACCGGTGGCGTTGAACGTGCCGACGGCCACGTGCCACGGCGTGTCGCCGTTCACGTGCGCCACCAATGCCGGCAACGTGTGCGTCTGTCCCGGCTCGGGCCAGCCGACGAATTTGACGCACACGCCGAACGGATACGCCGCGTTGGCCGGGCCGGTCACGTTCTCGGTCCGCCACCGCACGCGCACCCGGTAACTGCGCCCGGGAATCAAGCCGCCATGACCGCTCATGAAACCCTGAAACAGAATCGGGTTGCCGGCATCGAGTTTCCACGCGGCCAGTCCGTCGCCAAAGGCGGACTCCACTGACAAACCCGTGGCCGGCACCGTGCCCTCGTAGGGCAAAGTCCGCGACGCCCACGGTTGCCATGCCGAACCCCACACGTGCCCGGCAATCCACCAACGGAAAAAGTTCTGGTTGCCGGCGCCGATGGTCTGAAACTTTTGCTCGGCATCAAACGAATACGTCTCATCCGAGAATCCGATTCCGTGTCCGCTGCCGAGAAACGGCGTGCCATCGGCAAACTCGAAATACCGGTTATCCGTCGGCGAAACCCGGATCGGGCCGTGATTGGTTGGATTGGTCGGCGGCACGACGGTAAACGCGCGCGTGGCCGACACCGCGCTGCCGCGCGCTTCGGTCACTTCGATCCGGTATTGCCAGTTGCCGGTCTGCGGCGGCGCGAACCGCACACACCACCGCGGCGCGTTGGTCGGATACAACCATTCCTCGCCGCCCTTAAGCGCGCGCGCATACGGCTGCCACAGAAACGCTGGTCGCCGATAGATCGTCTGCCAGTTGTCGGGCGTGAACAGGCCGTCCACCGTCAGGCCGTCCACCCACGCCAGGCCGGGCGGCGGATTCGTCGCGAATGGCAAGTGCGGATGCGTGGCGGCGGAATTGGTGACGGCAAACGTGATTTCCACCGGCTCCCAGCGTTCGACGACGTTGGTGTTTTCGGCGAGGCCGGTCACAGCCAGCGCGCCCGGCGGCACATACCGGATGCGCCGCTCGGCGTTGTGCGCGCTGACGCGATTCCAGCCCGGCGCCAACGGCACGATGATGTTCCACGTGTTCGAGCCGCTCGCGACGCCGTAAAACCCGCGGTCGGTGCTGACGGCCACCTGACTCAAGCCGGTTGCCGTGCCGCTGAGCGCCACGGCGCTGACGTTGGTGGTCAGCTCCCACGCGACCGGGTTGGTGATGACCACCGACGGGAAGCCGGGCCGGCTGGCCGACCAGGCGACCTGTTGCGTGACCACTGCGCCTTCGTCGTCGGCCACGAACACGCGTGCCGTAAAGTTGCCGGGCACACCGACGTGCCGGTTGCCCTGCCAGCCGAACGCGCGCGCGCCGTCGCCAAACTCCCAGACGACATGCGTGATTGCGCCATCGGGGTCATCGCCGTTGAGCCGGTAAGATTGCGTGGCCGGGGCGACGACGTTGGTGGGGCTGAGCGTGATGCTGACCGCTGGCGGCTGGTTGCCGGGCGCGTCTTCGAGCAACGCGCAATCGTCCAGATGCACCACCTGCGTGCGGCCGCTGCCGCCGAAGTAACCGGCCATGAACAGCACCGTTGGCGTGGTGGCGGTGAACTTGAGCGCGACCTTGAACCAGTTTGTGCCGTGGGTTTCGGCGAGCAACGCGCCCGAATGCGCAAGCGATTGCCAGTTGGAATCCACGACCTCGACGCGAAACCCGCCCCAATCGTTACCGGACTCGGAGGCGATGCGCACCCAGGCAAACGCCTTGTACACGCGGCCGCTGACGACGTTGACCCAGCCCTGCCGGACCTCGGCGTTGGCCAGTCGGGCCGCGCGCGCGCCGCTGCGGACATCGTTGGTTATGATCGAGGCGCTGCCGCTGGTGGTCCAGCCGGAGAAGCTGCCCGCTTCAAAGCCGGGGTTGGGGAGCAGATTGCCATGCGCCAGCGGCGTGACACCGGCAACAAGCCCCAGGACAAGGCGAAAAATT
>Ga0129299_1003491_pt1 | contig 10263 bp, 10 predicted proteins | sample ConPoolayeCmetaG_FD_94477 | JGI IMG/M metagenome (GOLD analysis project Ga0129299, IMG submission 94477) | Hot spring microbial mat communities from California, USA to study Microbial Dark Matter (Phase II) - Cone Pool mat layer C metaG ... | reverse complement strand
ATCTTCCGACTCTCACGCCCATCGCCGGCGAATCCGCTCCGCCCCCCACAGGCACACCTCCCACAGGTTCGCGATCGGCTGCCGCGTGTAGGGCAGCGTCGGCATGTACCCCGGCGGGCCGTATTCCGGCGTGAACGTCAGCGTGGCCGCGCCGGCCGCCCGGTGCGCGTCGCGGATTCGGTCCCACAGCTCCTCGTGCCGCGCGACGTAATGCGCCACCTCCGGCGCCCGCGGGTCGGCCACCTGCGGCCCCTCCTCCCAGCCCACGCGCCCGTGGATGTGGATCGCGCGGCGGCACGCCTGCGTCACCCACTCCTCCATGTCCTGTAGCAGCGACTCGCACACGCAGCACCAGTGGCTGAAGTCAGCGCACAGCTTGAGCGCCGGGAACTCATCCAGGTAGCGCACCGTAGTCCACGGGGCGAAGAACAGCCGGTGCCGGTGCGTCTCGTGCGCCACCGGGATGCCGATCTCCTCCTCCGCCGCCAGCGCGGCCCGCAGGAACCGGCAGCCCTCCTCGAACGTCATCTTGTCGCGGCCGCTGTGCATCGTAACTTTCGACGGGCCGTAAGCGGCGATCCGGCCCAGGGCCGGTGCGATCTCGCCCACGTCCATCGGGAAGACCATGCCAATGAAGTCGAGCCCGAGCTCGCCGCACCAGTCGCGCCACGCCGCCGGCTCAGCATCCGGCACCCCGAACTCGACCCCGTCGTAACCGGCCGCTTTGATCCGCCGCAGATCCTCGCGCGTGGCGTGCGCTTCCGCGTCGCCCCACAGCGCCTTGTACACCTTCAGTCGCAAAGCCGTCCTCCCGTGTTCCTCACGGTCTTATTCCGCGTCGGGGCAGTACGCCGCCCAGCAGCCCGCCTCTTCCTCGACCTCCACTCGCGTCAAGCGCGCTCCCGGCCCGATCACCGGCATGAGGCCCCGCGCGATGTACATGGCCACGCGCTCGGCGGACGGATTGCCGTCGCTCAGGCCCGGCACGATGTTCAGATTTTTGCCGTCCAGCGACCCGAGCACGCGCTGGAGGTGCTCCCGCAATGGGACGAAATCCACCAGCACATCCATCGCGTCCAGCTCGGGTCCCGCGCAGGTCACCCGCACGTGCCACTCGTGCGCGTGCAGGTGTTCGAGCGACCCGTCGAGCAGCCGCAACTGGTGCTGCGCGTGAAACTGGCCGACCAGCGTGACCTCGAACATGATCGCTCCACGCCGACCCTTCCAGCCGCCGCGTGCAGGCCGCCACCTCGCAGCTCGCGGCCGACCCGCGACCCGCCCCGGTCGGGCCGATTGTAGTGCCCGCTCTTGACGCGGCCCATTCCGGCCACGAGGTCAACACCTAGAATCAAAATGCGATGGCATCCCCGGGCGGCGCTTCATGGGCATCGAAAAGGCGGTCAACAACCAGAATCTGCAAGCCGATAGCATCGTTGGCCGCCGCGAGCGTTGCCGAGGTGTGAACGCTCGCGGAACGGCCCTGGCAGCCCCCCGTGCCGCGCGCTGAGGTCGTAAGACGCATGCCGCCTGATTCGGCCCAGACTGCCAAGAACTGCCGTGCGGCGCTGTCGCCGCTCGCGCCGATGGTCCCACGCGCCGTCCGGTCTCTGCCAGCGAACCGAGCCGCGTCGTATCTGCCATTCGTGCTGCTAACCACGGCCGGGCTGGTGAGCGGATGCAACAACAACGCCGACGTGCGCTACAACCGGTTCGCAACGCCCGGCGGACGGCCGCCTGCGCTCGAGTCGGCCGACGCCTTGGTCCAGTGGTGCGAGGATCGGATCCACGACCTCGAAGAACGCCTCGAACTGGAGCTTTATTGACCGCGCGGGGGCAGTGTGGGCAGCGCAAAAAAAGAGCGACGTGAGGAACGGCGAACCGCTCGTCGGGCCCTCCAGAGTATTCGGTCACGTTGCTCGCGCCGCCGGCGTTCCCACCGGCGCGCGTCCGCTCGGAATTCGCTGCCCGTTCAGAGTATCCGGCCCGCCGAAGTACCGCGGTCATGGGTTCCGCGATCCCGCTCTGCCGTTGGCCGTTTCCCCGGCTGTGCGGTGTTCCCTCGACGCGCTGCGCCAGCCACAGTTAAGTGACCGGTGCGTCCTCTCTTCGGGTTTCACGTTCCTCCAGCGTCTTGCCCAACGTGCCCTAGCCAGCCCGCCGCAGCGACCCGGCTCCTCTCATGGGCTTTCGTTCCCTTCAGCACTCGCGGGTTCGGAGGTCCACAGTCCGCGGGCTTTGCCTGCCCGCTACGTTCCGCCCTCAGGGTTTGGCTACCCTCTCGGCGGTTTGCTCCCTCCGAGCCCCTGCCGGCTCTCTTTCACGCCGGCGGCGCTCTTGGGATTCACCCTTCGGAGCTTCCTCCTCCCGGAAGGTATCCGCCGCGTTTCCGCGGGGAAGGGCCCACCTACCGTTTCTCCTGCCGGTAATCCCGCCGCCAAAGCGGTGGGCCGGCCCAGCAGGCCGCGGTTTCTGGGCTTCAACCCTTCCGGAAGTCCCTGGCGGCCGGACACAGGATTAGTGCGCCGCCCGCTGGCTGCTCCCTTGGGTTTCGCCCTTCCAGGGTTCCCCAGCGAAGGCCTGTTCCGGGATTTCGCCCAGACTCCTCCCGCGCGCTTTAGCAGGCCCCGAGCCTCGCGGCCCAGGGACGCCGGCGCCCCGGAGTCTCAATCAGCCCTCGCCCGGTCCCGTCCACGCCACCCGGAAAGCCGGGCTCGACGGACGGAACGACCCTCTTAGGGTTCTCGCACCGGGATGCTCCCGACCGTTCGAGCCGGCCGCCGTCCGGGCTATGTGTTCACCTCGCGCCGCGCCGCGCATCGCTGCCGACTGCCGACGCTCTTTGGACAGCGGTCCTCGCTCTGCCGGAGCCGCTCGGGAAAATCCTGAGGTGCCGAGCGTCCGCGACCTCAACGTCGCATGTGCAAATATAGCCGCGCTTTCCGTCGCTGCCAAAGAAAAACACCCGCTCCGCCCCATTGACACGTTGTCACATTCTACTTGCGCACGTCCGATAGCGCGCAAACACCTGCGCGTATGGCGCTAGCAGACTATGGAAGATGCGCAAAAATGTCGTAAAAAATCGAAAACTCACAACCTTTGCACAACTCCTCCACCGAAAGTTCGCCAGCCGGAAATCGTTCCCGGAATGCCCCGCCACAGGATCGACGCTTGTCACCCACGGAATCCCAGTCCACAATGGTCAGCCGCTCAGGTCGCTGAGCCCGATTGAACCGGTTTAGACCGCCGGAACCTCCTCCCCCGCGAGGCGCTCATGACCAGTCGCGAGATCGTCAAACGCGCGATCACCTTTCAGAACCCCCCGCGCCTGCCCATGAAGTTCGACATTGTCGGCGTCAATGACTGTCATGACGTCTGGACTGTCGATCCCACCGGTTGGGAGTGGGGCTTCAAAGGTCGCACCGCCGACGAGTGGGGCTGCGTCTGGGGCGTCACCGAGGTGTCCAACACCGGTCAGGTCCTCGAGCACCCGCTGTCGGACCTCGGGCAGCTCAAGAAATACCGCTGGCCCGACCCGGACGACCCGCGCCGTTACCGGGGGTTCGCCGAGCAGGTGGCCGGTGCAGGCGACAAGTTCGTCATGTTCTGCTTCGGGCACGGCATCTGGGAGCGGCTCCACATGCTGCTCGGCATGGACAAGGCGATGCTCGCGTTCGTCCGCTACAAAGATGAGGTCCACGAGATTCTCGACCGCGTCCTTGACCATCACCTTCACGTATTACGCCGCTGCCACGAGATCGCCGGCGGGCGGCTTGACGCGGCGGCGATGGCCGACGACTGGGGCGTGCAGGACCGGGCCTTCGTGAGCCTCAAAATGTTCCGGGAGTTCTTCAAACCACGCTACGCGAAGTGGTTCGCGACCATCAAGGAACTTGGGCTGCACACCTGGATGCACTCCTGCGGCAAGATCAACACCATCGTCCCCGAGCTGATCGAGTGCGGCCTGGAGGTCATTAACAACCAGCAGCCGAACACCGTCGGCCTGCGCGAGCTCGGCAACGCGTTCCGGGGAAAGATCTGCTTCGAGGCGATCGTCGACACACAAACCACGCTCCCGCGCGGCACGTACGATGAAATCCGCCAGCAGGCCTATGACATCATCGAGCATTACGGCACGCCCGCGGGCGGGCTGATCGCCAGCGATTACAACGATGCCGAGGCCATCGGCGTAACGACCGACCGACGGTACGTGATGTTCGAAGCGTTCGCCTCCCGCGGGAACTACCCGGGGTACCAGGAGATCCTGGAGCGCGCCCGGCGCGGCGAGGTGCAACGCGGGCACCTGTGGGGCCGCGCGACCGAGGCGGCCCCTGCGACCTAGCGCCGCGGCCCGTCGAATCCTCATCGCCGCGGAGTGCTCCGCGTGACCGTCGCCCGGTCCGCCGATACACTGCGTCCATGCCGCTCCGCTTCACCAAGATGCACGGCCTCGGCAACGATTACGTGTACATCAGCACGTTCGACCAGGTCGTGCCCGATCCGCCCGCGCTGGCGCGGGCGGTGAGCGACCGGCACCGCGGCATCGGCAGCGACGGGCTGATCCTGCTCGCGCCGCCCACGACGCCCGACGCCCACGTGCGCATGATCATGTACAACCCGGACGGGTCGCGCGGCCAGATGTGCGGCAACGGGCTCCGCTGCCTGTCCAAGCTGGCTTACGAGCGCGGCCTGGCGCGGCACAATCCGCTGCGCATCGAGACCGATCGCGGAGTCCTCACCGTGCACCTCCTGTTGGTCGAGGGGCGCGTGAGCGCGGTCCGCGCGGACCTCGGCCCGCCCATCCTCGAACCGGTGCACATTCCGGTCGCGGTGGCGGGCGACCGCGCGGTCGAGGTCGCGCTGCCGGCGGACGCCCCCGGTGCGGCCGAGGGCCTCCGCTTCACGGCCGTCTCGACGGGCAACCCGCACGCCGTCCTGTTCGTGGCCGATGTCGCGGCCGTGCCGCTGGCCGAATGGGGCCCGCGGCTGGAGCGGCATCCCTTGTTCCCTGAGCGGGCGAACATCCACTTTGCGCAGATCCTGGCGCCGGATCGGGTGCGCACGGTTACGTGGGAGCGCGGAACGGGTCCCACGCAAGCCTGCGGAACCGGCGCAGCCGCCGTCTGCGTCGCGGGCGTGTTGACGAGCCGTTGCGCGCGGGCGCTGTAGGTCGAACAGCCCGGCGGCGAGCTGGAGATCGTTTGGGACGCCCACAGCGGCCACCTGCTGCTCACGGGCCCCGCCACCGAGGTGTTCACGGGCGAGTGGCCGGATTAGCAGCGCGCGTGCCGCCCGCTAGTACCGGCACTCGCGGGCGGCCTGGGGGTAGGCCCGTAGGTTCTCCACGGGCGTTTCGAAAAAGTGGTCGCTCGGTGAGCAGATGTAGCCGCCGCCCACGCCGTAGGTCTGAAACAGGCGGAAGACCTCGGCGCGTATCTCCGCGTGCGAGCCGCCATCCAGCACCTGAAACTGGTTGAGCCCGCCGATTAGCGCGACCCGAGCGCCGATCCGCCGCTTCAGCTCGACGGGGTCCGCGTCGCCGCCCATGCCGGGCGGTGTCAGCGTTTCACTGGCGGCGCAGCCGTTGGCGACGATCAGGTCCAGCAGCGGCATCATTCCGCCGCACGTGTGATACACGGCAGGCAGGCCGAGCGTCCGCAGCGCGGCATGCTGCTCACGATCGTACGGCAGGCAGAACTCCGCGTGCAGTCGGGGTGAAATGCAAGTGCTGGAGCCCGCTCCGCCCCCGGTTTCGATCAGGTCGTATCGTGCCCCACGCAGCGATTCCTCGATGAAGCGCAGCTTCTTCTTCTGAAGCACGCGCAGGAAGGCATGCACCCACGCCGGGTCGCGCTTCGCCGCCAGGATGAGGTTTCTGAGGCCGTACAGCTCCGCCGCATGCTGCCAGCAACCGCCCTGCCACCCCCACACGAAGCCGCGCAGGATGCCCGCGTCGCCCACGCGGTCGTACTCGCGCGCCACCGCGGCCTTGTCCAGCCGCGGAACCGGCATGTATCGATCAATGAGTTCCACGTCCTCCGGCCGCTTGACGAGGTACTCGGTCATCCATGCCGTGGTCGGCTGCACCGCCACCTTGTAGGTGAGCGTTCCGCCGGGCGTGTAAATCATGTGCTCCTCAAGCGGGTAGCCCTGCGGCGAGGTTGTGTGGTGAACCTCGTCGTGCCAGTCGGGCGACGGGTCGTCGATCAGCGGAAAACACGGAATCGCGGCGTCGAGGCCGAAGTGCCGGAACGCGGCCAGACTGTCCATGCCGCCGAGGTATTTCGCCCGGTGATATTCCTGCCATTGGTGGACCGACGCCGGCAGCCGGTCGGGCACCTCGCGCCGCAGGGCGCAGAGCATCCGTTCCTTGCTCGTCATCCCGCGATTTTACCGCGCGGCCGATGGCCGGCGGCCCCCTCCCGGCGGCGCCTACCGCCGGATCGCGTCAGTCCTGAAGCGAGAACGGGGTGAAGTTCGTGTGGCGATCAAAGTAGTCCTCGTTCTCCGCGCGCTTGAGCCAGTTCACGACCAGGTACGTGACCGGGGTGAAGACCACCTCCACGCCGACCTTGAACAGCCAGTTGAACATTACGACCCGCAGCAACGTGTCATTATCCCAGATGCCCGCGAACGCGATCGGGTAGAACAGCAAGCTGTCCACCCCTTGGCCGAGGATCGTCGAGCCGATCGTGCGGGTCCACAGCAGCCGGCCGCCCGTCAGGAGCTTCATCTTGGCCAACGCGTAGGAGTTCACGAAGTCGCCCACCCAGAACGCCAGGATCGAACCCACCACGACGCGCCAGGTGTTGCCGAACACGACCTCGAGCGCGGGCTGCATCCGCTCGTTGAACGGCTCGTTCGGATCGGGCGTGAAGTGGATCACCGCGAACGACATGATCGTCGCGAACACCATGGCGCCGAAACCGGCCCAGATCACCTTGCGGGCCCGGGCGTAGCCGTACACCTCGGTGAGCACGTCGCCGAAGATGTAGCTGATGGGGAAAAACAGGTTGCCCGCGCCGAACGTCAGCGTCAACCCGATCAGCGGCAGCGTGAGGATGCACGTCTTGCCCGGACCGATCAGGTTCGAGCACAACAGCACCGTCACGAACGCCGCCATCACGAGGTCGTAATAGCGATAATTACGCCCGTTACGATGGGGCGCCACCCGGGGGAGACCGGGCGGCTCAACGAGCGGTTGCGACATCACAAGTTTCCTGCCAAACGGCCTCGCGTCCCAAAGGATGCCGCAATGATAGTCGCGTTCGGCCGGAACGCCGGGGCCCGCCGCCCTCAACGTCGGGCCGTCAGCAGGAACAGGTCCGTTCGGTCTTCGAGCATCCCGAGCGCGAGCCCCGCCGCCCGCAGGAGCCCCGGCCAGGCGTTCGGCGGCGGCAGGTGGTCTCCTGCCACCGGCGGCCCCAACGAGTCGTGGAAGCGATTGATCCGCTCCCAGTGGTCCAGGTGCAGCACGATGAGCCGGCCCCCCGGCCGCAACGCCCGCGCGAATCGCGCCAAGGCGGCCGGCAAGTCCGGCAGGTGTGGCACGACGTGCATGCAGAAGATCACGTCGTACCGCTCGACGCCGAGGTCGTCCGTCAGCACGTCGCAGCACTCGAAATCGGCCGCCAGGCCCCGCGCGCGGGCGACGGCGATCATGGCGGGAGCGAAGTCCACGGCCGTCACGCGCCCCGGGCGGACCGGATCGCCCAGCCACCCCGTCACGGCGCCGGTGCCGCAGCCGACCTCCAACAACGCGTCCCCGGCCTTCAGCGGAATGAGCGGTCGCAGAGCGGTGAGCCGCGCGAGCGTCGCCGTCGGAGACGGTCCGACGGTGTCCCAGGTGGCCGCCAATCCGTCGAAGAACGCCCGGCGGGCCTCACGGCTGTCGGACATCCGGCCCGTCTCCTTGCCAGCTTGCGCTCGGCTGTATTACGATCACGCGGAGTTTATTACTCTGCCGGCACGCACGGCAAGCGCCGGCGGACGGACCGGATGGTGACCGCACGACGCAGCATTTCGGCTCTGCTTCTGGGCGGCCTCGCCGCGGCGGCCGGCGGCTGTTGGCCGGGCTCGGCTTCGACCGCCACGACGTCGGCGGCGCCGGCCGTCGCCGTCACCAGTAGCACGCTCGAGTCGGCCGTGCGCGACCTGCTCGGCCCCGTCTCCGTCCTGCGGCTGGCCGAGCCGGGGACCTGCCCCGGGCACTTCGACCTACGTGCGAGCCAGGTTGCGGCCCTGCGCCGGGTCCGCCTCGTGCTGCGGTTCGAATTTCAGCACGCGTTGGACGCGAAACTGGTCGGGCCCGGCGGTCCGGCGATCGTGCCGGTCCGCGCGGACGGGGGCCTCTGCGAGCCCGCGACGTATCGCGCGATCTGCGCGGCCGTGGCGGATGCGCTGGTGACCTGCGGCCTCCTGCCCCCCGACCGGGCCGGCTCCCGCCTGGCAACCGTCGACGCCGAGCTGGAGGAGCTGGGCGTGTGGATCCGCCAGACGCTGGCCGACTCCGGTTGGGCCGGTCAGCCGGTGATCGCCAGCGGGCATCAGGCCGCCTTCTGCCGGGCGCTTGGACTGGAAGTCCGAGCCACGTTCGGTGCCGCCGAGGCCGCCACGTTCAACGGCCTGAACCGCGTCCTGGAGGACGGTCGCGACGCCCGCCTGATCGTGGCGAACCAGCCCGAGGGTCGCCGCCTCGCGGACGCGCTTGGCGCCCGGCTCGGCGTGCCGGTGGTGGTCTTCGCCAACTTTCCCGACGACGAGCGTCACGGCGGCCGCGTGCCGAACCTCATCCGGGACAATGTGCGGCAACTCATCGCGTCGGGCAGACCGTGATGGCCCCGCTGGTCGTTTCGGGGTTGCGGATCGCGGCCGGGGGCCGCACGCTGCTGGCGATTGAGCATCTCACGGTGGAAAGCGGCTCACTGGTCGGCGTGCTCGGCCCCAACGGCGCGGGGAAGACCACGCTGCTGCGCGCCATTCTCGGCCTCCGACCGATCCACGCCGGACGAATCGCGCTGTTCGGAGTGGACATCGCGCGCTGCCGGTCTGCGGAGCGCGCCCGGCTGCGCTGCCGGGTGGGTTATGTTCCGCAGGCGCTGGCGGGGCACGCCCTGTTGCCGCTGACGCTGCGCGAGGTGGTCGCCATCGGCTGCACCGGCCGGGCCGGGCTCCTGCGGCCGCTGAGTGCCGCGGATTGGCGCAACGTCGACCGGTGGCTGGAGCGCTGCGGTCTGGCGTGCCACCGCGACGCGTTGTATGCGAACCTGTCCGGCGGCGAGCAGCGCCGCGCTCTGTGGGCCGCTGCTCTGGTGGGCGACCCCGAGCTGCTCGTGCTCGACGAACCCGCTGCGCATCTGGACCTCGCCGCGCGCGAACAGTTCGTCGCGTTGCTCTCGGAGCTCCACGCCGAACGCGGTTTGACGACCCTCCTTGTGTGCCATGAACTTGAAGTGCTGCCGGCCGCCTGCCGGCGTGTGGTGCTGCTGGCGGACGGGCGCGCGGTGGCCGACGGTCCCCCTGGCGCGGTGCTGACGGATGAGCGGGTCGCCGCACTTTACGGCCCCGGGATGCGGGCCGTCCATGCCGGCGGGCGGTACGCGGTCGTGCCCGCGGCGCTGGCCGAGGCGCGCCGGCCATGATCGATCTCGCCTTTTGGCTGCCGGTCGCTCTGGGTGGTCTCCTTTCGGGTGGCTCGTCGGGACTCCTGGGGGTCTACATCGTCGGCATGCGGATTCCGTTTCTGGCCGTGTGCGTGGCGCACGCGGCCCTGGCGGGAGCGATTTTCGGCGCTCTGGCGGGGCTCGCCGCCGACCGCCTGATCCTGCCGGCCCTGGCGGCGGCCGTGTTCACGGCGCTGGCCCTCGGGCGCGTCGCTGACCGTGGTCCGGCCGGCGACCCGAACGTGGCGCTCGGCGTGCTGTTCTCGCTGTCGATGGGACTCGCCTTCCTCGGTCTGGGGTTGTTCCCCGTGCTCGGGCGTAGCGACCACGACGTGCGGACGCTCCTTTGGGGCAGCCTGGCGCTGTGCCGATGGCGCGACGTCGGCTACATGGCGGCCATCGCCGCAGCGCTGGCGGTCTTCGTGCTCGCCCTCCGAAAGGAGTTACGGGCGCTGCTCTTTTCACGCGAGCACGCGACGGCCGTCGGCGTGCGCGTCGGCCTGGTCTGGACATGCTTCCTCGTGCTCGCGGCGATCGCGCTCACCGTGAACTTTCAGGCCGTCGGCGGGCTCATGATTTACAGCCTGGTGACCAACCCGGCCGT
>Ga0129299_1003490_pt1 | contig 10264 bp, 6 predicted proteins | sample ConPoolayeCmetaG_FD_94477 | JGI IMG/M metagenome (GOLD analysis project Ga0129299, IMG submission 94477) | Hot spring microbial mat communities from California, USA to study Microbial Dark Matter (Phase II) - Cone Pool mat layer C metaG ... | reverse complement strand
GGTGACCACCGGCCCGACGCTGTTTGTGACCTTCAACACGTCCCTGCCCCCGCAGATCGCCGCGGACGTCTTCACCGAGGAGCCCTCCGACCGGACCGCGCTGTATGCCGAGGCGGCCGCCGTCCGGGCCGGACTCCTCGACCGGGGCGCGGCGGCGACCGGGCCGGCGGAGATGCAGGTGATCGAGCCGGGCTCTGCGCCGCAGGCCCCGCGGCCCCGCCCCCGGCCCATCGTCCGCGTGCGCTGGAAGGGCGACGTGGTCGTGGATCGCCAGCGCAACATCGCCACCCTGACCCGCGATGTCTACCTCTCCCAGGGCCTGCTGGACAGCCGCGAATTCCTCGAACTCCGCGCCGACGCGGCGGTGCTCTTCCTGGCCCCGCGGCAGGAGGAGGACGCCCCGGCCCCCGTGCCGGGCGAACCGGTCGCCCCGGCCCTGGAGCCGATCGCGGGCGGGGAAACCGCTCCCGGCGAGGGTACCCTGGCCGACTTCGGCGGACCGGGCGCGGGAGCGGTCGCCGGCGTGTACATGCGCGGCGACGTGCTCATGAGCCGCGGGGATCGCATGATCCGTTCACCGGAGCTCTACTACGACTTCCAGAACAACCGGGCGCTGATCATGGACCCGGTCATGCGGGCCATGGTGCCGGACCGGAACCTGCCGATCTACGTGCGGGCCGTCCAGGCCCGGCAGCTGTCCGCCAGCGAATACGTGGCCAGCAGGGCCCGCATCAGCACCAGCGAGTTCTTCACCCCGCACGTGCACCTGGGGGCCGAGACCGTCTACCTGACCGACGCCACGCCGCGCGACGCCTCCGGGCGGATCACCGGCGTGGAGGCCGGCACCTACCGGGCCTACCACACCACGCTCAACCTCGAGGGCGTGCCGGTAGCCTACTGGCCGTACAGCGCCGGCGACTTCCGCACCGGCGAAACCGGCCTGCGCTCCCTTCGCGTGGGCTACGGCGACGATTTCGGCGCCGCGGTCGAGTCCAAGTGGTACCTGTTCAACCTCCTGGGGCTGGAGAAACCCCAGGGCGTCGATGCCCTGCTGCTGGCCGACTATTTCAGCAAACGCGGCCCCGGGGTCGGGCTGGACGTCGACTACAGGCGCGAGAACTCCTACGGGCTGTTCCGCAGCTACTACATCCACGATACCGGCGAGGACGACCTGGGGCCCTTCCGCGACGGCACCGTCGAGGATGCCGACCGCGGCCGGATCACCTGGCGGCACCGCCAGTTTCTGCCCGACGGGTGGGAACTGACCCTCGAGGGCTCCTACCTCAGCGACGACCATTTCCTCGAGGAGTACTTCCGCCGGGAATTCGAGACCGAGAAGGACCAGGAAACGCTGGTCTACCTCAAGAAGCAGCGCGACAACTGGGCCTTCACCGCCCTGACCCAGTGGCGGATCCATGACTTCCTCACGCAGACCGAGCATCTGCCGGATCTGGGCTTCCACTGGATCGGCGAGCCGCTGGGCGGGCTGGCCAGCCTCTACCACGAGTCGCGTGCGGGATTCGTGCGTTACCAGCCCGACGAACGCCGCTGGTTCAGCACCCGCCGGCCGGGCGACAACGACGTCGAGAGCGATCTGACCGCCAGGGCCGACACCCGCAACGAGGTGGACTTCCCGCTGCGGCTGGGCAACGTGAACATCGTCCCCTGGGCCATGGCCCGCGCCGGCTACTGGGACTCCAGCCCGCGCGACGGCTCCCTCGGCCGCCTCCTGGGGCAGGCGGGGGTGCGGGCCGGGTCGCAGTTCTGGCGGCTGTACGATTCGGTCGCCAGCGAGCTGCTGGACCTCAACGGCATCCGCCACGTCGTCCGCCCCGAGGCCACCGCCTGGGTGGCCGCCTCCAACAAAGACAGCTTCGACCTCTATCCCTTCGACGACGGCGTCGAGGACGTCGACGACTTCCACGGCGCGTCCCTGGCCCTGCGCCAGCGCTGGCAGACCAAACGCGGCGGTCCCGGAAAATGGCGGCTGGTCGACTGGATCCGGTTCGATCTGGAACTCAATCTCTTCGGCGGCCAGCCCGACATCGTCGGGCCCATCGGACGGTTCTACGAGCACCGCCCCGAGAACAGCAATCCGCGCAGCCACGTCCGGGCCGACTTCATGTACCGCCTCAGCGACACCATGGCCCTGCTGGCGGACATGAACTACGACCTGGAGGACGGAAAGCTCTCTTTGGCCAACGTCTCCTACGTGGTCGAGCACAGCCCCAGGTACTCCTACGCCATCGGCCTGCGGCGCATCGAGCACACCGACTCCACGCTGGCCGGTTTCGGCAGCAACTGGCGGCTCAACGAGAAGCACACGCTGGCTCTGCGGGCCTACTACGACCTGGAGCGCAGCGAGCTGGAGATGTTCGACGTCACCATCGTGCGGAAGTTTCCCAGGTGGTACGCCGGGCTGACCTTCGAGGTCGACGAGATCGAGGACAGCATCGGCGTCAGCGTCTCGGTCTGGCCGGAAGGAGCCCCCCGGCTGGCCCTGGGCAACCGGCGATACAGCGAGCTCAGCGAGACCACGGCCGTCCGACCCGAGGATTGAGGCCGGGGCCGGCCCGGGGGCCGTCAGCCCGGCGGCTTCATGCAGGACAGGATCTCGGACACCGACACGAAGGCGATGCTCGTCTTGCTGTCGGCCATGGCATAGGGAATGACCAGCCGGTCGCCGTGCAGCAGCGCACCGCACGAGTAGACGACGTTGGGGACGTAGCCGTCGCGCTCCTCCTCCGTCGGCACGATCAGCGGATCGCGCAGCTGGCCGATCACCCGCGAGGGATCGTGCAGATCCAGCAGCGAAACGCCGATGCTGTAGCGGCGCATCGGCCCGACCCCGTGGGTCAGCAGCAGCCAGCCGGCCGGCGTCTCGATGGGCGACCCGCAGTTGCCGATCTGGAAGAACTCCCAGGGAAACCTGGGCTCCTGCAGCCGCACCGCGTCGTTCCAGAAGCGCACGCTGTGCGAGTGCATCAGGTACATGCTCTCGCCGTCGAGCCGCGAAACCATCAGGTACCAGCCGCCGACCCGCCGCGGAAACAGGGCCAGGCCCTTGTTGCGGGCGTAGATGCCCCGCAGGGTGGTCATGCCGATGTACTCGAAGGCCCGCGTCTCCATCAGCTGGGGCATGATCCGCGTGCCGTCATAGGCCGTGTAGGTGCCGTAGTACCAGACCGATCCGTCGTCCTCCGTGAATCGCACCAGTCGCATGTCCTCGATGCCGGCCTTCTCGCTGTCGGCCACCGGAAAGATCACCACTTCCGCCGGGTCCAGGCCCGGCTCCAGCCACAGCAGGTAGTTGGAGCGGGCCAGCCTCAGGAGCACCTCGGCGGCCCGGTCGTGGGCCTCGGGTTCAACGCCCGCCGGGCGGTCCTCGGCCACCACGCGCTGCAGATCCCGGTAGGTGAACTCCTCCGGCAGGCGGTCCAGAATGGCCTGGGCCTCGTCGCTGAAGCCGCCGGTCTCGATCAGCTTGAGGAAGAAGGTCGGCTTGTCATAGGGATGGTCCAGCAGCGGCTTGAGCCCGCGCGTGAATCCGCTGGGCGGGTCGAAGCGGATGTCGCCGTCGGCGAAGATCACGCCGGTGCGGAAAACGATCGACGACAGGTGGCCCTCGCCCGTGGCCCGCAGGCTCATGATGAAGCGCACCGCCCCCGGGGGCAGTCCGCTCTGGTCCGGCGCCGGCACCATCGAGGGATTGAACAGCGCCGCCGCCTCGATGGCGTACTCCATCGTGAAGTGGGCCCCGATGAGCAGCTGCCGCGCGGGGCTGACCGGCAGGCCGTCGAGGAAGCCCTGGACCTCGCTGAAGTTGTGCCGCCAGCTGGCCTCGATGTCCCGGTGGCGATGGCCGAAGTCCCGTTTCAGGTCCGCCAGGGCCGCCTCGACCTGCTCCTCCGACAGACTCATGATCCGGGCGATGATCGCCCGCGTCCGGCGTTCGTCGCCGGGCGTGAACAGCCGGGTGATCACCCGGCGCCGGTTGGGCACGAACGTCTCGGTCCAGCGCGTGACTGTGGGTGTTCTTCGCGGCATGAATCCGCACCTCGCCGCAACCGCGGTCCCCCGGCCCCCGGACCCTGCCCGGGAGCCCGCCGCCCCTGCCACAGCCTACGTCGGCGATTCCGCCTCCGTCCAGCAGCTTCTCGACCAGGTTCGGGCCGCCGGCGGAGGCACCGCCCGGCTGCCGGCCGGCCGTTTCCGGCTGGATCGGCCCCTCGAGGTGCCGCCGGGCGTCTGCCTGGCCGGGGCCTGGGAGGCTCCCCATCACGCCATGCTCGACTCCGGCACGGTCTTCGAGGTCTTCGCCGGCCACGGCGACGAGGACGGCCCCCCGCTGCTCCTGCTCAACCCCGCGTCCGCCGTCCGGGGAATCACCTTCTTCTACCCGCGCCGGCGCGTACCCGATGCCGTCGCCTACCCCTGGACGATCCGCGGCCGCGGCATGCACAACAGCGTGCTGGACTGCACCTTCGCCAACCCCTGGCAGGCCCTGGACTTCGCCGCCGAGGCCAACGAGCTTCACCACGTCCGCAACTGCTTCGGCTGCCCGCTGAAGACCGGGATCCGCGTCGACAGGTGCACGGACATCGGCCGGATCGAGAACGTGCATTTCAACGCCCACTACTGGATGCGCTGCGGCGCCGAGGGCGTCCCGGCCTGGCCGCAGCTGCCGGAGTTCGTGTTCGAGAACCTCGTCGCGTTCGACTTCGCCCGCACCGACTGGGAGTACGTGCTGAACACCTTCTGCTACGGGGCCCGGATCGGCTACCGCTTCCCGATGTCCGCCGACGGGCCCTGCAACGGCAACTTTCTGGGCATCGGCGCGGACTGGTGCGCGCCGGCGGTGCTGGTCGAGGAGAGCCAGCCCCCCGGGCTGCTGATCACCAACGGCGAATTCGTCGGCGGAAAAGGCGCGCCGGTCATGCTCGAGATCGCCCCGAGCCACACCGGTGTGGTGCAGCTGAGCAACTGCAGCTTCTGGGGACCCTGCGGCGTCGCCGCCCTGGTCGACGGCCGGGGCTATGTCAGCTTCCAGCAGTGCAGCTTCCTCAACCAGATGGACCCGCCGGCCCACGCGATCCAGGCCCGCGGCGGGCGGATCTCGATTCAGAACTGCCGGTTCGGCATCGACGGACCGGACGTGCTGCTGACCGACAGGCTCGCCTCGGCGGTGATCCTGGGCAATCACTTCACCGGCGGCATCGAGGTGGCCAACCGCTGCGGGGCCCGGCTGGAGATGGGCTTCAACACCAGCGAACGACCCGTCGATCCGGCACCGACACCCCAGGCAAGCCGGCTGGCCGACTGACCCGGCCGATCGACCCGGGGGCTCCCGAACTGCCTCCGGCAAAGGCCTGGGCCACGGGCCCGGCCCGTCTCAAAAGGACGTGCCCCGCCGGGAGGGTTGACTGCCGACGGGGCACTGGGAGGAGGATGGTGTCTTTCGCGCGCGGTCCTGGGGACCGCGAGATCGCATGTCGCGGTTTGCCGGGCACGGGCCGCCCGGTTCCGCCCTGCCGGGCGACCGGGCCTCCCGGTCGATGGGCCGCACGCCATCGGCGCGCACCCCGCCCCTGAGGTTCCAGAGCCTCGAATCGATCAGGGGATCGACCGGCCGCTCTGCCCCGCCTTACGAGCGGCTCAGCGCTTCCTGCAGGTTCGCCAGCGCGTCTTCCCTGGCCAGGAAAGGCCCGGCGACTTCCGGACGAACCGGGCTGACCGAGGGGCCCTGGCTCCGGGAGAACACCTGCTCGGGCGAACGCAGCGGGAACCGGCCGTAACTGTGGTACCAGCCCGAGCAACCCTCCGGAACGCCGGGCTCAGGCTCCTCGAAGTAGGCGATGCACTCGTACAGCTTGTCGGGAGAGATCGAAACCATGGTCATTCCTTGCTTCACGCGTACCGGCGGTACCAATTGAGACCCATGCAGCCGGCCGGAACCACGGGCACAACGCGCCCGTTTCACCGGCGGCGTACTTCTGGACCCCTCTTGGCGCCGTGCGGCTCAGCCCGCGATCGCGAAGTGCAGGCGAGAGGCTGAACGCTCGGCTTGGAATGGTGCAGGGCTCCATTGGTCAGACTCGATCCGGATCCTTGCCCGACCGTACCGCTTGGCCGGCAAGGTCGCGGATCAGGCGTTTCTTCGCTCCGATCACCCCGCCGCCGCAGGCCGGTCGGCCATACGACGCGGAGGTCTCGATCGGCGGGGGGGCCGCAACGCCGTCTGGGCCCCCGTGCGCTAGTATTGTAAGTCGCCTCTTGCGGTGCGGTCAAGACGGCCACCGCATGTCCTGAGAATAGCAGGTGTGCGCTAAGTGCTTTTCACCAAAACATTTAAAATCGATTAATCGAATCCCGGGCCTTGGCGGAAGGCCGTCCCATTTTATTAGAATCAGTGATCCGTGATGCCATGTTGGTTAAGGTCCAATAATACGCAAAGCTGGTTTTTCGCCTACGGACCCCCATCGGCTGGCCTACGCAGCCTGCCCAGTCGCCCGGCCGAACCCCATCGGCCGGGGACCGGGACCCATCGGCCGGGGACCGGGACCCATCGGCTGGGGACCGGGACCCATCGGCTGGGGACCGGGACCCCATCCGGCGCAGACCGGATTTTGTTGGCCGGAAACCGGACCCCTGACGGCCGGAGACGGGCCGCAGCACCAATCAGCTCACGCGGTGCAGCTCGGCCAGCCGCCCGGGGCTCTCCGGCTGGCCCGTCCGGGCGGAGAGGTACAAGGTCTGCATGACCGCCAGGGTCGGCAGGTGGTGCCGCAGCGTGGACAGGATCCGGGCGTTGCTCCGCAGGGCGCTGAGGAACTCCTCCACCTGCGGCAGCAGCAGCATGGCCGGGCGCGGGTAGCGCGCGGTTTCGGTCTGCCCCGATCGGTCGCGGACCACGACGGTCTGCCCGTCGATGTGGACGCTTCGCGAGAGGGCGTGCAGATCGACGTGCCAGGCGGCCGGGCCCGTGGTCCAGCAGCAGGTGATGGCCCCGATTCCGCCACCGGGGAACTGCAGGACGCAGGTCGCGGCGTCCTCGGTGTCATAGGGAAACCGCGTGGCCGGACGCGAAGCCCGCCCCGCCGCCGTGTACACCGTGCCGGGCATGCCCATGACCTGCACGATGGTGTCGATCAGGGCGTAACCGTGGTCCAGGAGCACGCCTCCGCCAGCCCGCACCGAGTCGCCGCGCCAGTCGAGGTCCTCCTGCAGGCAGGTCATGCTCGAACCGGTCGCCAGGAAGACGCGGTTATCCGGCTGGAGGTCCAGGGCGTCCGGCTGCAGGGCCGGCTCGATGCCCCAGGCCCGGGAGACCACGATCGGGCAGTCGGCCTGCTCGAATCGCTCGAGAATCTCCGCGGCCTCCTCCAGCGAGCGGGCCGGCGGGGTCAGCATCCACACCGGCAGTCGGCGCTCGGCCGCCAGGGCGAGGTATTTGCCGCGCTGAAACGGCGGCACGGCCACGAACAGCGCATCCAGCTGGGTCGAGACGATCAGCGAACGGTAGTCGTCGAAGGCCGCCACGCCGGGGTGGCGGTCGATGAACTGCTGCAGGGGCCGTGTGGTGGTGTGGGCGACCGCCGCCAGCTCGCACCAGTTGCTGCGCAGGAGGGCTTCGGCCAGCAGCAGCCCTCCGCGCCCCATGCCCATCAAGCCGACCCGCATCGTGGCCATGACTCCGGCAGTGCCCTCCCTTTTCGAAGCCCTGCCAGTGTAGTCGCGGTTGGAGGGGAAGTCATGCCGGGGTCGCGGCGCCGGCGGGGCCGGCGCGCCGGCCGGGATCACTCGAAGTCGATCGCGAAGAGAGCGGCCCGGTCGAGGCGGAACTGCAGCATGATCGGCGTGCCCGGCTCCACGCCCAGGTCCGCCTGGCCCTGCCAGGTGACCGGCGCGCGGTAAAGGTCGCCGAACAGCGGGTCGGCCTCGGCAAAGGACCGACCGGGAACCGGCCCGGCCTCCGGGGTCGCCACCTCGATCCGCACGCTTCCGGCCCGCAGGACCTCGGCGTTCAGCAGCATCCGTCGACCGGGGGCCACGAACGCAACGGTCGAGAACTCGCCCAGGCCGTCGGCCTGCAGCGCGACCAGCCGGCCTCTGGGCCAGACCATGTATCCGGTGGCGTACCGGAACTGCCCCCGCGGATACTTGTGCGGCACGTCGTAGCCGGTGTAGGGCAGCACGAAGCTGCCGTCGGGCAGTTCCACGAGGTTCGGGCGGGCGAACACGCAGCCGCCGTCCCAGGCGCCGAAAGGCGCGGTCTGAAAAACCTCGCGCTGCGGCAGAAAGCTCCAGACCTGCCCGTCGTGGCTGGAGGCCAGCACCACCGTGGTCGAATCGTCGCCCTGATGCCAGACCGTCGGAAACATCAGATGACAGTGGGGCGCGCCCGGCACGGTCGTGCGGCAGTTGGTGTAGAGCACGTCGCAGGGCTGCATCTCCGGCGAGGGCACCAGCACGGGGCGACTGAGGGGGAAACTGCGGAAGTCGGTGCTCTCGGAACGGCCGATGGACCGCCGGCCGACATTGTAGAAAGGCGTGCCGGCGCTGCGGGTGGCCGTGGATCTCGGTTCGATCATCCACCAGCGGGTATAGACCACATACCGCCCGAGGCGGGTGTCGTAGTAGCCGACGATCTGCGTGTCGCTGTGCTCGACCGATAGCGGCCCGGGCAGCCGCCGCCAGCGCAGGCCGTCCGCCGAGACCAGGCCGGCGATGTAAAACACGGCTCCGACGTCCTCGCGCCGGGCCAGGGGCTCCCAGCGGTCGGGGGATCGGCGCTTGAACGCCTCGAACGCCTCGTCGCCGAACGACTCCAGGGTGATCAGCTTATAGCGCTCGTCCGGCGGGGCGGACGGGTCGATGAACACCGTGCCCTCGCCGAGGTTCAGGCTCGCTCCCGGGTCGCCGTCGACCTCAAAGCGGACCTCGGGGCGGGTCCAGCTGCGGCCGTCGGTCGACTCCAGGTACACCGACTGCTTATCCCGGCCGACGGCCTCGAACCCCCAGGCCTTGTAGACGTCGGCCTCCTGGAGCAGGGTGGTGATGACCACGCCGCCGGCCGTTCCCGGCGGAAGGTCTTCCCGCCGGAGGACCGGACCTTCCCGCAGCGCCGGCCGGGCCGCCAGCCGGATGCCGAAGGGATGGTGCCCGCGTTTGAAGCGGGCCTCGGTCGGGCCCTGGTTGCCCACCACCGACACGCCCTGGCCGTGCTCGTCCACCCACGCGAACTCGCCCGGGCGGACGTATTGCCAGGAGGTGAACACCAGCCGACGCCCTCCGAGATCGTAGGGCTCTCCCTTGGCGGCCTGACCGGCGGCTGCGCCGTCGACGTTGATCGGTCCTTCGGCTCGGGCATGCCCCAGGGGTGCGCAAGCCACGCAGGCGGTCATCGGAACAACGCAGGCCGAAAGCCTACCGCGTCTCATGGCGATCCTTTCGTCAAGCCGCCGGCCTGCCGGAAACGGCCGGCCGGCTCGCAGGCCGGGTTCGGGACGCCCCGGGACGATCTCCGGCGATACGACGCGGCCCAATCTATCGACCGGCGGGCTGCGTGCCAACCCCCGCCGGAGGCCGCTTGCGGAAGGCCGATGCGCCCGGGATGGTCAGATGCCCGGACGATCCTCCGGCCTCCCACAGCGCCATCCGGGTCTCTTTGGAGGGCGGCTGGACCCCTCGTGTCGGAGCGGTGGGCGGTGGCAGGAAGGCGCTTCCGGCCGGCAACCGCTCCAGCCGCCTGCGCCACCACGCCATCTTCCGGGAATCCGTCGACCGGGGCATCCGCCGTCTCCTGCTCGTGCGCCCTCACATTCGCCACACGCACGCACGCAGGATAGCCGGGCCGTCAAGAATGGTTCTGGTGGGCGCTTACACCGTGCAAGGAAAAGCAGACATCCGCGTAACCGCCCGCCAAAGCCCAGGCTCGCCCGGGGTGAAGGACGGCCGGGCGCAATGACGGCAGCGCGGGGGCAGGGGATGAACTCGGCGGCGGGACGGCGGGCAGAGGCTGAGGAAAATCTGCCCGCCGGAGCCTTCTACGCGGTACAATAAGAACGTCGTGTTCGACTGCGGCTACAAGTCGCGCCGGGTCAGCAAGCGGGTGTTCCGCTGGACCGGCAGCGCCTGGGCCACGACGCTGGCCGCGTCGCGGGCCGGGTTGCCGGGCAACCCGCAGGCTTCGCCTGCTGCGGCGAGTCAAGGGTTGGCGGTCAACGAGACGGCCACGGCCAACTCGCCGTCGGGAGACAAAAGG
>Ga0129299_1003489_pt1 | contig 10266 bp, 12 predicted proteins | sample ConPoolayeCmetaG_FD_94477 | JGI IMG/M metagenome (GOLD analysis project Ga0129299, IMG submission 94477) | Hot spring microbial mat communities from California, USA to study Microbial Dark Matter (Phase II) - Cone Pool mat layer C metaG ... | reverse complement strand
GGGGGAGTCCGAGCGCAGCGAGGTTCGGGGTGAGGCTAAAAAGCTCTAGGGGCGAGCGCGGATGAGCGCATCTGACCGAGCTGCCCCCATCGATTTTCATGGCTGAAGACCAAAGGAGATACACGGCATGGTCAACAAGCTGCGTGAGAACATCCCGATCCCGCTTCCCCCGCTGGAGATCGATGACGCCGGGATCGATCTCGACCGCGACACCCTCCTGAACATGTACTGGCAGATGGTGCGCTCGCGCCGCCTCGATGAGCGCGGCTGGGTACTGCACCGCCAGGGCAAGATCGCCTTCCACATCTCCGGCCTGGGCCACGAGGCGATCCAGGTCGGCACGGCCTTCGCCATCCAAGTGGGCTGGGACTACGTCCACCCCTACTACCGCGACCTGGCGCTGAACATCGCCATGGGCTACCAGCCGCAGGAGTTCATGCTGGCGATCTACGGCAAGGACGGCGAGCCAACCAGCGGCGCGCGCCAGATGCCCTCGCACTTCGGGCTAAAGCGCCTGAACATCGTCTCCGGCTCCAGCCCGGTGGCGACTCAGGTCCCGCAGGCAGCGGGGATGGCGCTGGCGGCCAAGCTGCGCGGCGAGGATCGGGTGGTGGTCACTTGCCTGGGCGAAGGTTCGACCAGCCAGGGCGAGTGGTACGAGGGCATGAACTGGGCGGGCGTGCACAAACTGCCGCTGATCTGCATCGTGCAGAACAACGTCTACGCCATCTCCGTGCCGATCACCATGCAGATGGCCGTGCCGAACGTGGCCGACCGCGCGCCGATGTTCGGCGTGCGGGGCGTGATCGTGGACGGCAACGACGTGCTGGCCTCGTACCGCGCCGTTAAGGAGGCGGTGGACATCGCCCGCGCGGGCGGCGGCGCGACCCTGCTGGAAGCCAAGACCTACCGCCCCACCCCCCACTCCTCCGACGACGACGACCGCACCTACCGCACCCGCGAAGAGGTCGAGGAGTGGAAGCAGCGTGACCCGATCCAGCGCTTCCAGGTGTACCTGAAGGACAAGGGTATCCTCACCGAGGCGCTGATCGAGGAGTACGAGGCCCGCGCCCGGCAGGAGATCGACGCGGCGCAGGCGTTTGCTGAGGCCGCGCCCTACCCGCCACCGGAGAGCGCCCTCGGCCCCGTGTTCGCCTCCGAGTGAGGCGCGTCAAAGGGGCATGACCGGTGCACAAAGAGGTCTTTGAGTACGTCGAGTCGATGCTGCGCCGCGTGGATGTGAGCGGCAAAGCGGTGCTGGAGGCCGGATCGTACGATTTCAACGGCACGGTCAGGCCGATGTTCATGGCCCGCCAACCTGCCGAATACATCGGCGTGGACATCCTAGAAGGCCCCGGCGTGGACGTGGTGTGCAGCGCGGGCGCGCTGGTGGATCGCTTTGGCGAGCACCGCTTCGATGTGGTGGTGACCACCGAGATGATGGAGCACGTCCAGGACTGGCGGGCCGCCGTCAGCCACATGAAGCGGGTGCTCAAGCCCGGCGGCGTGCTGATCCTGACCACCCGCTCGCGCGGCGAGCCGTATCATGGCTACCCGCACGATTACTGGCGCTACGAACTGGACGATATGCGGACTATCTTCGACGACATGGAGCTGCTTGACCTCAGCCCCGACCCCAGCCGGGGCGGCGTGTTCCTGACCGCCCGCAAGCCGGAGGGCTTCGCTGAGCGCGACCTGAGCGACATTGCGCTGTACTCCATCCTGACCCATCGCCGCACCCGGCGCGTCGCCCGGCCTATCGAGTGGCTGATCATCCGCTGGATCGGCCTGATCAAGCAGTCCTATGTGTGGATGGTGAAGGCCCGGATGTTCATCTGGCAGCGGCTGCTGCCGCTCCCGCTGCGGCGCTTGCTGAAGCGCACGCTGTTCCGGGAGAGGCCGGCCTGAAAGAGGGCTGAGCGCTGAGAGGCTGACCACTGGAGGAGGCTGACCCATGCCTGAAATGACCCTGATCGATGCGCTGCGTGAGGCGATGGACGAAGAGCTGGCCCGCGACGAGCGCGTCTTTATCACCGGTGAGGACGTGGGGCCGCGCGGCGGTGTTTTCCGCGCCACGATGGGCCTGTACGATAAGTATGGCCCGGAGCGCATCATCGACTCGCCGCTGGCCGAGCTGAGCATCGTCGCCATCGGCATCGGCGCGGCGCTGGCCGGGATGCGCCCGATCTGCGAAATCCAGTTCGCGGATTTCATCCACCCCGCCTTCAACCAGATCGTCAACGAGGCGGCCCGCTTCTGCTACCGCTCCAACGGCCAGTGGACAGTGCCGATGACCATCCGCGCCCCCTACGGCGGCGGGATCGGTGGCGGGCTGTACCACTCGCAGAGCGTGGAGGCGTTCTTCGCCCACTCGCCAGGGCTGAAGGTCGTGATCCCCAGCAACCCCTACGACGCCAAGGGGCTGCTGAAATCCGCCGTGCGCGACCCCAACCCGGTGCTGTTCTTCGAGCCGAAGAAGGGCTACCGGCTGATCAAGGGCGAAGTGCCGGAGGGTGAGTACACCGTGCCGCTGGGCCGCGCGGCGGTCACCCGCCAGGGCAGTGACCTGACCGTCTACACCTACGGCATGATGCACTTCTACACCCTCCAGGCTGCCGAGCTGGTCGCGCAGCAGGATGGGATCGACGCCGAGGTGATCGACATCCGCACGCTGGCCCCGCTGGACAAGCAGACGGTGCTCGATTCGTTCAAGAAGACGGGCAAGGCGCTGATCGTCCACGAGGACAACCGCTTCCTGGGCTACGGCGCGGAGATCGCCGCCATCCTGGCCGATGAGGCATTCGAATACATGGACGGCCCGATCCGTCGCCTGACCGGCCCCGACGTGCCCGGCGTGCCGTTCAGCCACCCGATGCAGGATTACTTCATGCCCAGCCCGGAGAAGATCGCGGCGGCGATGCGGGAACTGGCAGCGTATTAGAGTGCTGAGTGCTGAGTGCTGAGTGCTGAGTGCTGAGTAACTCAGCGTAAGGAGCGGGGATGAGTGGCGTCAGTTGCTTTGAAGACCTGATCGCGTGGCAGAAGGCCCGTGCTCTTGCCAAGTCAATCTATGCGATAACGCGCCAGGGCGAATTCAGGCAGGATCGCGCACTGGCTGGTCAAATGCAGCGGGCCGCCGTCTCGGTCATGTCAAACATCGCAGAGGGATTCGAGCGCAACAGCCGGATAGACTTCCATCATTTCATAGTGATTGCCAAAGCATCGTGCGCTGAGATCCGCTCCCAACTCTACATCGCGCTAGATGCCGGTTATATTAGTCAGGCCCAATTCGAGGCGTTGATGTCACAGGCAACGGAAGTCTCGCGGGTGCTTGGAGGGTTGCGAGTGTCTCTTGCCAGGCCCAAACAACGTTAACCTCTTGGATTTCAGAGCACTCAGCACTCGGTGCTCAGCACTCAGCACTCAGTGCTCAGCACTCAGCACTTGCCAAAGGAGCAGCTATGGCAACCCAGGTGATCATGCCCCAACTTGGAGAAAGCGTCGTTGAAGGAACAGTGGGCCGCTGGCTGAAGAAGGAAGGCGACCTCATTGACGCCTACGAGGGCCTGCTGGAAGTCGAGAGCGACAAGGTCGATTCGGAGATTCCCTCCCCGGCCAGCGGCACGATCCTCAAGATTTACGTGCCGGAAGGCCAGACCGTTCGGGCGGGGACGGTGCTGGCGATCATCGGGCAGCCCGGCGAGGTTGTGCCCGACGCGCCCGCTCCTGTTTCCGCGCATGGCGACGAGCAGGCCCCCGTGCCGATGGCCGCGCCGCCCCTCTCCCCCTCTCCACAAGTGGAGAGGGGGGGGCGCAACGAAGTTGCGCCAGGGGGTGAGGCTCCCGCTCCGGCGGGCGGCGGCACCAATGGCAAGGGCGAGGCCCCGCGCGTCTCGCCCGTGGTGGCGAACATCGCCGCCCAGCACGGCATTGATGTCAGCCAGGTTCCCGGCACAGGCCAGGGCGGTCGCGTGACCAAGAAGGACATCCTGGCGTTCATCGAATCGGGCGGGGTGGCGACTGCCAAGCCCGCCGCGGAGCTGGCTCCCTGGGAGCAGCCTGGCACAGGCGACCTCTTCAAGCCGACGGACGACCTGTATAGAAGACCCACCCCCTCTCCACTTGTGGAGAGGGGGAGGCGCAACGAAGTTGCGCTAGGGGGTGAGGCCCCGCCCGATCACGTCCATGCGCCGCCGCCCGCGCCCGGCAGGCCCGGCGAGCTGGTGCCGCACACCAAGCTGCGCCGCAAGATCGCCGAGCATATGGTGCTGAGCAAGCTCAAGACCGCCCCCCATGTCACCACCGTCTTCGAGGCGGATATGAGCGCCGTCGCCGCCCACCGCGCGGCCCACAAAGACGAGTTTGCTCAGCGCGGCATCAACCTGACCTTCACTGCCTACTTCGTGGCGGCCACAGCCCGCGCCCTGCGGATGCACCCCCTGGTCAACAGCACCTGGATGGAGGAGGGCATCCTGCTGCACGCCGACGTGAATATCGGCGTGGCGGTCGCCCTCGATGAAGGGTTGATCGTCCCGGTGATCAAGCAGGCTGATGAGATGTCGCTGGCCGGGATCGCCCGCGCGGTTAACGACCTGGCCCAACGCGCCCGCGCCGGGCAGCTTGTCCCCGATGACGTGGCGGGCGGCACGTTCACCATCACCAATCACGGTGTCTCCGGCAGCCTGTTCGCCACGCCGATCATCAACCAGCCGCAGACCGGCATCCTGGGCGTGGGCGCGATCCAGAAGCGGGTGGTGGTGCTGGATAACGACATGATGGCGATCCGCCCGATGGTCTACCTCACGCTGACGTTCGATCACCGCGTGCTGGACGGCGCAAGCGCGGACTGGTTCGTGGCTGAGATCAAGAAGGCGCTGGAAGGCTGGTCTGCGTGACCTCACCACCCCGCGCCCTCCTTCTGACTGATTCCCCCCTCTCCCCAGCCACGAAGTGGCGTGCGGGGGAGGGGCAATCCGGGGCCGCGCCCCGGATTGCTAAGGTAAAGGGCTGCAGGCTCTTTGCACGGGGCCAGGGGGTGAGGGATCAAGCGCATGCCCGCCACACTCCGCATTGAGGCTACCCTGGCTAACCTGGCCGCGATCCGCGAGTTCGTCAGCCAGGCCGTCAGCGCGCACGGCGTCGCCGAAGAGGGGGTCTTCAGCCTGATCCTGGCGGTGGACGAGGCCGCCGCCAACGTCATCCTGCATGGCTATCAGTGCGGGCCGGGCAGCCTGGAGGTGGAGATCAGCCGGGAGGGCAGGACACTGGTGGCCCGCGTCAGGGATAACGCGCCGCCGTTCGACCCGACCGCCGTCCCACCCCCCGATCCAAGCCTGCCGGTGGAGGAGCGCGCCCTGGGTGGGATGGGCATCTACCTGATGGGCCGGGCCATGGACGAGATTCACCACCGCACGCTGCCAGAGGGCGGCAACGAGCTGACTCTGGTAAAATACATCCACTAAAGTCGCCGGTTTCGCGCTCGCCACGCCACCGGCTATTGGCTATATGCCCCATACGAGAGGAGATAGCGATGGACATCATTGTGATACAGGCCCAGGGCAAAGTCCCTGCCACGGTGATCCGCACCCGGGGGGATATCGATCATGCCAGCTTCGAGCTGCTGATCGACAGGGCCGCCGAGGCGTACCGTGCAGGCGCACGCCGCTTCGTGCTCGATCTGGGCGGGACCGGCTACATAAGCAGTTCCGGGCTGATTGCTCTGCACAGCATCGCCAGGATGCTGCAGGGCGAGGGGACGGTCGATCTGGAAGCGGGCTGGCAGGCCATTCGCGGCCTGAGCAGCAGCCAGGGCCAGACGCAGGCCCACCTCAAGCTGGTCAACGTCCAGCCGCGGGTCGCCCAGGTCCTGGACATGGCGGGCCTGGCCGAATACTTCCCGTCCTACCCCGATGAGCAATCGGCCCTCGACTCGTTCTGATCGCCAGGAGGGACGACCGGCCCCGCGCCATCGCCCTTCCTTAAAATCAGCAACTCACCGACTCCTAAAGGGGTCAGGGGAGCAAACGCATCCTGTACACCCCTGACTCCGTCCAACCCTGAGCGGCGCATGGTTTGTGTTCCGCGTGGTTCAAAGCCGTCGCACAGCCTTGACAAGTGCCCCTTTCTCGTGCACTATACGCAGGCAACGTGGGAGATGCTTGGGAGCAGTGTGCATTGGCGGATGACACCAACCAGACCCTGTTGAGCGGGCTGGTGATCAAGGCCCAGAGCGGCTTCTTTACCGTGCAGACGGAGCGCGGCCCCATCGTCTGCAGGGTGCGCGGGCGGCTGCTCGAAGAGCGCCTGGGGACCGACCCCGTCGCCATCGGCGACCGGGTGCGGATTTCCGCCGTCGAAGTCTATGAGAACGACAGGGTGGGCTATGAGGGCGTGATCGAGGAGGTCGCGCCCCGCCAGCGGGCCTTCACCCGGCAGGCCCCCTCAGCGGAGGGCCGTCGCGCCGAAAAGCTCCCCGACCGCGAACAGGTGATCATCGCCAACCCGGATCAGGTGGTGTTTGTCTTCGCCTGCGCCAACCCCGCCCCCCGCCTGAAGATGCTCGACCGCTTCCTGGTGATCGCCGAGAAGGCGCACATCCCGCCGCTCATCTGCGCCAACAAGCTGGACCTGGTCAGCAGGCGCGAGGCCAGAGACCTGTTTGACCTGTACGATGCCATCGGCTACCCGGTGATCTACACCAGCGCGGTGAAGGGGGATGGCATCAAGGAGCTGCGCAAGGCCCTGACGGGCAAAGTCTCGGCGCTGACCGGCCCCTCCGGGGTGGGCAAGACCAGCCTGCTGAACGCCATCCAGCCGGGGCTGGGACTGGCCGTCAAGAGCGTCAGCCAGGCGACCACCAAGGGCCGCCATACCACCGTCGCGCCGGAGCTGTTCGCGCTGGACGGCGGCGGCTACGTGGCCGATACCCCCGGCATCCGCGCCATCGCCCTGTTCAACGTCGAGCCAGCCGAGTTGGATGGCTACTTCCCCGACATCAGCCCCTACATCCACCAGTGCCGCTTCTCCGATTGCCGCCACGAGGAGGAGCCGGGCTGCGCCGTCCGCGCGGCGGTTGAGGCGGGCGACATCTGGTACGAGCGCTACGAAAGTTACCTCCGCCTGCGCGAAGAGGCCGAGGACGTGTACTATCGGTGCTGATAGAGGCGGCCCATGCGCGCTTCGCGGTTCTGACCCGGTGTCCCAGCCAACCGACTCTCGCCGCCGGCTCCCCCTCCTGAGCCTGCTGGTCTGGGGGATCGTCCTGGCGCTGCTGGCCTGGGCGCTGACCACCGTCCCGCTGGCCGAGGCGCTGGCGGCGCTGGCTCGGCTGCGTCTCTGGCAGATCGCCATCCTGCTGGTGGGGAACGCCGCCATCCTGATCCTGTTCGCGGCCCGCTGGTGGCTGATCCTGCGGGCGCTGGGCCACCCGATCCCCTACTTCTCGCTGGCGGGCTATCGCTGGGCCGCCTACGGCATCACCTACTTCACGCCCGGTTCGCAGTTCGGCGGGGAGCCGCTCCAGATCGCCCTGATCCGGCGGCGGCACGGCGTCCCCACCTCGACGGCGGTCGCCTCGGTGGCGCTGGAGCGCCTGCTGGAACTGGTGGGCAATTTCAGCGTGCTGGCTGCCGGGGTCGCCTTCACGCTGGGCGGGCCGCTGCCCGGCGGCGCGGCGCGGGCCGAGGGCGCCGCCATGGCCCTGGCCCTGCTGATGATCCCGGTGGGCTTTCTGGGCGCCACCTGGCTGGGACGCCACCCGATCTCGTGGCTGCTGGCCCGTCTGCCCGCCCGAATCCGCCGCTCCAGCCGCATCCGACGGTTGGCTGAGGGGGTGGCAGATAGCGAGGAGCAGGCCGCCGCCCTGATCCGCCAGCGCCCCTGGACCGTCGTCGAGGCGATGCTGGCCTCCGGCGTTGCCTGGATCGCCCTGTTCGGCGAGATGGGGCTGGCGGTTGCCTTCCTGGGCGTGCCCGTGACCCCCATGCGGTTGATCGCCGTCATGACCGCCGCCCGGGTCGCCATCCTGCTGCCCTCACCAGGCGGGCTGGGGACGCTGGAAGCGGGCCAGGTGTGGATGTTCGGGGCGCTGGGCCTCGACCCCGCGCTGGGCCTCAGCCTCAGCCTGATCGTCCGCTTGCGCGATACGCTGTTCGCGGCGACGGGCCTCGCCTGGGGTGCGCTGCTGACCCGCCCGGCGCGGCGCTCGCCTGCTATTCCCCCACCGCCGGGGGCGGAAGAGGGAGGGGGATAGGGTCCGCGCACTCCCTGGAATTGGGGTACGCCAGCTCGCCAGATGCGCTATAGTAGAGTGGATTGCCAACCAAGCAAGGAGGATGGGATATGTCTCAGCACGAATCCACCCCCGGCGTCGAGGCGCGCCTGTTGGCCGCGCTGGCGCATGGCTCCATCGTCATCCAGGGGTTGGGCATCCTGGTCGGAGTGGTGGTTTACCTGACGCAGCGGGAGAAGTCGCGCTACGCGGCGCTCCAGGCGCTTCAGGCGGCGGTGTATCAGTTCATATGCATGGTGGTGATCGTCGGGCTGTGGGTGGCGTGGGGCATCTTCTACGCCGTGTCGTGGATTCCGCTGATCTCCCAGGCGCAAACGATGCCCGACGCGCCGCCCCCACCGCTCTTTTGGGTGGGCCTGGTGAGCATGGTGATCCCGTTTGTGCTCATGATCGTCGTTGGGCTGTATGGCCTGTGGGCGGCGACCCGCGTCTGGCAGGGGCGGGACTTCCGCTACCTGATCATCGGGCGCTGGCTGGAGCGCAGCGGCCTGTGGAACGCCGGGGCCGCCTCCTGATCTGTCCCTTGAAGGGAATGACCTGATGACGGTTCAGCCCGATACCCGCCGCATCCTGATCTTCCTCCTGTTCGCCTTCGGCATCGCCTGGGCGACGGGCCTGGCGATCTACCTGACGGGCGGCCTGCAAGATAGCCCGCCGCTGATCCCCGGCGGGCCACCGATCACCCTGGCGTTGATCCTGCTGGCCGGGCCGTACATGTTCGCGCCCGCGCTGGCGCACATCCTGACCCGGCTGATCACCCGCGAGGGCTGGGGGGATACCTGGCTTCGCCCTCATCTGAGGCGCGGCTGGCGATACTGGCTGGCGGCGTGGCTATTGCCTCCACTGTGGACGATCCTGGGTGGGGCGTTGTTCTTCCTGATCTTCCCCCAGCACTTCGACCCGACCATGCAGGCATACATCGAAGCCGCGCAGGCCCAGGCCGCCCAGACGGGCCAGACCGTGCCCACCGAATTCCTGCGCCTGAGCGCTCTGATTGGGGTGGCGTCGGCGCTGGTGATCTCGCCCCTGATCAACAGCCTGTTCACCTTCGGCGAGGAGTTCGGCTGGCGGGCCTACCTCCAACCCAAGTTGATGCCCCTCGGCGGGCGGGCCGCCCTGATCCTGATGGGGATGATCTGGGGTGTGTGGCACTGGCCGGTGATCTTCATGGGCTATGAGTATGGCTTCGAATACCCTGGCGCGCCGTTCGCCGGGCCGCTGCTGTTCGTGTGGATCGCGTTCCTGATGGGCACGTTTCTCGGCTGGGCAGCGCTGCGGGGGGGCAGTGTGTGGCCCGCCGTGGTCGGCCACGCGACGATCAACGGCTTTGCCGGAAGCGCGATCCTATTCACGCGCGGGGAGCCAAACCCGTTGCTCGGCCCACTGCCGGTAGGGGCGATTGCCGCCCTGCCCCTGGCCCTGCTGGCCCTGGCGATCTTCTTCCATCCGCGCGCCCTGACCCCGGCGGAACCACCTCCACTGGTGGGGGCGGGATAGCAGTGCCACGACCCGTCAGCGCGGAACGAATCGCGCCGCCCCTGCGTATTGAATCGGGAACGGCGCGATTATCGTCTACAGGGTCAACAGCACAAAGAGATGGAGCAGGTGGAAGCCGCCATGTCAACCGATAACTACATGCTCATGATCAACCGGCCTCTGCCAGATGTGCTCGATTACTTCACCGACCTGGAAGCCGCTCCCCTACCGCTGGAGGGCGCCCTCAGCTTCGAGGGCGTGCAGGGCGGCACGCGCATCACCCTGACCACTCCCGAGGGCGTCGCCAGTTTCTTCAAGCTGGCCGACCTGCTGATCGCTCAGGCTGCCCGCCGCCACCAGGGCGGCCACGCGCCCCAATTGGTCTTCGAGCCATAGCTCGTCCGCGAGCCGTAGCTCGTCCGCGAGCCGTAGGCCACCCTCGCCGGCGCGATCCCGCGCCCTGACGACCCGGCCCGGGAGCCTCACCCCCACCCCCGGTC
>Ga0129299_1003485_pt1 | contig 10270 bp, 6 predicted proteins | sample ConPoolayeCmetaG_FD_94477 | JGI IMG/M metagenome (GOLD analysis project Ga0129299, IMG submission 94477) | Hot spring microbial mat communities from California, USA to study Microbial Dark Matter (Phase II) - Cone Pool mat layer C metaG ... | reverse complement strand
GCTGAAAGAAATCTCTAGTATCCCGTCGCCCCCCTCTCTTAGTAATGTCGGTATCTTGTATGCATACAAGATACCGACATTACTAAGAGAGGGGGGCGACGGGATACTAGAGATTTCTTTCAGCAGATTCAAAAATATTCCGGTAATACCCTTGATAAAAGCTCTCGGAATGTCAAAAGATGCTGAAATAGCTTCCCTGATAGAAAGAGAAAACGACACACTGATTGTAAATATGTATGAATTTGCAAATCTCCAGAGCCAAAGTGATGCAATTAATTTCATCGCAGAAAAAAGCTCATTGCAGGGTACTAAGAAGGAGATAACTGACAAGATAAAATCTAGGATAGATTCATACTTCCTTCCACATATCGGAGTCACTCCTGAAGACAGGATGGAGAAAGCAAGGACATTATGCAAGATGATAAAGCAGTATTTTGTTGTAAAAGAAAATAGATTGTTGAGCGATAAGGATCACTATGCGAACAAAAGAGTAAAGCTTTCAGGAGATTTGTTCTCGGATTTATTCAGAGTAAATTTGACTGTTCTAATAAGAGACATACAACTTTCTCTTCAAAGGCTCGCAAAGAGAAAGAAAATATACTCATTAAAGACATTGGCTAAATCAACATTATTTACTCACAGGATAGAATCAGCTATCGCAACAGGATCATGGATAGGGGAGAGGACTGGAGTCACAAGCAATATGGACAAGACAAACTTCCTTTCAATATTCTCGCAGCTCCAAAGAGTTATATCCTTGCTTCCAACTGAGCAAGAAAACTTCAGGGCGAGAACGCTTCATCCAACGCATTATGGGAGATTCTGCCCAATAGAGACGCCAGAAGGAACTCCTATCGGATTGAGAAAGAATCTAGCTCTTCTCAGCAAGATATCAACAGCTGTAGAATTGGATGAAACAAGCCTAATACAGATAATGCAGTCATCTGGAATGAAAAAATATGAGGATAAATAAAAATGATAGACATATTTTATAATGGAAGATTCATAGGGACAACCGATAATCCTGAATTATTCATAAACAACATTAAAGAAAAAAGAAGGCTTGGGGATCTACCTATCGAGCTTAGCATAAGATATGATAGGAGCAAGGAAGGTATTTTCATAACAACTGAGACAGGAAGAGTCCTTAGACCACTCATCATAGTAAAAGATGGAAAATCAATGCTAAAACCTGAGCATATAGGGTTGCTTAAAGAAGGAAAGCTCACATTCACTGATTTAGTTAAGCAGGGAATAATAGAATATCTTGATGCCGCAGAAGAAGACGATGCATTAATAGCCTTGTATGAAAAAGATATAACTCCAGAACATACTCACCTTGAGATAGACACAATAGCGATGCTCGGATTAGTTACAGGTTTAGTTCCGTTCGCAAACCATGACCAATCTTCAAGACTTAACAGAGGTAGCAAGACCCAGAAGCAATCCTTGGGCCTTTATTCAGCAGCTTTCCCGATAAGGCTTGATACTGATGTAAGCATACTCCAATATCCTCAAAAGCCCATTGTCAGATCATTCCTATATGACACAATCCCCTTCTATCCGGCAGGGCAGAATATGATTGTTGCTGTAATGCCCTACCAAGGATACAATATTGAAGACGCTATAATTCTCAACGAAGCATCTGTGCAGCGAGGGCTTGGAAGATCAACATACTTCAGGCCATACACATCATCAGAGCTTCATTACACTGGCGGACTGGCTGATGAAATAGTCATTCCATCAAAAGATGTGTCTGGATACAGGACAGAAAGGACCTATAGGCATCTTGAAGAAGACGGAATCGCCTATCCCGAAGCGCAGCTTGAAGGAGGAGATGTTGTAATAGGAAAAACATCGCCACCTAAATTCCTTTCAGATATGGGAGAAATATCTATTGCAAAAGCGAGAAAAGAGAATTCAGTAACTATAAGGCAGGAGGAAAAAGGAATAATAGATGCTGTATTCATAACTTCTGATAATGAAGGAAACAAAGTAGTACAGGTAAGGTCAAGAGACCCAAGATTACCTGAACTTGGGGACAAATTCGCAACACCACATGGACAAAAAGGTGTTGTCGGACTTATTGTTCCAGAGAATGATATTCCTTTCTCATCAAAAGGAATAAGGCCCGACGTAATGTTCAACCCCCATTCAATTCCGAGCAGAATGACAGTGGGCTATCTTATAGAACTACTTGCTGGAAAGACAGCAGCAACAATAGGAAGAATAATTGACTCGACTCCTTTTTCGTCGCAGTCTCCAGAAGAGCTTGAGAAGCAGCTGCTTGAGATGGGGTTCAGAGCAGATGGAAAGGAAACATTTTATGATGGAATAACTGGAAAGATGCTTGAGGCTAAAATATACGTTGGAAACTTATATTATTTGAAGCTTAAATATATGGTAGCCAACAAAATACATGCCAGAGCATTTGGAAAAGTCACTCTTCTAACAAGACAGCCGGTTGAAGGAAGAAGCAAAGGAGGAGCATTAAGACTCGGAGAAATGGAAAAGGACGCCATTGTTGGGCATGGAGCTGCGCTGTTATTAAAAGAAAGATATGACTCAGACAAGGTTATTGTGCATATATGCACAAAATGCGGGTCAATAGCCATAATCGACAAGCTTAGAAAGAAGGAATTATGTCCATTGTGTGGAAGCACAGATGTAGAACCTGTAGAGGTCTCTTATGCATTTAAGCTTTTCATGGAAGAGCTCATGGGGCTGCATATTTTCCCTCATTTACTGCTCAAGAATAAATACGAATAGGTGCTAAAATGAAAACAAGCTACATAAAAAAGCAGATAGGCACGATAACTTTCTCACTAATGAGTCCTGAACAAATAAAAAAGCTAGGGGTAGCTAAAGTTGTGACTCCTGAGCTATACGATATGGATGGATATCCTGTTGACGGTGGGCTGATGGATCTAAGGCTGGGAGCTATTGATCCTGGAGTAAGATGCAGGACATGTGGGGGCAGGCTTAAGGAATGCCTTGGACATTTCGGATTTATAGAACTGGCAAGACCGGTAATGCATGTAAAATACGTGCCATTGATAGAAATGGTGCTAAGATGCACATGCCAGAACTGTGGAAGAATACTGGCATCTGAAGATGACATAAAAAAATTTAGGGGTGCCGCTTTGATGAAGAAATCTAAGGATGCTAAGAAATGCCCTTGGTGCAAAGCAGAACACGAGAAGATAAAAGTTGAAAAGCCAACTACTTTTTTGTCTGGAAAGAAAAGAATATTCCCCAGTGAAATAAGAGCGAGATTAGCCAAGGTAAGTGATGATGATTGCAGGCTTCTTGGGATAAATCCCGAAACAGCCAGGCCAGAATGGGCTGTGCTTACATTGCTTCTTGTTCCACCTGTAACCGCAAGACCATCAATAACTCTCGAGACCGGAGAAAGATCAGAGGACGACCTGACTCACAAGCTTGGAGACATAGTAAGATCAAACCAGAGGTTATGGGAAAACCTCAATGCCGGAGCCCCAGAAGTTATTATAGAGGATTTATGGGATTTACTTCAGTATCACGTCACAACATTCTTTGATAATACTATAGCCCAGGTACCTCCTGCAAGACACAGGTCGGGACAAATACTAGAAACAATAACTGAAAGAATAAAAGGAAAAGAGGGAAGAATCAGACACAACCTTGCGGGAAAAAGAGTTAACTTCTCATCAAGAACAGTAATTTCTCCAGATCCATTCATAGCGTTAAATGAAGTTGGAGTTCCCCCTGAAATAGCTGAGATACTAACTGTACCTGAAAAAGTTACATCAGACAACATAAATGAACTGAAGGATGTTGTCGCCGGAAAAAAATATCCTGGAGCAGCATATGTAATAAGACCTGATGGGAAGAAGAAAAGAATAACAGATGATTTAAGACAGGAGCTGGTGGACGAACTGGCAATAGGATATATTGTTGAAAGGCATCTTAAAGACGGAGATATAGTTTTGTTCAACAGGCATCCAAGCCTTCATAGACTGAGCCTTATGGCACATTATGTCAAGATATTGCCTGGAAGAACATTCAGACTGCATCCTTGCACAACAACTCCTTACAATGCAGACTTTGATGGGGATGAAATGAACATACATGTACCTCAAACAGAGGAAGCGAGATCGGAATCAAAGGTCCTTCTTGATGTCAATGAAAATCTATTCTCACCAAAGAACGATAGTAATGCGCTTGGGGGAAAAGCCGATGCTATAACTGGAAATTATATATTAAGCAATTCGATAATACCAAAAGAGCAAGCTGTTCAGCTTCTAACACAAATAGGAGTAGAACCGGATTCTATAATCAAGCACATAAGATCTGATAAAGTTTCGGGAAAAGAGATTCTATCTGCTCTTCTCCCAAAAGTAACTGTTGAGGCAAAGACAAAAGTTTGCAAGGGGAAAGATTGCAAATATTTCGAAAAATGCCAAAAAGAAAAATGTCCACATAACGCATTCGTAAGCATACAAAACGGAGAATTTATTTCCGGGGTCTTGGATAATTCGGTAATTGGTGTTGAGAGAGGAGTCCTAATAAAAGAGATAGACAGACAGGTCGGAAGAAAAGCAGCTGTAGATACACTATGGAAACTGTTCCAGCTTGGTCTTCTTTTCTTGTCTCAACATGGATTTACAATATCATTGAATGATGTCAATTTCTCAAAGCTCAAGTCTGAAAGGGAGAATGTACTCCAAGAAGCAGAGAAAAAAACAAAGGAATTCATAGAAGCCTACTACAACAACACTCTTGAGATGATTCCTGGGAAGACAAGAGAAGAGTCAAGAGAGATGAAGATTTTGCATACATTAAATGATGTGAGAACCAAACTTGGAGAAATAGCAAAAAGAGAGATACTGCCTAACAATCCTGCAAATCTTATGATACTTTCAGGAGCTGGAGGAAACATGCTCCATATGACACAAATGGCGCTTTCAGTAGGCCAACAGGCATTGTGGGCAAGAAGAATAGACATCGGATACACTAACAGGACGCTTTCATTCTTCAAATCATATAGTCTTGATCCTAAATCAAAGGGTTTCATCAAAAATTCTTTCTATAAAGGATTGGAGCCTTATGAGTTCTTTTTCGGCGCAATAACAGGAAGAGACGCGTTGATGGACACGGCATTAAGGACACCCAAATCAGGTTATCTTTATAGAAGAATAGCAAACGCTCTTCAAGATCTTAAGATAGAATATGACGGCACAGTAAGAGATGCAACTGGAAGAATAATACAGTTCACATACGGAGAGGACGGATTTGACGCAAGCAAAATACATCTTAATAACAAGAATATAGCTCCTGGAGAAGCCATAGGGCTAGTCACTGCGCAGAGCTTCGGAGAACCTTCAACTCAAATGGCTCTTAGCGTATTCCATTTCGCTGGAGTATCTGAAATGCAGATAACTTTAGGTCTGCCTAGGCTTATCGAGATTTTCGACGCCAGAAAAAAGCCTTCAACACCCAGAATGGAGATTTATCTTGAGGAAGAATACAACAATGACGAAAAAGCGAAAGAAATAGCAGAAAAGATAAAATCTGTAAGACTCAGCGAGATATCTAGCGAAGTAAACATACTTTTTACAGAAAATAAAATAGAAGTCAAGCTTGACAGGCAAGCTATGAAAGGAATGAAGCTAACCCCTGCATCTGTTCTTAAAGGGCTTGTTGACAAAGGATTAAAGGCAAAACTTAAAGAAGATTCGGTAGTTATAAGCGCAGACCAAATAGGTTATAAGGAGATGTATGTGCTTAAGGAGAAGATCAAAAACGAAATAGTAAGCGGAATAAAGGGAATTGACCAGGTATTAATAAAAAAAGAGGGGGAGAAGTATGTAATCATAACAGCCGGGTCAAATCTTGAAGAAGTATTAAAACTTAATGGTGTTGACAAGGAAAGAACATATACAAATGATCTTCATGAAATACAGAATGTTCTCGGGATAGAGGCTGCAAGAGAGGCGATAATACACGAAACTGAAAAAGTAATATCTCAGCAAGGCCTTGATATAGACAAAAGACATTGTATGCTTGTGGGAGATGCTATGACTGCGAGTGGAGAGATAAAAGGAATCACACGAGTTGGAATAATATCTGAGAAAAGCTCGATACTAGCAAGAGCTAGCTTCGAGACCCCGATAAAGCACTTTGTCAATGCAACAGTAATGGGAAGCAAGGACGAGCTCAAGAGCATAATAGAAAATGTAATTCTTAACCAACCAGTTCCGGTAGGTACAGGGCTGCCAGGGCTGATGGTTGAAATAACCGGCAAACTTGCCAAGGAAAAAGAAAATAGATCAAAAAAAGAGAAGGTAAAATAAATGCCAAAAAAAACTTTAGACATAGAATCAATCCAGCAAATAAATCTTTTTGCAAAGATAACTGGTGTAAGGGCTATGAACTGCTTCGATTACGCGAATTCTAAGATTTTTGTAGTTGATGGCCGGATGTTGAAAAAAGCTATGGGGAAAAAATATTCAAATCTTAGAAAATTAAGCGCATTCCTAAAGAAAAAAGTTAAAATAATAAAATCACCGAATACAGGGATACCTGGTGAGATGGAGAGATTCATAAAATATATAGTCTATCCCCTTAATTTCAAGAGTCTTAAAAACGAAAACGGAAATGTGACAATAACAGCAGGCACGCAATCAAAGGCTTCATTAATAGGCAGAGACCATTTAAAGATAAATCAGCTTCTGGAGATTGTCAAGCAGTATTTTGAGATCAAGACCATAAGGATTATATAAAAAGGTTTAAAAATAACCCTCTTTTATTCACTACAATGGGAATATTAAGCGCAAGAAAACTTAAATTAAGAAGAAAAAAGTTCAGATGGAAATCTTTTGGATTTAAGAGGAGAGCGCTCAATCTTTACGAGAAGGCAGATCCTCTTGAGGGTGCGAGCCAGGCAAAGGGGATAGCGCTTGAGAAAGTCGAAATGGAGGCAAAGCAGCCAAATTCGGCTATGAGAAAATGCGTAAGAGTACAACTTATCAAGAACGGAAAGCAAGTCACTGCATTCATCCCAGGAAATCTGGCTCAGAAGTTCATCGATGAACACGATGAAGTCCTTATAGAAAGAATAGGTGGAAAAATGGGGAGGTCAAAAGGAGACATTCCCTGTGTAAGATTTCAAGTAATCGCAGTCAATGACCAGCCTTTGAAAAGATTAGTCAAAGGAAAAATAGAAAAGGGAAGAAGATAAAATGAAAATATTTGATTTATATGAGACAAAAGATGTCAAGGTTGAGGATGTTGGATTGAAGAGATATATAAATCTTGATGAAAAGCTTGTGGTAAAAAGCCGCGGAAGAGAAAGGGACAGATTCGCAAAATCAAAAGTAAACATAGTAGAGAGGCTAATCAACGCTCTATGCGTTCCAGGACACAGGGGAAAGAAACAGAAGATAATGACATCATGGGCTTCAGGCAAATGGACAAAGAATGCTCGTCTTGTGCTAAATGCGTTTAAGATAATCGCTGAAAAAACTCAGCAGAATCCTATTCAAGTTTTAATAAAAGCGGTAGAGAACGCCGCTCCAAGAGAAGAGATCACAACAATCGAATACGGCGGGGCAAGATATCCCCAGGCCGTGGATATCTCACCTATGAGGAGAATATCTCTTGCGATAAAGAACCTTTCACACGGAGCATATGACAAGTCATTCGGGAAGAAAACACCTATGGCTGAGGCATTAGCGAATGAACTTATCGCAGCAGCCAATAATTCAAACGATGCATTTGCCATCTCAAAAAGGAATGAGATAGAAAAGATGGCAGATTCTGCAAAATAAATTCAAAATTGTCTTTTTCAAAAAGAAAATTTAAAAAATGGCAACAGGAGAAACGCAATACCAGAAGATAGTAAGGATTTCCCAAAATCCTGAGCATATCAGAAACATAGCTACATCAGCGCATATTCATCATGGAAAGACTGCCTTTACTGACAACCTTCTCGCAGCAGCAGGATTCATGGCGTCAAAGAATGCAGGAGACTTGGAAGAGGGAATGGCTACATGGCAACATTCTGATGAGCAAGAAAGGCTTCTTACAGTAGACGCAGCTAATGTTTCAATGGTTCACTCATATGAAGGTAAGGAATTCCTTATAAATCTTATAGACACTCCTGGACACGTAGACTTCGGAGGAAATGTCACGAGGGCTATGAGGGCGATTGATGGAACAATTGTTCTCGTATGCGCTTCTGAGGGGATAATGCCCCAGACAGAGACTGTTCTTAAACAAGCGCTAAGGGAAAGAGTAAAGCCCATTCTTTTCATAAACAAAGTAGACAGGCTTGTAAAAGAGCTAAAGCTTACTCCGGAAAAGATACAAGAAAGATTCATCAAGATAATTGAGCATTTCAACAATCTAATTGAAGAGATTGCTGAGCCAGAATTCAAGCAGAAGTGGAAAGTTAGCATAGCGGAAGGGTCTGTCGCTTTCGGCTCGGCAAGAGACAACTGGGGGCTATCTCTGCCGTTTATGAAAAAAAGGAATGTCAACTTCAAAGATATAGAAAAGATGTATGCTATGGCTGATAATGAAAGAGAGGATTGGTGCTGGAAGAATGCCCCATTGTATGAAGTGATATTAGATATGGCTATAAAGCACCTTCCAAATCCAATTGAAGCACAGAAATACAGAATTCCAAGGATATGGCACGGAGATACTGAATCAGAATTCGGAAAAGATCTGGTAACCTGTAATCCAAAAGGCAAGGTCGCATTCGTAATAACAAGAATAGTTATTGATCCTATTTCAGGAAAAGAAATTTCAGCCGGAAGGCTTTTCTCAGGAACACTAGAAAAAGGCCAGCAGGTATATCTTAACAATGCGAAGCAGTATCAGAAAATACAGCAAGTGCTTATCTATAATGGAATAAAACCAGAGGTTGTTGATTCTATTTCTGCAGGAAATGTTCTTGCAATATCTGGGGTGACAGGATATGCCGGAGAGACTATAACACTTGAGCCAGAGCATCCTTTCACAGAGCTTAAACATATATTTGAACCAGTCATAACAAAAGCAATTGAAGCGAAGAAAGCCACAGACCTTCCAAAGCTTATAGAGGTATTAAAAAAAGTGGCAAAAGAGGATCCTTCAGTGAAGGTTGAGATAAATGAAGAAACTGGGCAGAATCTTCTCCATGGAATGGGGGAATTGCATCTTGAAATAATAGAGAACAGAATAAAGACAGAGAAGAATGTAGATGTTAAGACATCTCCCCCTATAGTAGTCTACAGGGAAACCGTGTTGAGGCCTTCGCCAGAAGTAGAGGGAAAATCCCCTAACAAACACAACCTTTTCACAATGATAGTTGAGCCTCTTGAGGACAAGGTTTATGAAGCAATAAAAAGCGGCGAGATAGAAGAAGAAAGAATCAAGAAGAAGAATGACAAGCTTATAAACACTCTGACATCTTTAGGAATAGAGAATGAAGAAGCAAAGCAGTATAGGGAAATATACAAAGGGTGCGTATTTCTCGACAAGACGAGGGGAATTGTACAGATAGGAGAAGTAATTGGATTAGTTCTTGACGCTTTTGAGCAAGTTGTAGATCAGGGTCCATTAGCAAGAGAGCCTTGCACCAAGCTCAAGGTATCATTGATTGATGCGAAGCTTCACGAAGACGCCATTCACAGAGGTCCTGCACAGGTTTATCCAGCAATTAGAGATGCTATCAAAGAAGGACTTATAAAAGGCGGAGCAGCTATGCTTGAGCCAATACAAGTTCATTTGATTGAATGCCCTATTGATTTCATGAGCGAGATAATAAAGATTGTAGCCGGAAAAAGAGGGCAAATGCTTGATGTCAATCAAGAAGGTAACACTGCCATGATAAAAGCAAAGCTTCCTGTAGCAGAGATGTTGGGGTGGTCTTCAGATCTTAGGTCTGCAACTGAAGGAAGAGGGTCATCATCGCTTGTAGACCAGATGTTTGAGAAGCTGCCAAATGAGCTGCAGGAAAAAATAATACAGTCTATAAAGCAAAGAAAGGGTATCACAGAGTAAATTTATATATCTCTCTTTTCTTAAAGTATTATGGCAATGCAAAAAAACTGGCCACTTGGCTTTTTTGGATTTCTTGGCTTCCAGGGCATACAGGCATTATTAAGCCTAAATTGGAATGGAATGATCTGGCTTGTATGGCTGTTATGGTTTATGTACTTCATACCTAGAAGATAAAAGTGGTAAAAGATTAAGCATATTAAGATTTATATTAATACTTATTATACTAGATATACTATAG
>Ga0129299_1003484_pt1 | contig 10271 bp, 9 predicted proteins | sample ConPoolayeCmetaG_FD_94477 | JGI IMG/M metagenome (GOLD analysis project Ga0129299, IMG submission 94477) | Hot spring microbial mat communities from California, USA to study Microbial Dark Matter (Phase II) - Cone Pool mat layer C metaG ... | reverse complement strand
GGTTGTGTGCTAAACTTGCCACCACTGCTTACAAGATATTGTGCGCGGCTGCAATTGGCAAACGCCGTTATCAGTTTAATGAGTTGAGGAGCGTGCTTTGAGAAAGTTCTGGATCCTTATATCATTGGGCTTGGCGACTGTCTTTTTTCTGCCCGTGGTTGAGGTGATTGCCGAGCCGCCGATGCGGCCCGTTGGCCAGGATATGCTGGCTAAAATTGATTCTCCCTTGCCCAACAGCGTGCTACAGGGCAGAGTCCAGGTCAAAGGGTCAGCTCAACATCCCCAATTCAGTTTTTACAAGGTCGAGTTCGGGCCGGGAGAAAACCCGACAGACGACCAGATGGTCATTATTGGCGCAATCCATGAGGAGCAGATCATCAACGGCCTCTTGGAGACGTGGGATACCACGCTCATTCCAGACGGGTCATACACATTGCGCCTGCGGGTCGTAGACATCACCGGCAATTATCAAGAGGACTGGGTGCGCCGCCTATCGGTCAACAATACCTCCCCGACTCCTACGCCGACGCCTGAACTGCCTCCCACGCCTGTCTTTGTGCCGCCCACGTTCACGCCGACGATTATCCCGCCGACACCGACCATTGTGGTAGAGCAGCCTTTCTTGAACCAGCCCACCGCCACTCCACCGCCGCCGCCAACCGTGGACTTCAAACCTGTCCCGACGTTGGGCACCCTGGTCGCAGAAAAAGAGCCGACCGCCACCCCTACCCCCCGGCCGACCAGCACACCGGCGCCGAGCATCACTGAATTGTTTCAGCCTCAGCAGTTGGGCAACGCCTTGTGTTTTGGGGCCTTATTTATGGCCGGAGTATTCGTCTTTTTCGGCGCGTTGTCCCTGTTGCGCCACCTTATTTTGCTCTTGTTGAGCAGCCGCTGACAGGTCGGGGGCGATGGGCCCGCAAAGACACGTGTTCATCGTGGGACTGGGCAATCCCGGCGTCAGGTATGCCCGGACCCGGCACAACGTCGGCTTTCACTGCGTGGACCGTCTGGCCGAAGTGTATGGCTGGGCCTTCGCTCGCCAGCAAGCGAAAGCCCTTTTGGCTTCAGGTGAACGCGAAGGGCTGAAAGTCACTTTGGTCAAACCGATGACCTACATGAACCTCAGCGGCCAGGCAGTGGGTAGCCTGGCGCGCTTCTATAAGGTTGTCTATCAGGACATCCTGGTCATTTATGATGACCTGGATTTGCCTGTGGGGCGCATTCGCCTGCGGCCCGGCGGCGGTTCAGGCGGGCACAAAGGGATGGAATCCATCATCCAGGCTTTGGGCACTGAGGATTTTCCGCGGTTGCGCGTGGGCATCGGGCGGCCGACCGGCGGAGACGCAGTGGAATACGTGCTTCAGCAGTTTAGCTCAGATGAAGCGATTATTATGTCGCGTGTTTATGACCGCGTTGTCGCCGCAGTGTCAGTCTTTCTGCGGGCCGGCATAGATGCAGCGATGAACGAGTTTAACGGCAGCCGCGGCGATGTGGAACAGAGCGACGCGCCCTGATTCTGATCAGCGATTGCCAAAACGAGGTTCACCCAACGGAAACAGCCGCCGGAAATGTTCCGGCGGCTGTTCATTATCCTCTACCAGGGCCAGGCTTATTTGCCGAGCATATCGGCAGCCCAGGCCAGGTCCAGCTCTTCTAGCTTGGCCCGTGTGGGCACTCCGTTTTCGTCCCAGCCAGCCATAGCATAGTACTGCGCCCTGGCCCGTTCAAACTCCTCTTTGTCCACGGCCACGCCGTCCGTCGGGCCACCCTTGAGCGGTACGAAAGCCTTCGGCGGCAGGACATCGCGGTTCTTGGCGATGCCCTCGCGGGCGTTGAATACACGCATCAGGTTCAAGCTCCGCTCGCCAACTTTCATCAACTCCCACATGCTGGTGTTCCAGCCAGTGATGGCCGCCACCGCGCGCGGAAGAGCAGTCGGCCCGTACAGTTGCCAGGTGCCGCCCCAGACGAATTGGCATGTGCCGGCGCTGTTAAGCGTGTGATACCAGCACTGGGTGTACCAGGCGAATCTGACCTTTTCGGTATCCAACACATGCGCTGGCCGCGGGGAAAGCAGGCCCAGGGCCGAGCTGCGTCGGTGCTGCTCATCGGAGGCATCCGGCGCGTAGGCGTGGTCATGCTCGGAGGTCTGATGGTCCGCCCCATAAGGGTTCACGGCGTAGATGAGCCCCAGAGACCGCTTGTACTGCGGCATGTGGGCCGGGAAGGGCGAGCCTTTGCAGCACACTGAGTACTGTTCTGCCCCCTTGCCAATTTCCGCCGCTGCCGCATCCGGGCCTTCGGCCAACAGGTCGCCGATGCCCTGGCGCTTGGCAATCATCTCCGTCATCTTGACGATCGCTTCGGCATTGCCGAATCTGAGCTCAATGCCATCGGTATCGGCGGTGGTCAACAGCCCATTCTCAAAGCAGTCCATCGCAAAAGCAATGGTCGCGCCGGTGCTGATCGTGTCCAGGCCATAGCGGTTACACAGCTCGTTGGCCTTGGCCACAGCAATGAGGTCGCCGACACCGCAATAGGAGCCCATGGTCGACAGCGTCTCGTATTCGGGCCCGCCGTACTGTGGGTCAACAGTCCATTTGCCCTCACCCTCTTTGACCTCGACGACTCGCTTGCAGCGCACGATGCAGGCATGGCAGGTGTCGTCCTCTTTGAGGATAGTCTCCGCCATGGTCTCACCCATCAGGTTTTTGTATTCTTCGAACACGCCGCTGGACCAGTTTCTGGTCGGCAGGCCACCCGTCTGCTGCTGGTAACCCAGCACGCCGCCGGTGCCGTATTTCTGCATGTTCTGCACACCAACGTCTATCTTGCGCCATTCCACCCCCTCTTTGACCAGCGCTTTGAGTGCCTCTGGGTCAGCGATGCCCGGCTTGCCGGTACCGCGTACGGCGATGGCCTTGAGCTTCTTGGAACCCATCACACAGCCCATGCCGGTACGCCCATTGGCGCGGTTTTTGTTGTTGATCAGACAAGCGTACTTGACCAGGTTCTCACCGGCGGGGCCAATCTGCAGGACTTGCAGTTTGGGTTCGTTGAGCTCAGCCTTGAGCATGTCTTCCGTCTCACCTGTTTCTTTGCCCCACAGGTGCGAGGCGTCACGCAGCTCTGCCTGACCATCGTGCAGCCACAGGTAGACGGGCTTGGGGGACTGCCCCTTGATCACGATGGCATCAAAGCCGGCGAATTTCAACTCGGCCGGCCAAAAGCCGCCAGCCTGCGCGTCGCCGATAGCACCCGTGAGTGGCGACTTGGCATTTGCCATCACCCGCGAGTTGCCGGAGATGGCCGCGCCGGTGACCACTCCGACAGAGATGACCAGCACGTTGTCTGGCCCGAGCGGGTCTGCGCCGGCGGGCATTTCGTTGAGGATATAATGCATCGCCAGCGCACTCCCGCCCAGATACTTGCGGAAAAACTTTTCACCCGGGCTCTCTATCTCCAGTTTGCCCTTAGTGAGATCCACTTTCAGGATCCTGTCACAGAAACCGTTGGACATTCTACACCTCCATTGTTTCAGATATAAATTGTGTGAATACAACGAATAGCCAATTCGTGGAAGGCCCCTAAACGTATGACAGGAACACACCCTCAGCACTCGACTGAAATTGCTGAGGGCGCGCCTCCTTTGCGCAATGGCGGGCGAGAGAATTGCTCCTCTCACCGTGTCGTTCAGCCATCCCGGAGGGATCAACTGAATCGGAGGTAAGGTCTTGAACTGCCAGCGCGCGGCGACAGCTATTGCAAGAATTGATGCACGCAATTATTGTAACATAGGCCGCAGAACTTGTCAATTACCGCCTGACTTACGTCATGGATTTTTCATCAGACAACATTTATAATAATGCGGTAGCAGATATGTGACCAACATGTATGATCAGGAGGAACTACCATGAAGTTCGAGAAGTTGCACGATGGGGGGATGATCCCCGTATTGGGATTGGGGACATGGCGAATGGGAGGCGATATGACGCCCAGCCACGTCCATGACCGCCGTGAGTTGGAGGGGATCAAGACCGCCCTGGAGCTGGGATATACCCATATTGATACGGCGGAAATATACGGTTCGGGCCACGCCGAAGAATTGATCGGTCAGGCTATTCGCGGGGCCGATAGAAGCCGCCTCTTTCTGACGAGCAAGGTATGGAGCGCCAACTTACATTATGAGGGTGTATTGAGGGCTCTGGAGGGCAGCCTGCGAAGGCTGGGGACTTCCTATCTCGATATGTATCTGATTCATTGGCCCAACCCTGGCATTCCGCTTGAGGAAACGTTCCGCGCTCTCAACGAATTGGTGGAACAGGGCAAAGTAAGATACATCGGCGTCTCGAATTTCGATTTGGAGCAATTGAAGCGGGCTAAAGCTCTGGCACGAGTCCCCTTGGCGACCAATCAGGTTCACTATAGCCTGCTGCATCGTGAACCAGAGAAAAACGGCGTTTTGCGTTTCTGTCAGGACAACGATATTTTACTGACCGCCTACAGACCTCTGGAGAAAGGCGAGGTGCTCGATCACCCTGTCGTGCGGGAGATCGCACGTCAACGTCAAGCCACGCCTGCGCAGGTAGCCATCAAGTGGCTGATCAACCAGCCGAAAGTCATCGCCATTCCAAAGGCGGTCAGCAGGCAGCACCTGGAAGAGAACCTCGGTGCTCTGAGTGTGGAACTCACAGCAGAAGACCTGGCCAGGCTCGACGCTTTGGGTTAATTTGCCGGCCCAACCCATCTGCCAGGCCATACGCAGGCCACCGGTACGGTGAACGACCCTCTTTCGTCGTGTTTCCACTACACGGAGGCTCAGTCTCGATTGCCGAATTTCATGATCCCGCCGTCTATGCCATACGAGATGAACAGCTCCCCATCAAGCAACACGTAAGAGGTTGCTTCATTGAGCAGACGGACATACATGTCCGATAGCGAGTCAAGTGGACACATCGCTCTGGTCAAGATATTGACTTCTATCGTGAGCTGTTGGCCCTGCATCTCATAGCTTCCGCGCCCATAGTTGCAATCGGCGCGAACGGCGACTTTGCCATTGGGCAGGAACTCCAAAGTATACTTCTCTGGGTCATCAATGGCGATGGTTTTCTCACTGGCCTCCTGTATCTCTTCGAGCTTCCAGGTCACGCCATTGAGCCTGCCCTGGCTCGCCTGGGCGGACGGCGGGAGGCTAAGCCTTAAGGACGTGACCAACGCATCCAATTGCAGAAGGCTGGGGGAGAAATCCGTTGCCTTAAGACCGTTCAACTGTGCCTGAATCCCCGTGAGGTAGGTCTGGAAGTCTTCGGAAACTTTGAGTTGTTCCGATGGCGACATATCGCTTGCCTTGTCCGGCAAACCGGTGGCTGAAACAGGATAGTCAAAAGAGATGTAGTAGCCACCGTCGTCGGTCAGTCCCTGGAAGACGTACTTCAGGTCAGCATTGACCACCGGGCCGACGCTCTGCGCGAAGCGTCCAACAAATCGCAGGCCGCTGCCGCCAGCGAAATTCAGGAATTGAATCTGCACCGCCAGGTCATTGTAGCCGGCAGCCGGTGGCAGGAAAGGGAGCGGATTCTCCGGCAATTTCGGCCGGTTGGCCAATATGTTCTGCAATTGACTGACGTTGTTGGATACTGTCGGGTCGCCCGCCGCATTCCACAGGGACTCGTATGCGTCCACCGGGAAGACGCGCAATCGTTCCACGCCGTCAAACAGGAATGCTACGTAGTCAGGGTTGCCGGCAGGTCCCGGCGGCGAACTGGCATCGTAAGGCACAGATGGCATGGCTGCGCCGACTACCTCGCCCGCCAAAGACCGTGCATCGAACGTTACGGCTTCTGGCGCCAGCCTTGCTCCCGCGCGATTCAACTCAGACTGAGACGCAGAGGCAGAGATTTCGGGCGTAACTGAAACGCCGGCCTCCGGCCGCGTCTTAACATCTTGCGGAGTTTCCGTTGCACGGCCTGTTTCCAGAGCTTGCAAAGGTCTCTTGCCGTTGATCTCCGGCAAACACAGCTTCCACCCCGGGCGGATCAGGCTCGGATTGGCGATTGTGGCAAAACTGCCGTCTCGTTCTGCCACAGCATTGGTCGCCTTGACTATAGCCTGATACAGCGTGCGGTCGCCATAATATTTCTCGGCGATTTTCAGCAGGCTATCGCCCGGTTGCACAATGTGCTCAGCCTGACAGGAATCCGGCTCCTGCGCCAAAGCCGGCGCGGGCGCTAACAGGATAACCGACAACAAAAAACCACAGAGATAAACTTTTCGTCTCATCAATACTCCTCTCTGTCCATTCGATACCAGAGCCATCTGGCCTGGCCCCTGCTGTTGCCCATTATATTACAAGAGCGGTGAAAAGTCATTCTTTTTTGGCAAATCGCTCAATGAGAGTACAATTGGCTCACTGATGGAGCCGCAGAAAAGCTGAGGCCCTCACACGTTTGAGCCGAAGTGGCGACTATGAACTGGTGAACGTCCCGTTTTTCAGCGGGCTTCCTGGTATTTTTGCTGTCACGTTTCTCAAGCGACCGGTTTTTTCGTTTTTCAACAAAGGAGCTTTGACCATGAAGAGTTCCTACTTTGGACGCCTTATGGCATTTGGCCCCCTTTTTCTTATTGTAACCCTGATATTCGCCTGCGCCGCTTCGGCGGAAGGGGAACGTACCATCACTGTGACCGGCGAGGCTGAAGTTCGAGTCCCGCCGGACGAGGTTATCATCACATTGGGCGTCGAGACCGCCGATAAACAAATCGCCGAAGCGATGCGCCAGAACAATGAGCGGGTGCAAAAAGTGTTGGCTTTGACGCAGAGCTATGGCATCGAACCTGAGCACGTCCAGACGGAGTACGTCGAAATCGAGCCGCGCTACATGGACAGCTACGAACAGCGCGATTTCATCGGCTATTTCGCCCGCAAAACAATCGTGGTGACCCTTAGAGACCTCGCCAAGTTTGAAGGATTCTTAACCGACGCCTTGGCGTTGGGGGTCAATTACGTGCACGGCATCGAGTTCCGCACAACCGAGTTGCGTAAGCATCGCGACCAGGCCCGCTCGTTGGCAATTCAGGCCGCCAGGGAGAAGGCCGAAGCCCTGGCGGGCGAACTGGACCAGGCCATCGGCCGGCCTGAGTCCATCACCGAAAATCAGAACTGGTGGTGGTCTTCATATAGCTCGTGGTGGGGCAGTCGGTGGAGCTCCGGCATGTCCCAGAACGTCATCCAGAACGCTGGCTCGCCAGCGATGAGTGTCGAAGGAGCTTTGGCGCCCGGGCAGATTGTCGTCAGGGCCAGCATCACGGTCAGCTTTGAACTGAAAGACCCGTCTTGATGGCAGCGCGGCCATTCTCCCTAAGCAAAGTGCAATTGAGCCGCGCCTGGGGCAGCCGAAATGGGGGTGAGTGCCTGTGACCTTTACTCTGCCGGCGATTGTTGGCTTTGTCGTTGTGTTTCTCTTCCGCGTGCTCAGCGTGACCCTGGGCACGGCCAGACAAATCATTGTCGTGCGCGGTCACAAATATCCGGGCGCCATATTCGGGTTCTTCGAGGTGCTCATCTTCACCCTGGCAATCAGCAAAGTCGTGCGAGACGGCAACTGGTACGACGTGCTGGGATACTCCGCCGGTTTCTCGGTCGGCACGATTGTCGGCGCTATCCTGGAGGAAAGGCTGGCGCTGGGTTTCTACAGCGTGCGCATCATCACCCACGAAAAAGCGCAGGAATTGGCTGAGGGCCTGCGCAGCCAGGGCTTTGGCGTCACCGAGATCATCGGCGAGGGCCGCGACGGGTTGGTGTACGTCCTGGAAGTGGTGGTTCGGCGCAAAGACCTGCAAAAGCTGTACAGCTACGTGCGAAAGGTGCACGACAGGGCTTTCGTCACCGTGGCGGAAGCACAGAGCGTGCGGCGCGGCTATTTCATCAGCGAGGGTACCCGCTAGCCGGCCATCGTGTTGGCTACGGTTCGGTGGCTTCGAGCCATTTCGCGCCCGTTATGTTCATGAAGTCCTCAACCTTGAGCCGCAGGTTGACCCCGCGTTTGCCCGCGCTGACCACAAATTCCGTCAAAGCGCGGGCGTGGACGTCCACATAGACCGGCCACTGCTTGTTCAGCAAGGCCAGGGCGGAGATGCCGCCCACCTGCAGGCCGGTCAGTTGTTCAGCCTCTTTGTGGGTAGCCATGCGGAAGCCTTTTTCCCCCAACGCTGCGCCGACCCGCTTCAGGCTGACCTCCAGGTCACCCTGGACGACAACCAGCACAGGCTTCTTGCCCGATGGTGGCATGATCACCAGCGTCTTGTAGACCTCGCGGACAGGAAGGCCGACCGCCTCGGCCACACCAACGGCCGAGTGGATGTCCGGCGAGAATTCGTAGACCTGATAGGGGATATGCCGCTGGTCTAAGACGCGCATGGCGTTTGTCTTGGCCTTGTTTTTGTCAGGCACTGCTCCCTTCTCCTCGTAACACTACTCCCGGCCGCGCGCCAGTGTGGACGTTGTGGCCCACCACTATCTTGCCGTTGACGATGACGTAGGCGATGCCCGCCGGATATTGATGCGGGTCCTCGAAGGTCGCCCGGTCGTTGATGGCCGCCGGGTCAAAGATGACCAGGTCGGCCTTGTAGCCTTTTCTGACCAGACCCCGGTCGGCCAAGCGGAGTTTCCGGGCCGGGAAGCCGGCCGCCTTCCAGATGGCTTCTTCCAGTGAAAGCACGCCCAGCTCGCGCACATAGCGCCCCAACAGGCGGGGATACACGCCATAGTTGCGCGGGTGGGGGACGCCCTGTCGCCGCGGCCCTTCGGCGGCGAACCCGAAACTGTCTGTGCCGATCATCACCGCCGGATGGCGAAGCTTCAACTTGAGGTTCTCCTCGGACATCTGGAACAAGAACATGGAGGCTTCGAGGTCAGTTTCCAACAAGATGTCGAAGACAACTTCTTGTGGCGATTTGTGAAGCTGTTCGGCCAGCTCTGCCACGCGCCGCCCCTGATAATCCGGCCGATCAGGGCAACTGGCGACCATGACATCCTGCCACTCGATATCCCGGTAGCCGCCGGACGTTTGCATCGCCACAGCCATCTCGCGGCGGGTGGACGGCTCGGCCAGGCGCTGGAGCGTAGCTTCTTTGCCTCCTGCCTGCGCCCATTCGGGCAGGAGGGACAGCAGGGTGGTGCTGCCGGCGGTGTAGGGGTAAGTGTCCGCGGTAATGTCCAGGCCCTCCGCCTGCGCCCGCTCGATCATCTCAATGGCGCGCGGCAGCTTGTCCCAGTTGGATTTGCCGGTGGCTTTGAAGTGGCTCACTTCGACGGCCGCACCTGTCTCGCGGCCGATGGTTATCGCCTCAGACAAGGCCGCCAGCAGGTTGGCGCCCTCGCCGCGCAGGTGACTGAAATAGAAGCCGCCGCGAACACCTGCGGGTCGAGTGACCTCGATGAGCTCCGCAGTGCTGGCATACGAGCCGGGCGGATAGATCAGGCCAGTGCTGATACCTATCGCCCCTTCGTCCATCGCTTTGTGCACCTCAACCTGCATCCGGGCCATCTGTTCCTGAGTTGCCGGGCCGTCGGTCAAGCCCATGATCGCCGAGCGGATCATGCCCTGCCCCACCAGGGGGGCAATGTTCATCGAGATGCCGATTTGGGTGAGGTGGTCCAGAAAACTGCCAAACGATGACCACGCCTCCCACGGCATGGGCATTTTGGGCGCCATCTGCGACCAGGCTTCCATCGAGCTGGTCACCTGCTCGCGCGTTTCAGGCATCAGTGGCGCAGGCGATAGCCCACACTGCCCCACCACAGCCGTGGTGATGCCCTGCTGCACCAGGCTATCGGCCGTTGGGCCGAAGGGCAGGGTCAGATCAGCGTGGGAGTGCATGTCAATGAAGCCAGGCGACACCACATGGCCGTCAGCGTCAATCACCAGCTCCGCCTGCGCGCCTTCAAACTGCCCGATGTCCGCGATACGGTCGCCCTCGATCAACACGTCCGCCCTGAAACGGGCTGCGCCAGAGCCATCTATGACCTGTCCGTTCGTGATGAGGATATCCATGGCAATCTCCTTATTCCTTATGAAGAACTTTTTCGACATGGGACAAAACACCATGTAAAATACAATAACAATCGAATTATTGCAAGGCAAATCAAGGTGCGATTTGCCCAAAAGCCTGTCCGGTAGCATACTCGTTTGTTCGTGGACAGAACCAGTCACGGGCGCATCCGAAATTTGGGGATCGGATGCCTGCACCGTTTTCGATGGCCGCCGAATGGC
>Ga0129299_1003480_pt1 | contig 10281 bp, 5 predicted proteins | sample ConPoolayeCmetaG_FD_94477 | JGI IMG/M metagenome (GOLD analysis project Ga0129299, IMG submission 94477) | Hot spring microbial mat communities from California, USA to study Microbial Dark Matter (Phase II) - Cone Pool mat layer C metaG ... | reverse complement strand
GCCACCAAGCTGATGCTGGGGATGAAGCAACTGGAGGACTGTAAACCCCTCCTGCAAGCGGAGCACTCAGAACAACTGGTGGCCTTGAAGGATTTGCTTTCGCTTTAATGAGGCGGGCTTGGGTGAGCGTTCGGACAATGGCATACCGTGCGATTGGCATCCGCAAGGGTGAGGGTTTATGATAGACTAGTCACCGCGTCTTTAATTTGTTGTACGATTAGGGGAATATCAGCGGGGGAGTTCATTCGTCCTAGTGAGATGCGCACAGAACATCGCGCTTGATCACGGGTTAATCCAATGGCTTGCAGAACATGAGAAGGTTCTGGAGCCCCACTTGTGCAAGCTGAACCCAAGCTCATCATTAAGTAGGGTGATCTGAGAAGAAGGCTATCAGCTTCGATTCCTTCTATAGTGAAATTGATCGTATTCGGAAGACGCGGAGCATCTTGAGCATTGATCTTGATCGTGGGTAAAGCTCTTTGAAGCTCTTGTTCCAGTTCATCACGCAGCGCCTGTAAACGCCCTTGCTCGTCAGGCATCTCCATAGCAGCGATTTCACAGGCTGTCCCAAACCCAACGATAGCAGGCACATTGGAAGTTCCAGATCGTAAACCTTTTTCTTGCCCGCCGCCAAGGATCAGGGGTTGTATAGGGATCAACTTTTTTCCCCCTCGGATATATAGGGCGCCTATTCCCTTCGGACCATACATCTTGTGAGCACTTAAGGAGAGCAAATCGATCTTCCACTGCAGGACTGAGCAAGGAATTTTGCCAACCGCCTGAGCTGCGTCAGTGTGTACCAAAGCTCCATAGGAATGCGCCAGGTCAGCGATGCTAGCAATTGGCTGTAGGGTGCCGATTTCATTATTGGCTGCTTGGATAGAAACGAGAAAGGTATTTGAATCTAATGCGTTTTCCAAATCAGCCAGCTTCACCAGCCCATTTTCATCAACTGGCAGAACAACAACTTCAAAACCTTGTTGTTCCAATTGTTTACAAGGGGCCAAGACTGCCTTATGCTCTATGCTACAGGTAATAACTTTGCGTTTCTCAACAGGTGCAAAGGCAGCGCTGCCTAAAATTGCTAAATGGTTGCTTTCTGTAGCCCCAGAAGTGAAAATGATCTCAAAAGGTTGGGCGTCCACAAGGGAAGCAACTTGTTGACGAGCGTTTTCAACAGCCTGAGCAGCTTTGCGTCCCAAGACGTGAAAGCCATTGGCTGGATTGCCATAGATTTCCGTAAAGTAGGGTAACATTGCTTCAACGACGCGCGGGTCGCAAGGGGTCGTTGCATTGTAATCCAGATAAATGGGTTTGATCATTCTTAGCTTTCGTTAATCACCTCATAACTGATCTGTTCGTCGTACTGACGATATTCTGCATCCAGCAGATAAAGCTGATCCCAAACGATTTGGCGCATTTCAATCGCTGGGCGGACACAATACGTCTCAAACTCTTCAGAGCTAATTTCGCCATGTGGAAATTGAAGCTTCATCAAACCGCTAGCCAAGAGACGCACCGCATCTTCATTGCGTTTATAGAGTTTTTTGCCCTTGAGGATGAGATTGCGTGAGGCATATTGATTCGCCGTTATATCTTCTCGCAAAGCCAGCAGAGCGTCACCGAAAAAGTCTGATTTCAACCCCATGCCTTGAGCAAACGAATCACCGCTCAGTTTGCGCACCTTCCAGCCAGGGATGATCCCACGCAAACGGTCAATGAAGGCGGTTTCTTGTAAGAATTCAGGCAATTCTTTGACGAGAGGAGTTTGAATAGGCTTCTGTTCCTGATCAAGCTGGATATTGGCTAAGAGAACTAAACTACAGGGGCTAGAGGTTTCATAAAGTCCACCACGGGTTAGACGACCATTGGCTAGAAATCCCTTTAAGCCTCCAACAATTTCGCCCGGTTTTTCAAATTTCAAAGTTTGTACTTCATCCAGAACGACTACAGCAAAGCGGGCTAGCAATCCCCATTGGCCGGTGGCATTGTTGACAAACAAAACTGCCGGCGAAACGTTACCACCACTCACCAGACGCACGCGGGGGTTGATGTTTTCGTACAGGTAACTCTTGCCTGTGCCTTTTGGGGCAAGTTCAAGCAGGTGCAGGTTTTTCTCCACCAAAGGAAGCAGGCGACAGAGCAAGTAGGTTTTTTCGCGTTCAGTGAATTGCCAGGGATTGTACCCTATCGAGTTCATGAGCAGGGCACGCCATTCATCCAGAGTGAAAGCAGCTCGTTTCTCTTTGTAGATTTCCAAGTTAACCGAAGCCTGCATAGGTTTGAAGGAAACCAGTGCAATTCCTTTTTGTGTATCGGTCAATTCTACCACCCCCCACATACCTTGTTTTAGCAAGTCGGGGTACTGTTCAACAATCCCATCGGCGATTTCAACTTCCGGTAAGTCTAAGAGTTTAAGTTGCGCTACCCGCTCTTTTCTACGTTTTGTTAGAACAATTTCTACCTCTACCGGGGTCAGTACTTTAACAACTTCTCCATTAAATAGGCGATTCTTGATCACCTTGGCTTCCTCGGGTAAAGGAAGGAATCGATTTGCCCAAGACTGAATCTTGTCCAATTCCTCAGGAGAAACAGGGCCCTCTCCAGGAGCAAGGTTCTCCAGCAGCCACTCTGCCACATAGGCCGGGACACTACGCCGATTCAATTGACTACTCGGCAGACGGCGTTTGTCTATGGCAAGCCGGCCAAATACAGCCTTGACTTTTTCATTGAGGGTTTCGGGTGTAAGTGAAGTGGTCATAAATCTAAATCCATAAGCAGATCATCTGGACGGTCGTAAAGGACGTTGATTTGTATGGCAGCATCTTTTTCTACTGTAAATGTTGTGCCATTGGGTTGAACAAATAGAAGCCTAGCAGTGATTTTTCCTTCCGCCGATTTTGGCGGCCAAGGAGAAAGCGATTGCTGGAATTGGATTTCACTGAGAGGCGGGATATGCCAGTCAACTTCTAACGTTACGCCATGCGAAAAATCGATTTGACAGCATTCCAGCGCTAATGGACTGTGATTGAGAATAGAAACAGACACTTTGCCGCTCATCTCGGCTTCGCCCGAGCCGCGGATGGTAATTTCGAGATCGGCGGGTTGTGCATCCCTTTGAAAAACGAACCATGGAACAATGACTTCTTCCGGGAACAGGCCACCATGTGGATAGGCTTCTGTTCCGCTTTTGTCTGCAAAAGTGGCTTCTCCCCACACCAGGCGAAGATTTTGCGCCACGCCGAAGCGCTCGCCATATAATTCTACCCAGCCGTTATTTTCGTCGATTTCAAAGCCGGTTTCAGGGAAAGGACGCTGGAAACTGCCCCACGCTGCGCGCCCATGCGATTCTATCCCTTCTGGGGCAGCTTGACGCAGAGACCGCGGATTCAACACCCGCCCGTGATCGCTGCTGATCAGGATTTTCAAGGATAGTCTGGAAGGAATAGTTTGAACCACTTCTTCGATTGACTGCACAATCGATCGCAATTCCGCCCGAATTTTTCGATCCCGTCTCTCTTCACTTTCATAATGATAGGTGTAATCAGGCTCGCCAACACGCCAAAACCAGACCTCTCCAGCAGCAGCTTGCTGAAGATGTTCTTTCGGTGAAAATTTATCTGGCAAAATTTTGCCCAGAAGCGGGGTCTGTGGAGCATGAAGCGGCGGGACACCTTTCAGCATAGCCTCTTTGGCAAATTCAGTGACGGTGGGCAGTGCGGTGAAGCAATATGTTTTTTGCAGCAGGGTCAGGCGCGGAGAACGGGCAGAAATTTCCTGCACCAGCCATTCAGCATCCCATGCCGGCAGACCATCAAGGATGACACACAAAGTCAATGCATTGGGGTCCCCCAATTGAGCAGATTTTTGGAAAGCAAGATGCTCGCCTTCCAAGAGCCAGCGCGGATAACGTTCCAGCAGCCAACGAGCAAAGGCTTGCGCATGTCTCACCGCAGTCTGGCGGGCAGTTTCATTTCCAAAGCGCGCCTGCCAGCGGCGATAAGGCAAGTATTCACATTCAAACCAGTTCAGAACAGCGTTTTCGTTATCCGGCAAGGAAGCAGGGATGGGCGGCGGCAAATGTTCTTCAAGCTCTGTCAGAGTCGAGTAGTCCAAGTAACGCTGAAGTTGGCGAAGTGCAGCACGCGTGAGTTGGTGGGAATGCTGACGATAATACTCTGCTGTTTGGCGTGCCAACTCCTGACGCAAAGCATATGAAAGCGGGAAGGACAGCATCTCAGCAAAGAATGCGCCGTTCGTGGCAACGATACGCTTCATCCAAGCTGCTTTGACCACATTTAGCCAGCGGGCAGGCAATTCGAGCGGAAACTCACCCCAAGCGGTAGCAGTCTTTTTTCCGGCGCCAAGCCAGCGCAAAAGTAATTTTTCAGCCTGAGTGGCAGTGGTAGCGCAATATAGTTCTCTAATGGCCGACTTGCCTGCCCGCATTTCCATTTCGGATGCAAAAGTCTTAAGAATGACAGATTCGGCTTCGCTAGGGGTGTGCTCCAACAGCCAGAGCAGCCAGGCAGCAGCGTGTTGAGGGGAAGGATCGCCCTGCCACAACATGTAGTCGGCCGGAAAACAGGCGTTCAGGACAAAGACAGCCGAGAGTTCTCCGCTGGAGAGATATTCCTGTTCGATTTTTTCAGCCAGTTCTTTAGCTTGTTCGGAGGAAAGGGAAAAAGCACGCCGCAGGGCAGAACGTGGCGATTCGACAATTTGCGTTTCTACGCCCCGCAGAGCGTAGAAATCCTGCGCCCATTGACACAGGCGCGCTCCGCGAATCAAGAGCGGTTGACCTGAAACAGCATAGCGCAGGAAATCAACTTCGCTTTCAATAACCTGAACCCCTGGCAAGGCAGGCAGATCGCCTTCGGGATCGAGCAAAATCCTGCCTGTCATAGCTTATCCACCCACCATTTCTTGTAAACGCCGCAGGCACTCACGACGGGCCGATGGGGAAAGTTCGGTAAAAAGCGATTGGATTTTTAGCAAGTGATCTTTCTCGATTGCTTCCGATAACCTTTGCTTAAGATTTTCCAGTTTAGATAAATGTTCAGTAGAGAGAAACGGATGCGGGCTTTGCGCCATGCGCAGGAGTTCATCTGGTCTTGCACCCATTTTGTAACGGCTTGCCAAATCTACCAGCCATTGCTGGGCTTCTTTTTCCTTTTGATTCCGCATTTCATCTAGTTGCTTTTTTCTCTCTGCCAACAGGCTTAATTGCTTAGGACTAAGCCGAGCCGAAAATTCAGCTTCCAATTTCATTATCTCTGCTTCTAAAGCGCCTAAGTCTTCTGGCGAGTGAACAGGCATTCTTTCCAACCATCCGAGCCGCTCAAAAAATATCTCTAACTGGTCAATTTTTTCTCTGATGGCAGTTAGAGACTGATAGAGCGGTGTTTCCTGTACCTGGTCGAGATTGCGAAGCAACAAATCTTTTTGCTGACGGAGTGAAGTAGTTGAACTCGCCGAATCGATTGCCTGAGAAAGTAGTTCTTCGATTTGTTCAAACTGCCGAATCCGACTCTCAATTTGAGCAGCCTTATTCTGACGAAGTTTCTCGGTCTCCGGTGACAAATTCTTGAACTCTGCCAGCCTGGCTCGATAACGATACAAATCAGCCAATCCAGCGGTTTCTGCCATGCTTTTGATTTCTGCAATAATGCTTTTTTCGCTTTCAAGTTGCTTAAGTTCATTGTGGCGACGGTCAAGCGCCGTCAGAGCAGTTTCCACTACAGAATAAAGGGTCGGGAATTCTTTGAGAGAACGCTGTGCCTTTTGCAATTGGGTTTGTTGGGCTTTGTAATCACTCAGGTCACCTAATTGGGAATATCGCTTACAGAAAGTCTCCAGTTCTTGCGCCAGGAGAGTTTCCCAATTGCTGCGCAGTTGCTCAGGCGCAGGCAGGGAAGGAGAAACTAGCGCAGGGAGGGACAATTTGTCCAGCGCTGCTCGCAGAGAGAGCAGGTGTTCAACATCAGCATTGGCAAATTCATTATGAAGTTTTCTTACCTGATTATCATACTCCTGCGCAGCCACAATAGCTTCTTCAAGTCGCGGCGCATAAGATTGTATCGCCTCGCGGCGGTCAGGAGACAGGCTAGGATTTTGCTGCGCTTGCTGTAGTGTGGCGAGTGCTTGGTTGGCTTGTGCTATGCTAAAGCGCTGATTTTGACGAATTTGCTCTAGGATAGCATCCACTTCGGCAAACATTTCATCTGCATTAATGCGGCTGATTGCCAGCGGACTGGTCACGATAAGTCGATCAAGGAAGTCTTTTGGACCTTTGGTCTCGTCGAAATAATTCTTGAAACCTTCTAGCGAGATGAGTTGACCACTTAGCGAAATGCGGATTTCATGGCGTCGATAACCTATCCAGGCTGCCAGCAATAGCGTCAAAGTATTGTAGTCGTGACCGTAAGGTGGATTGAGCAGTTCCAGCAGGACATTGCCGGCGCGGGTTTCCTTACAGCCTGGGGGGAACGCAGCTTCCAGCCGGTTCCAGGCTTCGCGCAGGGCAAGCGAGCTAGGAGGTTGAATAGTATAAGTTTCAGCCGAAAGCAAACCCCATTGTACAGGCAGATAGTTTTTGGTGATATACGCTTGAATATCTTGTTTTCCCAAGGTTGCCAGGCTACCAGCGATTGCGTCACTGAATAAGCCAAGAGCCACTTTGCGAACCGCTTCACGCAACTTGTTGGGGCCTTTTCCGCTGGCAGAGTATTGTGTATAAAAGTTAACTCGATAAGCATACGCCCGATGGTAAATTTGTGACAGGACATTCCTCAAGGAGATATTCTTATGAATTTGAACGGATGTCCGATAGACTTGGGGGAGAGCATACTCATGCGGTTGTCGCGGCAGATCCGCATAATATTCTGGATCAAGAAAAATTCCGAACTCTTGTTTGAAGGCGTTTTCGGCACGCTTGCGTTCGTTCTCGTAGCCGATGGTGCCGATTTTTTCGCGCTCATCTCGCCCCAAATTCGTTAGAGCTTTTTTGCGCCGGGCGGCATGAAGCAGGGCAGGGGCAGGCTGATTGGGCAACAGAATGATTACCGGTAAGGGATAAGGGTTTGTGTCCAAGGCTTCTTCCAAGACCTTTTGAGCGTTTTGACGCAGGCGCATTTTCTCCTCTTCGGTCTGGGCTAGAAGCCAGACAACCAGGGCGCGCACACCCTCTTCGATGCCGCCTAGCCCGGCGCGATAGGGCTGCAGCAGGTTTTTGAGCGTTTTGGGGGTGAAAAATTCTTCGGTCAGAATGACCTGACGCGGCGCCCAGTCGTCTTTATGGCCAAATTGTTGCGAGATTTCCAGACAGGGGATCAATTCAGCGATTTCCTCCAGCAAAGCTCGGTCAATTGGAGTCTTCTGAACCGCCTCTTCGATGATTTTATCGGCTTCCAGCGAAAGGGCTCCGGCTGGAAGCAGAGAGGACATTTTGCGATAGGGATCAAATTCAATCACGCGGTTTTCGCTCATGTCGCGCAAAACGGCTTTCAGCCGGTGCTCAGGCAAGCCTGAGAGAGCACTCAGTAATTCTAACTGCTCAGAGCCTCTGGCTTTTTTTCTATCTAGAGCATTTACAGCGTGCTGAAGCAGTAGAGCTTTGAGTGCAGCGCGATGCTCTTCTTGAAGGGGGATGCGGGCGTTTTGCAATGTGGATTGATAGGCTTCATACCATTTTTTTGAAATCTGCTCACCGAAAAAATCCACCAGTTCGATGGCGAAGACGAAATTGGGCGTGCCATCTTCTCGCTCGGCGGGCCGTTGGGGCAATCCCTTTTCCCAGCGATCACGCACAAAGTGCAGGGCGGTGCGCGGGTTTTCGCCCGCCCCAGCCTCGAAAGTGTGATTCGAGAGGATTGCCGTTGTCAGCGGGTGCAAAGGGAAACAACCCTTAACGATGGTTTTCATCTTTTCGTCATCATTCCAGTGCAGGGTTTCATCATACCGCTGATAGAAGTACTCAGTGAGCGTTTCGCGGTTGCGAGACATGGCGACGCGGATAGGGTGATTTTGCAACCAGGCTGCCCAGGCGGCTTCGTCCTGTTTCAGATAGGCATCCAGCACGCCCTCCATCAGCGAAAACAGACGGGCGCGTTTATCTTGCGGCAGACGGTCAAGCTCTTTTATGACGTCATTCCGCCGCGTGCCCTGAGCATACGTTTCTAGGACGCTTTCCAGTTCAATTTGCGTAAACGCCAGGAAGGCGCACTTACCCTGTCGATCCTCAATCCCATTCAGTAATTCCTGCAATTTACCCGCCGCGCGGGACGCGGCATATTTTTGTAGGAAGAGACCAAATTCATCGAATAAGACCAGCAATCCGCCCATTTTGTTCGGCACGCAGACTTTATCCACTGCCCAAAGCACTAGGTCTTTCAGGCTGACTTCGCGCCCAAAGTCGGGATACGCACCGGTCAGATGTTTGAACGTCTCGCGGATGAGTTCATATGCACCGCTTTTGCGCACATCCTGACGCAACAAAGCCAGGTCGGTATTATAAGCGGTGAGAAACGCTTCGGCTTTCTGACGGGACTCCCCTGCCAACCCATCCAGCCAGGCTTCGGCGGGCTTATGCCAGAAAGGCAGTTCCATGCCGCGCGTGCAGTCATGTTCGGTCAACGCCTGTTCCAGCGCCCGCAGGAATCCTTCTTGTAAATCATCGAAGCCATCGCCGCGCAGACGAATGACCAGAAACTCGCCCTTGCTCTGTTTGAACTCGCGGTAGCCGCTGAGAGCGGCCGGATTATTGAGCGCTTGCCCCAGACGATCGAAAATGATGCGGACTTCTTCGGACTCTGGCGGACGGGAGAAGAAATTCGCCAGCGTGAGCGCCAGGTGACTTTTGCCACGCCCAAAGTTGGCAGTCAACACGATGCGATTTTCGTATTTTGCCGATATAAAGGCCGTTTTGAGGATTTCCAGCACGTCTTTAGCTGAGACATCGCGCCCAGCGCGGCTGGTGGACGGCGCACTGACGGTGAAGATGTAGTTCCGCAGCAGTTCGAGGTTGAGTGTGGGATTGTCGTAATCGCTTAGTTGAACATCGGAGCGAAATGCGCCGTGTTCGTCAATATGCACCAGGTCTTTGATCAGCATGAGTCCCTCCTGTGAAATGAAATTTATGACATTCCCTGGGCAATAAAGCCAGCATAGCGTTGAGCAAGGTAGGTCGGAAAAAGCGCATGAGCGTGTTCGGGCAGGGTCAAGACCAGTTTTGAACGCGGATAAGGTAAGCCTTCCAGAGCGGCCCGCCAGAAATGTATGCGCTCATCTACTTCCAGCCCCATCAAAAGCAAGTCGAGAGTGTGGACAAGGAGGCAGTCGCGGGGATATATGCCGGTTGTGAGAGTACGCAAGAGGTCAAGCAGTTTTTGATGTCCATCCGGGCGGGTGAGACCGGAGAAACGCGCCCCGGCGGGCAACCGCTCCAGATAGGTCTGACGTGCATCAATTGCGTGCAGGTTAAGTGGCACTGCCAGACTTTCTTCGCGCCCCAGATATTCGCGTGGCAGCAGCCAGATGCCTACGCCGGAGCGAGCGCCGGGTTGACGGAGTTGCTGAACGAGACTGCGGATGTCCATCTTTAAGTCTAGGCGGTGGGATTGGCTCAGGCGTACAGCCTTTCAAGCGCAAATTCTAGGTTAGGCTGAAGCAGGACAACCTGATAGGGATGCGAAATGCGGTACAGGTCAATCATGCCTTCCTGCTTGAGTTGAATCAAGAGCTCAATGAAGCCGTTTTCGCCTAGCAGGAACAACCCGGCAAAGTTGTCGCCGCTCAGGTGGTCGAGATTGACCGTCAGCCGTTCGCCGTAGCGCGCCTGCCAGTATTCTGCCAGGGCATAGCCCAGCGCCCAGAGCGGGGGAGGCGGAGCAGCGGGAACGCGATAGGTTTCGTTTTCAATCTCTTCCAGCAGCCCCAGCCGGTTGAGACCATCGCTTTTGAGGTAGGTGCCGGTGAAGATGGTGATGGTGCCGCGAATGGAACGCCAGACAGGCTCTTTGCCCGCTTCGCGGCGCAGGAACTCGCTCAGGTCGTTAATCAGGTCGGTGGCGGTGAAGGTGTTGCCCGTTAAAAAACGCCGCCCGACCAGGTGATGCCAGAAGGCGGTCGGTCCGTGCGGCGCAGCTAGATGATAGTGCAGTAGCCATTGTGTGCCCAACTGTTGCATTTGGGGATCATATCGGGCAACATACTGCCCAAAGACCGTAAGATGTTTTTTTTCATCGATCAGACCTGCCCGATAGGCGTAACGCGGCATCGCTT
>Ga0129299_1003478_pt1 | contig 10285 bp, 6 predicted proteins | sample ConPoolayeCmetaG_FD_94477 | JGI IMG/M metagenome (GOLD analysis project Ga0129299, IMG submission 94477) | Hot spring microbial mat communities from California, USA to study Microbial Dark Matter (Phase II) - Cone Pool mat layer C metaG ... | reverse complement strand
CCATTTCCTCGCGGGCCTCGTTCAACTGGGACAGTTGCGCTTCGACCTCGTTGAGGGCCTGTTGGAGCTGCTCCATTTCGCCGAGCATCTCGCCGGCTTCCTCGAGCGCTTCTGCCGCGTCCGCAAGGTCGCCCGCGGAGATAGCCTGGACCGCCTCACCGAGCATGTCGCCCAGCCCCTGGCATTGCTGGCAGCTACTCTGACGCTGCCGCATCTTCTCCAACATCTGCCGAGCTTGCTCTTCGGTGATCCCGTGGTTTTTGAGCCGTTCGGCCAGCTCCCTGGCCATCTTCTCGAGTTGCTGCGGGTCCGCCTGGGCGAGGGACTGCTGGATCCGCCCGGCCTCCTCCTCGGAGAGTCCGGCGTTCTGCAACTCGCGTTGACTCTGCTTGTCTTGGGCGGCTTCCCGCAGTTTGCGGGACAACTCGTCCAGTTGCTTTCGGGCTGCTTCCGCGGCCTGCGGATCAAGCCGCTTTTCTTGGGCCTGCCGGGCCAAACGCTGTTGCAATTCCTGAAGGGCCTGGCGGGCCTGATCGAAGTCGCTGCGGGCCAAGGCACTGGTCAGGGCGTGCAATTCGTTCCGCGGATCGCGGGGTTCGCCGATCTGCTGGAGCCGCTTCTTCACCTCTTCCAGCGCGCGAAACTGCTCGGACCGAGCCTTCTCTTTCAGGGCGTCTTGCAAGCGATCGAGCTTCTTCACTGCCTCGCGGCGGAGGGCGTCGGGATCGTGCTCCAACCGCCGCGGATCGTTCAACTCGGGGAGCCGCGGCCGGTCGTTCAGGTCGGGATTCTTCCGCTCGATCTCCTCGATCAACGAAGCGGGGCGGACCAGCGCCGCCTGCACGGCAGCCAGCCGGGCCAATCGCTCGTCTTGCTGGGCCTGGGCCTTCTTGCGGCCCAGGAGATCCCACTCCGGCAACAGCAACGACAGCAACGCCGCCGCCAGCATCGCCGAACCCCACGACAGCGAACGGGTCCAGCGGATCGGGATCAACTTTCGCGGGGACAGGCCGGCAACCGCCTGCTCGGCATCCGCGACCACGGCTTGCTCCCAGGAATCTTCCGCGGCCCGCGGCCGCACCACCAGGCCGGTGGAGACCCGCTCCCGCAGGCCGGCGGCTTCGTCCAATGCCTGCGCCGCGGCGAGCGGCTGTTCGCGGGTGAAGAGCATCCAGAAAAACGAGCCGGCCGCTCCGGCGACCGCAGCCGCGAAAGCCAGCCAGTCGGCCGGCAGGCGGCCCGGCACGAACAAACGGTCGGCCAGCCAGATCAGCGTCCAGGCGGCGGCCGCCAGGCAGACGGACCAGCCCAGCAACCGGAGCCAGCGCTTCAGCCAGAGCCGGAGCTGGGTGCGCCGGATGATGCTGTTTATGTTGTCGCTCATCGCGTCAAGCCCCGCGGGCGGATGGTGCTCGCCGCCGCGCCGCAGCGCGAAGCCTGCCCGCCAGAAAGTATACCGTGGCCCGCCCGTGGAGGGAACCCGCCGCGGCTTCGAGCACCGTGGCGAGTCGGCCGGCTCAGCCGGCCTCGGGCGGGGCGTCCGGCGGCGGGTTGTCTCCGGCGAGGCCGCGGGCGTGCCCGGCCGCCTGTTCGTAAACAGTGGCCAGGAAACCCATGAGCGGGAAGCGGCAACCGGGCAGGGCGAGCGGTCCCAGCCTACGGAGCGCCGGGTCGAGGTTTCGGGCCGCGTCCGGCGGGTCGGCGGGATCCATCGGTGAGAGACGAAAGGCGAGCGGATCCGGCGGTAGGTCGGCGGGGGGCGACGGGCGGGTCTCGGGAGGCTGGTCGGGTTTTCGATGGTCGGTCATGTCAATCCTCCGCGACCGCCTCGCGGGAGAGCCGCAGGACGTCGCGCAGCTCCGCGGTGGACAGATCGGTCAGCCATTCATCGCCGCTGCCGACGATGCGGTCGGCGAGGGCCGCCTTTTCGGTGAGCACCTGGTCGATGCGATCCTCGATGGTGCCGATGCAGACGAACTTGTGGACCTGCACGCGGCGGGTCTGGCCGATGCGGTGGGCGCGGTCGGTGGCCTGGTCTTCCACGGCCGGGTTCCACCAGCGGTCGAAATGGAAGACATGGTTGGCCCGCGTGAGATTCAGCCCGAAGCCCCCGGCCCGCAGGGAAAGCAGAAAAATCCTCTCTTTCCCCGCGGGATCCTGGAAGGCGTCGATCAGGCGGTTCCGTTCCGTCGCGGTCGTTCCGCCGTGGAGGAAGGGAACCCACAGGCCGAGCCGGTCCTGGAGGTAGCGTTGCAGCAGGTCGCCCATCTCGCGGTACTGGGTGAAGACCAGGGCGGCGTCGCCGGCTTCCAGGACCTCCTCCAGCATCTCCCCGAGGCGCTCGCACTTGCCGCTGCGGCCGGCCAGCGGCCCGCCGTCGCGGAGCAGGTGCGACGGGTGGTTGCACACCTGCTTCAACCTCGTCAGGGCCGCCAGGATCAGCCCGCGGCGACGAATGCCGCGGGCGGAATCCACCTGGGCGAGCAGCTCGTTGACCACCCGCTCATAGTGGACGGCCTGCTCCGGCGTGAGGTTGCAGTACACCCGCATCTCCATTTTCTCCGGCAGGTCGCAGACCACGTCGGGGTCGCTCTTCAGCCGCCGCAGGACGAAGGGGCGAATCAGGCGGCGAAGCTGCTCCGCCCGCTGGCGGTCGCCCAGCTTCTCGATCGGCACGGCGAAACGGCCGCGGAACTCGGCCGCGGGACCGAGCAGGCCGGGGTTCAGCACTTCCATGATGGACCACAATTCGGAGAGGTGGTTCTCGATGGGCGTGCCGGTCAGGGCCACGCGGCGGGGGGCGCGGAGCGAACGAATGGCGATGGTCTGATTGGCGCTGGGGTTCTTGATCTTCTGGGCCTCGTCCAGGGCGATGCGCCGCCACGCCACCCGCGACAGGACGTGAAAATCGCGTTGGGCCAGCCCATAGGTGGTCAGCACGACGTCGTGCTCCGCCGCCGCGCGCAGGAAGGCCGCGCCGGCGAGCCGGTCCGGCCCGTGGTGGACCAGCACCCGGAGGGAGGGAGCGAACCGGCGGATTTCCCGCTCCCAGTTGCCGACCACCGACATCGGGGCGAACAGAAGGGTTGGTCCCGGCGAGCGGCCGTCGCGCCGCTCGTGCAGGAGCAAGGCCAGCAACTGGATGGTCTTGCCCAACCCCATGTCATCGGCCAGGCATCCCCCGATGCCCAGGCGGTCCAGAAAGGCCAGCCAGTCCAGCCCGACCCGCTGGTAGGGCCGCAATTTCCCGTGAAAGGCCTCGGGTTGTGACAGTCGCTCGACGCGGGCCTCCCCGGCGTCGTTCAGAAACCGCTCGATCCAATCCGTTCCGCGGAGACCGATGACCGGCAGACCGGTGGCCGGGTCCCCCGCCCCGCTGGCCAGGCGGATCGCTTCCGCCAGGGTCAGTTCTCCTCCGGAGTCCCGCTCCAGAAAGGCCAGCGCCCGCTGGGCGGCCTCGTGGTCGAGATCGATCCACTCGCCGAACACCCGCACGAGCCGCGTGCTCGACGCGGCCATGCGGCGGAATTCCGGCAGGGAGACCGGTTGCCCGCCCACGGCGACGCGCCAATCGAACTCCAACAGCGTCGCCAGTCCGAAGGATCCCAGGGCCACCTCCGCGTCCTCGCCCGACGAGCGTTTGGGCCGCACGTGCAGCTCCATGCCCAGCCGGCGGTCCAGTCTCTCCGCCCAGGGCGGCAGCCTCACGGCGAAACCCTGGGCGCGGAGCAGAGGGGCGTACTCATGCAGGAAGCGGTGGGCCTCATCGGTGTTCAGGTCGACGGCGACGGGCTGGCCATCGGCCAGCGCCGGCTCCAGAGCCGGGAAGGACAACGCCGCCCGCCGCAACTCGGCGATGAGGTGCTGCCGCCGCGAGGTCAACTGGCGACCGAGGATGGTCGGGGCGGCGGAATCCTCCGACCAGACCCGGCCCAAATCCAGCGGTTCACCGCCCGGCTCGGTTCGCAGTTCGAAACGAACCTGCCAGCGAGCATGTTGTTCATCCTGCTCCGGCGGCGGCTCCAGCAGGACGAAGGACAGCGCCGGCCGCTGGTCGGGGTGGTCCTGATCGAGTCCGGCGAGCCAGGCGCGAACCCGCGGCGCGTAGATGGTGGTGTCGTCGGGGTCGGCGCGGAGCACGGGGTCTTCACCCACCAGGGCGGACAGCCAGCAGAGATCCCAGGACCGCTCCTCGGCGGCCCGGCGATGGAGCTGCTCGTAAAAGGGATCCCGCGAGAGGCTCCGCCGTACCACCGCGTCGCCCACGGTCAACAGGAAATCGTCCACCATTCGCGTCGCGGCAAGCGGGGCCCCGCCGGCCGTATCCACGGCCCGCATCACCGGAGGCATGGCCGCCGCGCACCGTTCCAGCCAGACCAACAGGGGCCGATCCGCGACGTGGATCCGCCAGCGGGCTGCGCCGCCCGCCGGTTCGGCCGCGGCAGGGTCGATGAGCACATCGGGCACGAACTGCTGCCGGGCCAGCAGGGCGAGGGCCACGCGGGCCAGCCGCTGCCAGAAACGTAGTGCGGGAGCACGGATCGCCCCCGGCGGGGCGCCGGCCGTCGCCGGCGGAGAAGCCAGCCACGATCGCGGCAGGTTCATGAGGAGGTCGACCGTGTCGGCCGGCCGAAAGACCAGCGTCGGAACGGTGAAGCGGTTCAGCGTGGTCGACTCGCCGTTCGGAGGGGAGGCGGCCGCCGCCGCTGGCGATTCCGCGACGCCGCCGGCCGCGGCCGACGTCGCGGGTCGGCCCCGGCGGGTCGGCAGCCACAGCGTCAGCGTGCCTTCGTCGGCGGCGGAGGCCAGCAGGCCATCGGGGGATACTTCTCCGATCGCGGCGCGAAGCCCGGCGGCCGTGAGGGCGGCGGGATGTCGCGGGATCCGCGCCGGCGATCCGCGGCCCGGTCGGGCCGGCGGCTCATCGAGCCGTTCCCCCCAGAGGTGAAAACGCGACTGCCACCAGGTGCCTTGCAGGTGAACCATAGGCGTTCTTGTCGGCCGTCGTCGCCGGGTGTGGCGCGGGCGGCCGGCGCCGCAATGTGGCGAACGGGACATGCTAACGCGCCATGCCGAACACGCCAAGGTCAGACGACGTCTGGCGCAAATGAACCGGCGGCGTCCCCACCGGGCGAGAGGTCCGCCGGCCGACGCCGATCACCGAAGGCGGGCCGTGTAAATCATTGCGGCGTCCCATCACCGCGGCCGGCCTGAATCGCGGAACCGCCGCGCGGCGGATCCGGCGGCCGCGCGGGGGCAGTTCGCGTTGCGGCCGCTGGCGGCGACGACTATGCTCACGATCGTGCCGACCAGGCCGGAGCAAGCCTGAGGAGTCCGTGCGGTGCTTGCCTCGGCCCCGGCCAGCCGGAGGATTCATGGGCACGGCCCCGATGGAGACCCTGTCGTCGGCGTCCGGTCGGCGTCGTGTGAAGCCCACGACCGCGGCCGTCGCGGTTCTGGCCGCTCTCTTGCTGGCCGGCGGCGGGCTGGTGGTCCATCTCGGTCTGGACGGCCGGCTGCCCGGTCTGCCTGGTTATCCCAAGCGTTTCGCCGTGGTGGAGGAAGGCGTCCTTTACCGTTCCGCCCAGCCGACGCCGCGGCATTTGCGGAATCTGGTGCGGGACAAGGGCCTTCGCACCGTGTTGATCGTCCGGGAGGGCGAGAGCGAGCGGGTGCTGGAAGAAAAGGCCGCCGCTGAGCGACTGGGCCTGAAGGTGATCCACCTTCACCTTCCCAGCCGTCAACGCGTGAGCGATGAGCACCTGGCCGCCTTCTTCGAATGCGTGGATCAGCCCGCCAACCATCCCGTGCTGGTGCACTGCTCGGCGGGGCGACACCGCACGGGCTATCTCTGCGCTCGTTATCGAATCGACCGGCAGGGGTGGACGGTGGACCGGGCTATCGAGGAGATGCTGTCGTTCGGGTGCGACTTTGAAGACCATGCGATGATTCTTGACCAACTACGGAGCTATCGGCCGGCGGCCCCCGCCGCGGGGTCGCCTCCGGCGGAGATTCGTTGATGAGCGTGCCCTTCTGGTCGGACCTGTTGGCCCAGGCCGCGTGGACGCCGGCCCTGCCGGAGGGCGAAGGCGAAACCGCCTGGCTGGTGTTCGGCATCGCCGCCCAGGCGGCCATCGCCCTGGGCTTCGCGATTCACCTGATCGCCTCGTGGCGACGACAGAAACTGATTATTCCCCCCGCCATCGGCTATCTCACGCTGATCGCCACCCTGATGCTGCTCATCTACGCGGCCCGCCACCACCTGCCGGTTTTCGTCGTGGGGCAGTTCATCAACACGATCGTGTGTCTGCGGCTACTGGTCTTGATCCACAAGGCCCGCGCGCGGCTCCGCGAGCGAGGCGGCCGCGGGGGTTCCTGGGAGGAATCGGGCTTTCCGATTGTCGCTCCCGATTCGGCGGAGCGCAAGCTGCCGTCGAACGGGCATTGAGGGAGCCGCGGTTCGGCTGGCCAAGGTTTTTTTTCCGCGGATGCCGGCAGCAGGAGGAGTCGGACCAAGAACGCCGGCCGCGGATTGCTCACCCGCGAGGCTCGCCGACCGGGGAAGGGCGGCGATCGGCCGTCGCCGACTCGACGGCGACGCCGCGGCGGACCAGGTCCCGCCAGTGCCGTTCGTTGAACACGCAGCCGGGGTCGCCGGCGTGGGCCTCGCCGAAGTACGCGTCCGCCCTGGCCCGGCAGCCGCCGCAGTAGTTGCGGAAGTCGCAGACCGCGCAATGGTGCTGCCGGTGCTCCCGGTCGCACAGCAGATCCCAGAATTCGTTGTGCCGAAAGATGTCGCGGAACCGCCGCTCGCGAATATTGCCCAGCACCCGCTGCGGCATGTACACGCACGGGGTGATGTCGCCGTTCGGCTCGATGCAGACGTAGGTCCGCCCCGCGCCGCAGCCGCCGAGGTACTTGGCGATCACCCGGGCTTTCAGGCCGCTGCCGCTGCCCGCGTGGGTGCAGGACTGCCGCCCGTCGAGCGGGCCTTCGGCGAGACAAATGCGGCCGAGTTGCGGGGCGGTGGAGATGATGCCGATGCGGCCGGACTGCATCCACTCGTGGAGCGTGCGGAGCACCCGCTCCCGCTGGCTCGGGGCCAGGTCGCCTTCGACCATCCGGAGGCCGCGGCCGACGGGGATGAAGTTGAAGTGGGCTACGCAGGACGCGCCGAGGTCCACGGCGAAGCGGAGCATGTCCTCCAGTTCGTCCACGTTGCCCTGGTGGATGCACATGGCCACGCCGAGCCGCAGCCCCGGCGTGGCGACGACGGTCTTCATGCCTTCCACCGTTCGCCGCCACATGCCGGGATGGCCGCGAAAGGCGTCGTGCTTTTCGGGCGTGACGGAATCGAGGGATATTTCCACGTAGCGGACGCCCGCCTCGCGCAGCTCGGCGGCCCGCTTCGGCGTCATGGTGGTGCCGTTGGTGGCCACCGACAGGTGCATGCCGTGGTCGCGGCAGCGGCGGGCGACGGGCAGCAGGTCCCTGGACAGGGTCGGCTCGCCGCCGGCGAAGGCCAGCATCGGGACGTATTCGGCGGCCATCTGCTCCACGAGGTCGAGCTTCTCGTCGAGGGTCAGTTCGCCGGGCAGGGCCTGGTGGCCGGAGTCCTGGTAGCAGTGGCGGCAGTTCAGGTTGCAGAGGTTGGTGAAGTTCCACACCGCGAAGAGCGGCGCGGCGAACCGCTGCGGCACGCTCAGGCCGAACTCGGCCACGCTGCGGGCCGTGGCCACCAGCCCGCGGACCACCGCCCGATGCTCCGCCACGCGTTGCCGGAAGGTCTCGTCGGTCACCGTGCCCTTCATGCGGCGGATGAACCAGTGCAGCGGGGCGTAGGCCAGCCGCTGCCGCAGCGGGGCCGCCGGGTTCGCATAGGAGGCGAGCATCCGCTCCAGGGTCGTCGCGCCGCCGGGTCGCGGACGGCTGAGATACCCCAGTAGCCGGCGCATCCACCAGGTCTCGAGGTAGTCCTCGAGCGGATGGTGGTAATTCACGTCGATGGTTGGGGACGGCGCCGCGGCGGCGGACCGGTGCCGCGCCTCCGTCCGCGAGTCCTTTCCGCCGTTGCCGTCCGCGGTCATGACGATCCGTTCCCGAGTTTCAGGTCTTCGTGCCGGCCGCGGCCCGCGGCGGGCGTGCCGACGCCGCCGGGAGGGCGGCGTCCTCCGTCGTCTCCCGCGGCGCCGAACGCGTGGAGTGCATGGCTTCCACAAACGTCCGATAGGTCGGGCCGCTGTTGTAGGCACAGAACGGGAACAGGCCCTCCTCCGTGCTGTACTGGATCACGCAGCGGCGGACCCGTTCGGCGTCGTAGTTGTAGCGATCCTGAAAGTGCATGCCGGCGCACATCAACGTGCGGTAGTGCTCCCGCTGGGCCTGGGCAGTGCGGCCCTTCTCCTTGCTGACGCAGCCCTGGATGGCCTGGATGAACCGGGCGGGCGTCAGCCCCGGAGGGGCCTCCTCCGGCCGGTAGCACCGCCACACCAGCCAGTAGATCCGCAGCTTGTCCCACCAGGTCAGCCGTTGTTTCGGGGCGATCTTCCTCGCCAGCTCGTTCAGGCCGACGAACATCCGGCCGATGTCGAACACCGCGGGCATCGGCGCCAGCCGCTCCCGCGCGGGCTGACCGGGATACGCCGCCGGCGCCACCAGGAAGTACGTCCCCAACGCGCAATCGCTGTGGCAACTGCATGTGATCTTCGGCTTCTTCTCCACGGCCGAGAGGATGCGGCTCAGCGGGGCCATGAAGGAGAGCGGGTAAAAATCGCGCTCCAGCTCCGCCCCGGTGTGGCGGGCGATGTCGTGGGCCAGGTCGCCGAGCGTGTAGCGCTTCTTCTCCAGCTCGCGGCGGCTGATCCGGCCGGTGAAGCAAACCGGTTGATAAGAGATGGCGCTGATCACGTCCACGTTTTCAACCGCGAAGTCGAGGATCTTGCCGACCTGGGCGTCGTTTTCCCCTTTGATGAGGGTCGGCACCAGGCAGATCTTCAGGCCGGCCGCGCGACAGTTCTCCACGACTCTCAGTTTGGTTTCCAGAAGCGGCTGACCCCGCGTCCGCCGGTAGATGGCGTCGTCCAGCCCGTCGAATTGCAGGTACAGCGAATGCAGCCCGGCCTCACGGGAGCGGCGGGCGAACTCGAGATCGGCGAAAGATAGCCCGTTCGTCGCCGCCTGGATGTTGGTCATGCCCAGTTCGCGGGCCCGCCGCACGATGTCAAACCACCGCGGGTGCAGCGTCGGCTCGCCGCCGGTGAACTGGATGCTGGTGCATGGGATGGGCCGCCCGTCCAGCAGCCGCTGGAGCTGCCGCTCGACCTCCTCGAAGCTCGGCTCGCAGACGTACCCGGCCTGGTTGGCGCTGGCGAAGCACACCGGGCAGGTGAGGTTGCAGCGGTTGGTCAGGTCGATCTGCCCGAGCACGCTGGTGGACTGGTGCTGGTCGCACAAACCGCAGTCGCTGGGGCAGTGGGCGGCCCCGACGACCTGCGGATGGAGCTGGCCCGGCTCATCCTCGAAGCACCAGTGCGCCGCCTTCAGGTAGAGGCGAACGTCGCTGTTGACGCAGTCGCGGAAGTAGCCGTGCTCCGGGCAGGTCTTCTCGATCATGACCCGCCCGTCCTTGACGTAGTACCGCCCCAGCAGGATGCACCCGCACTCGGGGCACAGCGTTTCCACGGTCCGCGGCAGCCCCCGGAGCGGCGGGCGGATGGGCGCGCCGCCGTAGGTGCGGGTCGGCGAGTTGGCCAGGTCGGCGTGACTGACCCGAGTCCACAGGGCGTCATGGTGGGCCTCGCGGGCCTCGCCGCATTTCGGGCAGCGGATGGTCAGCACGACGCGGCCGCTGAGCAGCTCGAACACCGACGGGACGATTTCGCCGCAGGTTGGGCACTCGCTCCGCATGGTCCAGGGCAGGCCGCGGTGGCGGGGGTCGTATCGCCGCAGGGCCAGTTTGTACTCGTCCAGCGGCGTCGTTGCATTCCGCGGGGTGACGGCCGGGCGGGTTTCCGGCGGCAGGTGCGGCGGATGCTGCTCCATCCAGCGGGCCAGGTGCTCCGGCACGCCGGAGCTGTTGCGGCGGCAATTCATTCCATCGCTCCCGGCCGCGGGCCCGGGCCGCCCGCCGGCCTTCGCCACGGAGGCGGCGGCACGATCGGGCGCCTTGAGTCCGGCGGCAACACCGGCGGAACTTCGGCGAGCCGCGGCAGTATAACGAGACCGCCGCCGCGACGTAAGCCTCGATTCATTTCATCCCGGACACGGCTCCGCGACCAAGGTTGGT